>WNFZ01000260.1_pt1 | contig 50136 bp, 40 predicted proteins | sample 5400081 | NCBI WGS metagenome assembly WNFZ01 (sample SAMN13153365, study PRJNA577476) | soil metagenome | isolation source: 80 cm soil or saprolite under grassland replicate 1 | place: USA:California | collected 2016-06-15
TACCAGGCCGCCATCGACGACCTCACCCGCCAAGCCGGCCTCGCCGCATGAACCCGCCCCCGCACCTACACCACCAGAGATGACCCAAGATCACCAGACTTGACTCAAATTTCTTGGGCTACCCCGCCCAAGCCCTCTAGCCGTGACCCATGACGTGGACATGGGGCCATACGTCCCTCCGCAAGTGGCGAGGCACACGGTTCGATGGGCTCTGCACGCGAGGCAACGAGTGAGCTTTGGTCGGCCAAACCGGCAGGTCAGGCCACACAGAGAGCGCATGCTACGAAAGAGACTTGACTGACGTCACCCTGGTGAACGTGGCGCTGCCGTCGATCCAGGACGACCTCGGCTTCTCCACCTCAAGCCTGGCCTGGGTGGTCAATGCCTACCTGATCGCGTTCGGTGGCCTGCTGCTCCTCGCCGGGAGATTCGGCGATCTCGTCGGCCGCAGAAGGGTCTTCCTGGCCGGCCTCGGTGTCTTCACGCTGGCATCGCTGCTCTGCGGCACCGCGCAAAACGAGGGCCTGCTCATCGGAGCCCGGTTTCTGCAGGGTGTTGGCGGTGCGATGACGTCGTCGGTGATCCTTGGCATCATCGTCACGATGTTCTCCGAGCCAAGGGAGCAGGCCAGGGCGCTGGGTGTGTACGGCTTTGTCGCCTCCGCGGGCGGAGCAGTCGGTCTGCTGGCCGGTGGCGTTCTGACACAGTCGATCAGCTGGCACTGGATATTTTTCGTGAACGTCCCCATCGGCGTCCTGACCGCGGCTCTCGCCTTGCGGCTGCTCGACGCGGACAAGGGCACCGGATTCGGGCGAGGGGCCGACAGCCTGGGCGCGGCACTGATTACGGGTGCGCTGATGCTGGGCGTCTACACGATCGTCAAGCCGGCTGCCGAATATGGCTGGGGCGCGGGCCGCACGCTGGAGTTCGGCGCCACATCGGTCGCGTTGCTGGCCGCGTTTGTCCTGCGCCAGGCGACGGCACGCAACCCGCTGATACCGCTGCGGATCTTCCGGTCGCGCAACGTGACGGGTGCGAACCTGATCCAGGCGCTCACGGTGGTCGGCATGTTCGGCATGTTCTTCCTTGGTGCGCTGTACCTGCAGCGGGTGCTCGGCTATGACGCCCTGCAGATCGGGCTGGCCTTCCTTCCTGTAGCGATCATCATGGGCCTGGTGTCGCTCCGTTACTCGGAACGGTTGATCATGCGCCTCGGCGCCCGGCGCACGTTGCTCCCTGGCCTGCTGTTGATCGCCGCCGGGCTGGTCCTGTTCGCGCAAGCGCCGGTGGGTGGCGCCTACCTGATCCACATCCTGCCGGCCATGCTCCTGCTCGGCACCGGTATCGGGGTCGCTTTCCCCGCGCTGATCACGCTGGCGATGTCCGGTGCGACGCCGAGCGACGCCGGGCTGGCTTCTGGCGTGGTCAACACGACGGTCCAGGTTGGCGGCGCGCTGGGTCTGGCGGTGCTCGCGACCCTGTCCGCGTCGCGCAGCGCCAACCTGGTCAGCCAAGGGAGGCCCGAGGCGGCGGCGCTGACCAGCGGTTACCACCTCGCGTTCTGGATCGGCGCCGGGCTCGCTGTCGCCGCGCTTGTGGTTGCGCTGACTGTGCTGCGGCCGGGCGCCCCGGCCGCGCCACAGCCACCGGCCGGTGACCAGGTCGCGGAACCCGTGGCCGTCGGCGCACGGCGCAGCGTATAGCCCGGTGACACGCCAGCGGCAGCCGTTATGGACATTGATCCCGAACGGCTGCCGCGGCCAGTCGCGCTGCCCCGGCCGGCATCTCCTACGGCGTGACGATCACCGTGGCCCGGACGGTTGTCGTGGTTGCTCCGCGTGGTACGCGTCGCTGTTGCGGCGCAGGTAGGTGAGCACCGCCAGCACCCGCCGGTGCTGGCCGCCGGAGTCATGGAGCCCGAGCTTGCTGAACACGTTGGAGATGTGCTTTTCGACCGCTCCCCCGGTGATCACGAGCCGGGCGGCGACCGCGGCGTTGGAGTGGCCCTCGGCCATGAGCGCGAGTACCTCTTGTTCCCTGGGCGTGAGTTCACCGAACCGGCCGGTGCGGCGGCGGGCAACCAGTTGCGCCACCACCTCGGGATCGAGCGCCGTGCCGCCCTCGCCCACGCGCCGGACGGCGTCAAGGAATTCGGAAACGCGCGCTACCCGCTGCTTCAGCAGGTAGCCGATCCTCTCGGTAGCTTCGGCGAGGAGCTGCGCGGCATAGGTCTCCTCGACGTACTGGGAGAGGATGAGCAGCGCCAGTGCGGGACGTGACCGGTGGAGGTCGAGTGCGGCGCGCAGCCCTTCATCGGTCTGGCCCGGCGGCAGCCGGACGTCGATGATGGCGAGATCCGGCGCGCGGTCCCGCACCGCACTGATGAGCGCCGGGGCGTCGCCCACGGCCGCGAGGACCTCGTGACCGGCATCCGACAGGAGGCGGGCGAGGCCTTCCCTGAACAGGACGCTGTCTTCGGCGATCACGAGGCGCACGGCAGCTCCGCACAGATGACGGTAGGCCCACCTCGCGGGCTGGACACGCTGATGCGCCCGTCGATGCCCTGCAATCGCTCCTCCAGCCCGGCCAGGCCTGCGCCTTTGGCGAGATGCGCACCGCCGATGCCGTCGTCGGTGACCTCGACGATGACCATGTTCCCGGCTGAGTGGACCGCCACCGTCGCGTGGTTCGCCTGGCTGTGCTTGACGATGTTGGTCAGCGCCTCGGCTATGACGAAGTAGGCGATCGTTTCGAGCACCGGCGGGGGCCGCTGCGGCAGCGAGACATCGACCTCGACCGGGACCGGGCTTCGCGCGATCAGCGCCGACAAGGCCGCGTCAAGCCCGCGGTGGGTGAGCACCGCCGGGTGGACTCCCCGGGCGAGATCGCGGAGGTCGGTCACGGCGCGGATGGCTTCTTCATGCGCTTGCGTGATCAGGCCTGCGGCAGCCTCCGGCTGTTCGCCCGATTCGATGCGTTGCCGGGCCATCCCGAGATCCATCGCGAGGGCGACCAGCCGGGCCTGCACGCCATCGTGCAGATCGCGCTCGATGCGGCGCCGTTCCTGCGCGGCCTGGTTGACGGCCGCGGCCCTGCTTGCCTTCAGGGCGTCCATCCGCCGGGAGAGATCGGCAGGCGAGGGGCCGAGCATCCCCCGGACCAGTGTGGCGTCAACCCGGGCGGCGGCGCGGACGATCCACGCACCGGCGATGGTGAGGACGAGCCCGGCCGCCGATATGCCCGCCAGGTATCCCACGCCAGTGAGCGCCCCATACGAGCCGGCCTGCACGGGCCACAGCCAGCGCCACACAGGGTAGAGCAGGGCGGCGATCCCGCCGGCCCAGATGGCTGCGGCGGTGAATCCGAGGATGCCGGAGAAGGGCAGCACGAAGGTGTACCCGACAGCTCGCCATCCGGTCCTGTCGCCAAGCATGGCCTTGATCCGTGACCACCAGCCGACCGGCATGCTGGGCGACGGCGGAGCATCGACCGCGACCCCGAGCAGGGCCCGCGCTCTGGCGCGCTCCAGGCCCATGGCCGCGCGGGTGATCATGACGACCTCACCAAGGACGGGAAGGCCGACGACCGTCGCCGCCAGCGCCAGCCCCAGCAGCAGTAAGAACCCAAAGACCAGCGAGTACGCAAGGCCGATGAACGGGTCGAGCGCAAGATCGATGGCCTGGGTGTACGTCCTGCCCTCAGCGAGCGGCCGAACCGGCCGGAGGATCCCGCTGGCGAGGCGGTTGAGCCGTATCATCACAGACCTCACGGGGTTGCCCTGATTTCCAGACCACCGTATGAGGGCCAGTCGCGATGGTCACTGGAGCTACCCGGCGTATCTCGCCCCGCGGGCTAACGCGAGTGAGCGCGGCGCCGGTCGGCGTTGCGAAGCCCCCGGTCTGGCCCCCCGCTTCTGGGCATCCGGGCTGGTTTTCGGCATTGCTCCACTTGGCCGAATATCGTCTGGCGGGGTGTCGATTCCGGCGGTCCCCGTTCGTGAACAGGGATGAAGGGGCCGCTAGCGTGCCGGCCCAGAGGACACGGAGAAGGGAGAATCGTCATGAAGCAGTACCTGCTCGCCGTCCACATGGTCGAAGGAGAGCCCACCCCCTCCGAGGAGGCTACGCAGCAGGCGTATAAGGCGGTCGACGCCTTCAACGCCGAGCTCCAATCGGCCGGGGCCTGGGTATTTGCTGGCGGCCTCCACCCGGCGTCCACGGCCACGGTCGTTCGGGCCCAGGGTGGCCAGGTGGTCACCACCGACGGGCCGTTCGCTGAGACCAAGGAGCAGCTGGGCGGCTTCTGGGTCATCAAGGCCGCCGACTTGGACGCGGCGCTCGAATGGGCGGGCAAGGGGTCCGCTGCCTGCGGCGCGCCGGTAGAGGTCCGACCGTTCCAGGAGGTCCCGGAGGAGTAGATCGTGTCGAGTGCGGACACCGCCGCCGTCGAGCGGGCCTACCGGGAGAGCTCGGGACGTGCGGTTGCCACCCTGGTCCGCCTCTTCGGTGATATCGACCTCGCCGAAGAGGCGGTCCAGGAGGCCTTTGCCGTGGCCGCCGAGCGCTGGCCGGCCGCCGGGGTGCCGCCCAACCCCGGCGGCTGGATCGTCACCACGGCCCGCAACAAGGCATTGGATCGCCTGCGGCGGGAGTCGTCCCGCTTCAACCGCGAGGCTCAGGCGGCCCTGGAGCATGCCAACAGCGAGTCACCAGAGGTGGGACCGGTGCACGACGACCGCCTACGCTTGATCTTCACCTGCTGTCACCCGGCCCTGGCCGCGGAGGCCCAGCTTGCGCTCACTCTGCGGCTAATCGCCGGGCTCCAGACCCCGGAGATCGCCCGCGCCTTTCTCGTGCCCGAGGCGACGATTGCCCAGCGTCTCGTCCGGGCCAAACGGAAAATCCGCGCCGCCGGCATCCCCTACCGGGTACCGCGCGACGCGGAGCTGCCCGACCGGCTCCCCCTGGTGCTTGCGGTCGTCTACCTCGTCTTCAACGAGGGACACACGGCCTCGGCGGGCGACAACCTCGTCCGCTCTGAACTGTGCTCCGAGGCTATCCGCCTGGCCAGGCTGCTGGCCGAGCTGATGCCCGACGAGCCCGAGGTCGCGGGCCTGCTGGCCCTGCTGCTGCTGACCGAGGCCCGCCGCCAAGCTCGCACCATGCGCAGCGGCTCGCTGGTCCTGCTCGCCGACCAGGACCGAAGCCTTTGGGACCACGCCATGGTCGCCGAAGGCCAGGACCTCATGCGCGCCTGCCTGCGCCGCAACCACCCTGGGCCCTATCAGCTTCAAGCCGCCATCAACGCCGTGCACAGCGACGCGCCCACCGCGGGAGAGACAGACTGGGGCCAGATCCTGGCCCTGTACGACCAGCTGCTCGCGGTGGCGCCCACACCCGTCGTGGCCCTCAACCGTTGCGTTGCTGTCGCCGAAGTGCAGGGCCCTTCCGCCGCGCTCGAACTCGTCGACCAGCTCAGCCTCGATCGCTATCACCTGTTCCACTCGACTCGCGCCGACCTGCTGCGCAGGCTCGGTCGACGGGAGGAGGCCACGACCGCATACGGCGCGGCCATCGCCCGCACGACCAACAACGCCGAGCGGTCTTTCCTCGAAGATCGCCGGGACAGCCTCTAGATCGGCGGGGATCTCTCGATCTGCCTCAATGGGGTTACTGGACCGCGGTCGGCGGCCATGCGGGTCAACGTGGGCTGGCTGAGTCCGCGGCGCCCGGCGTCTCGTCGAACAGCAGCAGCCACGCCACATTGACACCGAAGAACACAAGGATCGTGAGCAGCACCGCTTCCACGCGCAGCGGCCGAACCGACATGCCGACATCGGCGACCACGCTGGGCACTGCCGCGACGACCGCGATCAGAAGGTACAAGGCGACCGCCGCCAGGTAGGCCACTCGCCCCGCCAGGCCGGGCAGCGAACCGCGCACGAGCACGAGCACTATCGCGCCGCTTCCGGCGACCACCGCGAACGAGACCCGCCACAAAGTCATGCTGGCCGGGTCGACCAGCGACAATAAGGTCATCAGCCCGGGCAGCGAAAAATGCAGGGCGACGCCGTAGGCCCGCCTCCGATGGGCCGCCACCCCGCGCCACTCCGCGTGCCGGGTCTGGACGACGACCAGCCACAGCCCGAGCAGCGTGAAACACACTGTCCCGAACGCAATGTAGAAGTCTGTCAGCATGCCCGCTCCGTCCGCTGAGGCGGCTGCGGCAGGCTAGCTGGGTGCCGCGGCCACGATGATCCGGTCGAAGTCGGGAGTGTAGTCCGGCGGATTCGCGAACCTGATCGTGTTCGTCCCGCTGGTCAGCGGCAGCGGCAGCGTTATCGTGCCGACGGTGGTGAAGCTTCCCGTCGGGGTGAAGGCAACCGTCTGCGGTAGGCCGCCGTTCACGCTGACCGTGGCTTGCCTGCCGGTGGCCGAACCGTCGCAGTAGGCGATGGTCACCTGGTAGGTGCCTGAGCTTACGGCGTTGACGCTGGTAAAGGTCAGCGTGCCGCCGTTTCCGACGAAGCCGACTTTCTTGCCGCCCGAGCATGTTGAGCAGGTCTGCACTACTGCGCCGCCCGCGAGCGTGTTGGCCGGCGATTCCGCCTCATACGACGTCGCCAGCGGCGGCGGCGTGGCCCCGCCGGCCACGTTGAAGTCCTTGAAGATGGCCTGTCCCGGCGAGCCGGTGGCGTGCGAGGTCACAAATATCCCGGCATCCTGTGGATCGGCCTGGGCGGGCACCGTGGCGGTGCCCACAGTGAGCCAGTCGTTGCCGTCGTAGGAGTAGTAGCCCGTATAGCTGCTGCCCGTCCGCTGGAGCATGAGATTGACGGGCAGGCTCTCGGGGATCGTCCCGTTTGGCGGTGTCACCGAGTTGATGTGGGTGCCGCCGTTGTTGTTCCACTCCAGCTGGATCCCACCGGACGGCGACTCGAACAGGATCACGCCCTCCGGGGTGGTGCCCGAGCCCGTCATGTCGTTGCGGACGATGATGCCGGCCTTGGCGAACCCGGTCATGTTCTGCTGGGAGACCACCTCCGTCTTGATGGTCGACGCCGCGCCCACCGCGCCCGGCAGGTAGATCGTGCTGTAGGAGTCGCTGCCGGTGTAGAGGTCGGCGCCGGCTCCCGAGATGCCGAACTGGTTTGCGTCCTGGGCGAACACGGCCGGTGCGTCCGTGGCCGAGGAGTACGTCAGGTACGGCGGCTGCACTGGTGAGGCGACCGTGACGGGCTGGCTGATCGACAGGTTCTGCGTCGTCCTGCCTGACCAGGTGTAGCCGGCGTTTGCGGTCACGGTGCCGGTCTCGAACAGGCCCTGCGGTTTCGGCGCGGTGACCTGGAACGTGGCCCGCACGGTCTGGCCGGTCTCGACCGCGGCGAACGACGTCGGCGAGGTTGCCTTCACCGTCCACCCGGACGGCGCCTTGAGGGCGAGGTTGACCTTGAGTGCCGCCAGGTCGCCGTTGTCGGTGAACGACTCGGTGGCTGTGACTGGCTGACCAGATGGGACCGTTGACAGGCCGGACAACGAGAACGTGGCGTTCGGTGGCGCGGTCGTAGGGTTACTCAGGGGACTGACCCGGTACAGCGCGACACCGTGCGGCGCGACGTTCGGGCCGATCGCGCCGGTGGTCTCCGTGGTCTGGTGGGTCCACAGGTCCTTCACTGCGTAGTCGGTTCCAGGTGGCAGCCCGAGAGCCGACGCCGAGGTCGAGATCGTCTCGGGCGTGCTGCTGGTGTTGAACAACCCGACGACGGCGTCGCCGTTCGGCTCCTTCTTGGTGAAGACCTGCGACGTGCTTGTGCCGCTGATCCGCGATGCGTCGATGGCGTCCTGGTCAACGCCGATGACGTCGGTGTTCTTCAGCAGCGCCAGGTCGGCTTGGTCGAGGTTGGTCAGGTCGGTGCCCAAGATGAAAGGCGAGGAGGCCAGCGCCCACAGGCTCATCTGCGTCATCCGTTCATCGACGGTCAGCCCGTCGTTGCTTCCGTTACCAACTTCGATCGAGTCGTAGTCGTTGAAGCCGCCCGGTCCGCCGTAGGGCTGCCAGGACGCGACCTGATTGAAGCGCGACGAGACGTTCGACCAGGAGGTCAGCGGGTAGCTGCGGCCGCCGGTTTCACAGCCGTAGCACTCGATGTCGCCGCCGGTGCGCCAGCCGTTGGAGTATTGCGCCCAGGTTGAGGCGAAATTGATGTTGAGGCTGTTCGACAGCTCGAGGTGGATCGGTCGGCTGGTCTGGCGCAGCGCGTTCGACCAGGCCACGACGTCGGGGACGTCGAAGGAGCCCACGCCGTCGAGCTTCAGATAGTCGATGCCCCAGGAGGCGAACTCATCGGCCCAGGAGTTGATGAACTCCTGCGCGCCGGGCTTGCTGTAGTCGATGCCGACCATGCCCCGGCAGTTGTAGTTGTTCTCAGATGCCGCGGTCGCGATGTCGGCGGCGTGGTACGGCGTGCCCTCGATCGCGGTGTTCTGCACCACAGCCTGGTGGGAGATTCCTGGCGTGACGTACAGGCCGAACTTCAGCCCGAGGCTGTGCACGTAGTCGGCCACCACCTGGATACCGTTCTCGCCGTTCGGGCCGGGCGGGAACCTCGTGGTGTCTGTGACCCAGCGGCCGAACTGGTCGACATTCGGGCCTTGCGACCCGGGGCACTGGTACCAGAAGTCATCGAGATTGACGTACTGGTAGCCGACGCCCGCCAGGCCGCTGTTCTTCATCGCGGCGGCCGCGGCCTCGATGTTGCCCGCGTTGGGGCCGTGCCGCAGGAAACTCCAGCTGCTCCACCCCATCGCCGGTGTTAACCCAACCCCGTTGTCCTCGGCAGATGCCGGGGACGCGCCGGGCACCACGGCGATGAGGGCCATCGGGATGGCCGCCAAGCTGGCCATCAGGCCGTAGATCAGTTTCCTCATGAGTTCTCCTCCAGGACCCGCAAACGCGACGCCGCGACGCCGTCGATATCCGTTCCGTCCTCCGCCGCGTCGGGCGCGACCAGCACCTCGACACCCGCCTCCCTGAGGGCCTGCAGCTCACCGCTCGGGGCGCTGGTGCCGGTCACGACCAGGTCGAGCTCGTCGGCCGTGCAGACGTGGGCGACGTCGACTCGTCCGAGCTTCGCGCCATCGACGAGCAGGACCACGCGGCGGGCAGCGCGGGCCATCCGCAGCTTCATCTCCGCCTCGGGCAGGTTGACATTGGTGACGCCGTGGACGGCGTCCAGCCCGTTGGCGCCGAGGAAAACGACGTGCGGGCGGATGCGGTCGAAGATTCCGCTGGCCATCGGGTCGACTAGCGAATGCTGCATCGGGCGCAGGGTGCCGCCGGTCATCACGACGGTGATCCGGGGGATGGCCGGCTCGAGTTCCGAGGCGATCCGCAGGCTGTTGGTGAAGACGGTGACCTGCCGCAGGGTGCCGCGCCTGACCAGCGCACGCGCCAGCGCGGCGGTCGTCGTCCCGACATCGATCGCGATGGACTCGCCATCGTGGACCAGCGCGGCGGCGACCCGGCCGATCGCGGCCTTCTCCCGCGCGTTCTGGCCGGCGGTCTCCTCGAACGAGCGCTCGCTGACCAGCCGCGGGGTCGGCATCGCGCCGCCGTGAACCCGGGCGATCAGGCCGCGGCGCTCCATCGCGGCCAGGTCAGCGCGGATCGTGACATGGGAGACGCGAAACTCATCACCGAGTTCGGCGACCCGGACATACTCGCGTTTGCCGACATAGTCCAAGATCCGCTGCCGTCTCACCTCAGCCGGCGTGTCCGGCCCAACGGACATCGCTCGATCCGGCCGCATATTCGCTTCTTATATCTGGACACGAATGGTCGTCAACGACCGCAAGTTTGCTTTCGGCTCCGAAACGTCGCTGACGACGCCACGGCACTCCGAAGGCCAAGGGGCCAGCTCCGCACCGGCGCGATGTCGGCCCCGGGTCGGGCAGGCCTCGACGATCGCGAGGGAGGTCTATGGTTCGGCGAGGTGCCCTCTGAAGATCGACCATAGGCCCATACAAACGCTCTGAGCTGGCAGTTTGAGTCGGGCTGGCCGGATTTGAACCGGCGACCTCTTGCACCCAAAGCAAGCGCGCTAGCCAAGCTGCGCTACAGCCCGTGCACGGCGCAAGTGTAGCGGGTGGAGCGGCGAACCAGCCGACCGGCGTCGGCTCAGCAGCACAAACTCAACCGGCGGGCCGCATCACCCAGCCGGCACAACGCATCACAGACCCAGCCGGTCGATCGCGCGGCTCGCGCAATGTTGCCCGATCATGATGGACGCTGTCGCGGCCGGCGACGGGGCGTTGAGCACGTGGATGGCCGTATCGGATTCCTCGATGAGGAAATCGTCCACGAGCGCCCCGGACCGGCTCAAACACTGCGCCCGCACGCCGGACGGGCCGAACACTATGTCGCCCGGCTCGATCATCGGCAGGTACCGGCGCATCTCGGCCAGGGCGGCGCGCTTGACCAGATCCCGCCAGATCTCCCGCGCCCCCGTAAGGGCGTAGGACCGCGCGAGGCGGCGGAAGCCGGGGAAGCGCAGCACCTCAACCAGGTCGCCCCGGTTGACCGACAGGCGACCGTACCCCTCGCGCGCGAAGGCGGGCACCGCGTTGGGCCCGGCATGCAGGGTGCCGTCGATGCCTCGGGTGAAATGCACTCCGAGGAACGGGAAACTTGGGTCGGGCACCGGGTAGACCAGCCCGCGCACCAGGTCCGCGGCGTGCGGCAGGAAGGTGTAGTAATCACCGCGGAACGGCACGATCCGGTAGTCGCCGGTGGCATGACCGGTCATGGCCGCGACCCGGTCGGCCTGCAGGCCAGCACATGTGATCACGGCCCGTGCGGTGACGGGCCCGGCGTCGGTGGCCAGCGCGCAGTAGCCGCGGCGCGCAGTGATTCCGCGAACGGCGCAGCCGCATAGCACGGCGCCGCCGCGTTCGGCGATGACCTCGGCATAGGCGGCCGCGACCCGCCGAAAGTCGATGACACCACTTTCCGGCACGTGCAGCGCGCTGACGCCGCGCACGTTCGGTTCGAACGCGCCGAACTCGCCCGGGGTGACCTCCCTGATAGCGAGGCCATTGGCACGCCCCAGCTCCGCCAGATCGCGAAACCGGCCCAGCTCGCTTTCCCTGCTGGCCACCACGAGCTTCCCGCTCAGCCGGTATGGGATGGCATGCTCATCCGCGAACGCCAGCAGGGCCCGCCGGCCATCGCGGCAGAAGCGCGCCTTGAGACTTCCGGGTTTGTAATAGAGACCCGCGTGAATGACCCCGGAGTTGTGACCGCTCTGGTGCGAGGCGATCGAAGGCTCCTTATCCATAACGGCTAGGCGCAGCGCGGGCCGCTCCTTGAGCAGAGCCATGGCCGTGGCGAGCCCAATCAGCCCGGCCCCGACGACGGCAACGTCCAGCGTGCGGCCGGCGAGCCCGGCCGGATCGAGATCTGCGGACGCCTCCGTCATGTCAACCTCCGTGAGCGTCGCAGGATATCGAGATGCCGTGGCTGCCGTGGGCAGCACTAGCCAGCACTAGACTGGGCGGCCGTAGCTGCCGGTGACCGGCCAGCGCACAGTGACCGGACAATTCGCGAGGCCACCGCAAAAGGTACCGAACGGCTGCGCGGAGCGCGCCGAGCGCACGTGCGGGCCCGAAGGAGTGACACCGTAAGTGAAGACCGACGTCGAGGAGCTGAGCCCGACCCGGGTGAAGCTCACCATCGAGGTTCCATTCGACGAGCTGAAGCCGAGTCTCGACAAGGCGTACCGGGATGTCGCGAAGCAGGTCCGCGTGCCCGGGTTTCGGCCGGGCCGCGTGCCGCCGCGCATCATCGACCAGCGGGTGGGCCGTGAGATCGTGGTCCAGCAGGCGGTGAGCGACGCGATCCCGCAACTGTATGGCCAGGCCCTCACGGACTCTGAGGTGGTCCCGGTCGGCCAGCCGCAGCTCGAAGACACGAAGGTGGACGACGGCCAGCAGCTGTCCTTCACGGTCGAGGTGGACGTGCGGCCGAAGTTCGAAGTCCCCTCGGTCGAGGGGATGACGGTGACCGTGCCGAACGCGGAGGTGACCCCGGACGAGGTCGAGGAGTACGTGTCCGGGCTGCGCGACAGGTTCGCCTCGCTCAAGACCGTGGACCGCCCGGCACAGGAAGGCGACTACGTCTCCATCGACCTGTCCGCCACGGTGGACGGCGAGGAGGTCGAGGACGCACAGGCGAGCGGCCTTTCCTACAAGATCGGCGACGACACCCTGGTGGACGGGCTCGACGCGGCGCTTGCGGGGATGACGGCGGGCCAGGCGGTGACGTTCAGCACGGAGTTGACCGGCGGCGCGCACGCTGGTGACGAAGCCACGGTGACCGTCACCGTGCACAGTGTCAAGGTGAAGGAACTTCCCGAGCTCGACGACGAGTTCGCCCAGTCGGCGAGCGAGTTCGACACTCTCGGCGAGCTGCGTGCGGACACCCGGGCCCAGCTCGAGCGGCTGAAGCGGATGCAGCAGGCGAGCCAGGCACGTGACCGCGCGCTCGAAGCCCTGATCGGCAAGATCGACATCCCGCTTCCAGAAAGCGCCGTCGCGGACGAGGTGGAGCGCCGAAATGAGGAGCTGGACCGACAGCTCGAACGCATTGGCGCCGACCGGAGCGCCTATCTGGAGTCGATAAGCAAGACCGAAGTGGAGTTCGCCGCCGACACGCAGCGCGATGCGCGGCGTTCGGTCAAAGCCGCTTTCGTGCTCGGCCAGTTCGCACAGCAGGAGAAGCTCGAGGTGAAGGACGCGGAGGTGACGAGCGTCATCGTCGCGCAGGCTCAGCGGATGGGGATCTCACCGGATCAGCTCGCCACACACCTGAGCGACAGCGGACAGGTCGGCACGGTGGTCACCGACGTGCTGCGCGCCAAGGCGCTCGATCTCCTGGCCACGCGGGTCGCGGTCAAGGACGAGTCGGGACGTGAAATCGACGTGGCGTCGCTGACCAGGCAGGCCGCGGCGGAGACGGCCGCAGCGGAGACGGCCGGACCGGAGGCAGCTGGACCGGAGGCAGCTGGACCGGAGACGGCCGGACCGGAGGCAGCCGGACCGGAGACAGCCGGACCGGAGAAAGCGGGACCGGCGACCGCCGCGGCGGGTGAGGCTGTGCAGTCCCAAGAGGGCGATGCGGACAGCGCGGAGCAGGGGGCTGGCGAGGCTGGCACGCAGGCCGCCGACAATACCGCCCGCTGATTCGCTGAGCCGAAAGCGAACAACGGCTCCTCGGCGGACACAGTGGCACCGGGGCCGCGTTAAGGTCACTGTGAGCGGGACCTAAACCACACGGCCGAACGGAACAGGTGAGCTAGTGACCATGCCTCCGGCATTGCAGCAGCCGTCACAGATACTCGCGCGGGTTGCGGAGGCGCCACCTCTGCCGGTGTTCGAGCACGTGTTCCAGCGGCTGCTGCGCCATCGCATCGTCTTCCTGGGCCAGCAGGTGGACGACGAGATCGCCAATCGCATTTGCGCCGAGCTGCTGCTGCTTGCCGCCGAGAACGCCACGCGCGACATCACCCTTTACGTCAACTCTCCCGGCGGCTCGGTCAGCGCCGGAATGGCGATCTACGACATCATGCAGTACGTCCCGAACGAGATCCAGACCGTCGCCATGGGCCTGGCCGCGTCGATGGGCCAGTTCCTGCTGTGCGCCGGGACACCGGGCAAGCGCTACGCGCTGCCGCACGCGCGGATCATGATGCACCAGCCATCGGGCGGCATCGGCGGCACTGCCTCGGATATCAAGATCCAGGCGGAACAGATGCTGTATGTGAAGCACACGCTCGCCGAGCGGATCGCATTCCACACGGGCCAGCCAACCGAACAGATCGAGGCCGACTCCGACCGCGACCGGTGGTTCACCGCCGAGGAGGCGAAGGATTACGGCCTTGTCGACCACGTGGTCCGCAGCGCCACGCAGGTTCCGTCCGAAGGGCCCGTGTCATGAACCCGGAGTGCCCGCCCGGGGCGCCGAGGCCTGGGACCCTGCGGATCCGACCCGATGGCCCCCCGCATCTATCAGCAGAGGAATCCCACGTGAGCGCCCAGTCCCGGCCACCCCTTCTGCAGGTGTCGCGCCTCGCGGCAGCCGTTCGGGATAAGCCTTTTGGACCCGCCGGTCAGGCACATCCGGGCGGGCCCGGGCGGGTTCCTGCGGCAGACGACCGCTACATCATCCCCTCCTTCGTGGAGCGGACCACGTACGGCGTCAAGGAGATGAACCCGTACAACAAGCTCTTCGAGGAGCGGATCATCTTCCTCGGCGTGCAGATCGACGACGCCTCAGCGAATGACGTGATGGCCCAGCTCATCACGCTGGAGTCGATCGACCCGGACCGTGACATCACCATCTACATCAACTCGCCGGGCGGCTCGTTCACGTCGATGACCGCGATCTACGACACGATGCAGTACGTCCGCCCGGAAGTCTCGACCGTCTGTCTCGGCCAGGCCGCGTCGGCCGCCGCAGTGCTGCTCGGCGCGGGGACCCCGGGCAAGCGGATGGCGCTGCCGAACTCCCGCATCCTCATCCACCAGCCGGCCACGGAGGGTGGTTACGGCCAGTCGAGCGACCTGGAGATCCAGGCCAGGGAGATCCTGCGGATCCGCAGCGCGCTGGAGCGCATCCTTGCCCTACACACCGGCAAGGATCAGGATCAGGTACGCAAGGACATCGAGCGAGACAAGATCTTTACGGCTGAGGAAGCAAAAGAATACGGTCTAGTGGATGAGGTTCTGTCGAGCCGAAAGGCCCGAGCCGAGGTAGTGTCGTCCTAACCGGGAGGATCCACACGTCCCGGTCTCGTCCGCGGCGCGACGCCCAACGGGCCACCCACGTCCGGCAGGCGGTAGCGTCGAAGCTAGGCAAGGCAGTGCAGCTCCACGGAGATCATTGCAGCCGCTCTGCCACAGGCGGCCCCACGCGAAGGAGTAGCTGAGTGGCACGCATCGGCGATGGTGGTGACTTGCTGAAGTGTTCGTTCTGCGGAAAGAGCCAGAAGCAGGTCAAGAAGCTCATTGCCGGCCCCGGCGTGTACATATGCGACGAGTGCATAGACCTGTGCAACGAGATCATCGAGGAGGAGCTCGCCGAGCCCTCGGAGCTGAAGTGGGACAATCTGCCCAAGCCCCGCGAAATTTACGAGTTCCTCGACGGCTATGTGATCGGCCAGGAGAAGGCCAAGAAGGCCCTCTCGGTCGCGGTGTACAACCACTACAAGCGGGTGCACTCCGGCGGGAACCGGGCCCGTGAGGACTCGGTAGAGCTGGCGAAGTCGAACATCCTGCTGCTTGGGCCGACCGGATCCGGCAAAACGCTGCTCGCGCAGACGCTGGCGAAGCTGCTGAACGTGCCGTTCGCGATCGCGGACGCGACCGCGCTGACCGAGGCAGGTTATGTCGGCGAGGATGTCGAGAACATCCTGCTGAAGCTGATACAGGCCGCCGACTACGACGTCAAGAAGGCCGAGACCGGGATCATCTACATCGACGAGGTCGACAAGATCGCCCGCAAGAGCGAGAACCCGTCCATCACCCGCGACGTCTCGGGCGAGGGTGTCCAGCAGGCCCTGCTCAAGATCCTCGAGGGCACCACCGCGTCGGTTCCGCCGCAGGGCGGTCGCAAGCACCCGCACCAGGAGTTCATCCAAATCGATACGACGAACGTGCTGTTCATCTGCGGCGGTGCGTTCGCCGGCCTTGAGAAGATCATTGAGCACCGGATCGGCAGGAAGGGGATCGGCTTCAACGCCGTGCTGCGGTCCAAGGACGATCGGCTCACCACCGACCTGTTCGCCGACGTGATGCCGGAGGACCTGCTCAAGTTCGGGATGATCCCGGAGTTCGTCGGTCGGCTTCCTGTAATCACCAGCGTCCACAACCTGGACCGTGAGGCGCTTATCTTGATTTTGACCGAACCGCGCAACGCGCTCGTGAGGCAATACCACCGGCTTTTCGAGCTCGACGGCGTGGACCTGGAGTTCACCGAGGACGCCCTCGAAGCCATCGCGGACCAGGCCATTCTGCGCGGAACCGGCGCCCGGGGGTTGCGGGCCATCATGGAAGAAGTCCTTCTCTCCGTGATGTACGAGGTGCCGAGCCGCGAGGACGTGGAACGGGTAGTGATCACCGGCGAGGTCGTTCTGCAGCACGTCAATCCCACCCTCGTGCCGCGCGAGCTGCCGCCCAAGCGGACGCCGCGCGAGAAGTCCGCCTGAGCAGACCGCGAACCTCCCCGCTGCCTCACCATCAGCGGCAGTCAGGCCATGATCCATCGGATCGGAGACTTCTCAGCGATACGTACTGAGAAACCTCCGACGCAAGGGATCATGGCGGCGTGTGCGGTTCCGATGACCCCTAGAACGTCAAATGCGCGGGTAATGAACCGTGATCGCAGGCGGCGACCGTAAGAGCCCGCTTGAAAACCCCGGTTCGCCGCGCTTGTCTGCGCGCCTGCGGCACGACATAGAGCGGGTCATCCGCGCTCGGCTGGCCAGGCCGCAGCCCGAAGGCGTGCCTGGAAGGCACGTCGAGGGCGGCAACGCTGCCAGCCGGGATGCGGGACCCTGTTGGCCATGCGCGCCTGCGGCGCGACGCGAGCCGGATCGGGGTTTTCAAGCAGGCTCTAAGCCGAATTCGGTCTAAGTGACGATGACGAGGGTGGGCGGCGCACACCTTAGACTCGGCTGACGTGACCAGACCGAGCAGCTCAGCGCCCTCCAACGGCGTGTCCCCGACGCCGGGGCCACCGGCGGAGTTCCCCTCTCAGTACGCGCCCGCCGACGTCGAGCCACGTCAGTACGCGCGCTGGGTAGCTGCCGAGCTGTTCACCCCTGACCCGGCGCAGAACCGATACGCCGCCGGGGCCACGTTCTCGATGGTGGTTCCGCCGCCGAACGTGACCGGCTCGCTGCATATGGGCCATGCGCTCGATCACACCCTGCAGGACGCGCTGGTCAGGCGGCGCCGCATGCAGGGATACATCACCCTCTGGCTCCCCGGTATGGACCATGCGGGCATCGCGACCCAGAACGTTGTGGAGCGTGAGCTCGCCAAGGAAGGCTTGAGCCGGCACGACCTCGGCCGTGACCAGTTCGTCGAGCGCGTCTGGCGGTGGAAAGCCGAGTTGGGCGGCAAGATCCTCGGCCAGATGCGCAGGCTGGGCGACAGCGTTGACTGGACCCGCGAGCGCTTCACCATGGACGAGGGCCTGTCAGCCGCCGTGCAGACCATCTTCAAGAACCTGTTCGACGACGGTCTCATCTACCGTGCCGAGCGGATCATCAACTGGTGCCCACGCTGCCATACCGCGCTGTCCGACATCGAGGTCGAGTACGGCGACGACGAGGGTGAGCTTATCTCGATTCGCTATGGGGACGGCGACAGCGCCGTCGTCGTCGCCACCACCCGCGCCGAGACGATGCTCGGGGACACCGCGGTGGCCGTGCACCCGGACGACCCGCGTTACACGCACCTGGTCGGCCGCACCGTCGAGCTTCCACTGACCAGCTACCGCATCCCGGTGGTAGCCGATCCGCATGTTAACCCGGAGTTTGGCACCGGGGCGGTGAAGGTTACCCCCGCCCATGACCCGAATGACTTTGAGATCGGCCGCAGCCACGGTCTGCCGAGCCGCGTCATCATGGACGAGCGTGGGGTCATCACCGAGCCCGGCCCGTTCTGCGGCCTGGACCGGTTCGAGGCCAGGCCCGCCGTCGTGGCTGCCCTGCGTGAGCAGGGCAGGATTGTGGCTGAGGTCCGCCCGTACCTGCACTCGGTCGGGCATTGCCAGCGCTGTGGCACGAACGTTGAGCCGCGGTTGTCGCTGCAGTGGTTCGTCAAGGTGGGGCCGCTCGCGAAGGCGGCCGGAGACGCGGTGCGCGACGACCGGGTGCGCATCCACCCACCCGAGCTCGCGGCCAGGTACTTCGACTGGGTGGACGACATGCACGACTGGTGCATCAGCCGCCAGCTGTGGTGGGGCCACCGGATTCCCGTCTGGTATGGGCCAGGCGGTGAGGTGATCTGCGTCGGGCCCAGTGAGACGCCACCAGCCGGCGAGGGATGGCGCCAGGACCCGGACGTGCTGGACACCTGGTTCTCCTCCGCCCTGTGGCCGTTCTCCACCCTCGGGTGGCCCGCGGACACCACCGACCTGCGAGCGTTTTACCCGACGAGCATCCTCGTCACCGGCTACGACATCCTGTTCTTCTGGGTCGCGAGAATGATGATGTTCGGGCTGTATGCCATGCGCGACCGTGACCCGGCCGACGCCGTCCCATTCCGCGTCGTGGCGCTGCATGGCTTGGTCCGCGACGCCCACGGCAGGAAGATGTCCAAGTCGGCGGGCAACGTCGTTGACCCGCTTGACTGGATCGAGCGCTTCGGCGCCGACGCCACGCGGTTCACCCTTGCGCGTGGCGCGCACCCAGGCAGCGATGTGGCGGTCAGCGAGGAGTGGGTTGCGGGCTCACGCAACTTCTGCAACAAGCTCTGGAACGCGGCCCGCTTTGCGCTCCTCAATGGCTGCCGCGGGCCCGTCACGCTGCCGAGCCGTCGCGCCTTGTCCGTGGCCGACCGGTGGATCCTGTCCCGGCTGGCCACTGTCACAGCCGAGATCGACGCGGCAATGGAGGACTTCGAGTTCGGCAAGGCATGTGAGGCGCTCTACCACTTCGCGTGGGATGAGTTCTGTGACTGGTACCTGGAGCTCGCCAAAACGCCACTCAGCGGGAACGCCGGCGAGGCGGCAGTCACGCGTGCCGTGCTCGCCGTCGTCCTCGACCAGCTGCTCCGCGTGCTTCACCCTGTGATGCCGTTTATCACCGAGGAGCTGTGGACGGCGCTGACCGGCGGTGAGTCCATCGTCGTGGCGGACTGGCCAGCGACCGCGGGCTCCGCACTCCGGCGCGACCCAGGCGCCGAAGCCGAGATCGGCGCCCTGATGCGGCTGGTTACCGAGGTCAGGCGGTTCCGTTCCGAGCAGGGTCTACGGCCCGGTCGCAGCGTCGCGGCCGCGCTGGACGGCATCGAGGCGACGCCGCTCGCCGCGCATGAGGCGCAGATCCGGGCGCTGCTGCGGCTCTCGCCTCCGTCGCAGGACTTCACGCCGACCGCGTCGCTGTCGGTGGAGCAAGTGATGGTTCGGCTCGACCTGGCTGGTGCGATTGACGTCGCCGCCGAACGCAGGCGGCTGGAGAAGGATCTCGCCGCAGCACGGCGTGAGGAGAAACAGGCCGGTGGGAAGCTGGCAAACGCGGCGTTTACACAGAAGGCGCCGGCGGCCGTGGTGGCGGCGACTCGCGACAGGCTGGCTGCCGCACAGGCCGAGATTGCCCGCATCGACTCGGCGCTCCAGGCGCTGCCGTCCTGACCTGCGTCGCCTGCGTTACTGGCCTGCCTTGCTGGCCGGACGGCGGGCCGATTCCGCCGCCCGCCCTTTCGTTGCACTACACGGTGTGGTTGTTTTTTGCCTGAGACCGGGCCGATCCCCTGGCCGCAGTTCCATCTGTTGCACTACACGGTGTAGGTGTCCTCAGGTCCCAAAGTCGGCCGATCCCGGGCCCGGCGCCCGCCCACTGCCTGTTGCACTACACCGTGTAGTTCGAGTGGGAGCGGGCGCGGAGAGCCTCTGGGTGCGCGACGAACAAACGCTCTGTGTCGGCCTCCGCGAGGTCGAGCATGTGCCCGGCGAAATAGACGGTGCCCAACGTGAGAATGCGGCGGCCGAGGCTCGAGACCAGCTCCCGTGTCAGGTCGGCGGCGTCCATCACTGACCAGTGAGCTGGCAGCGGATGGGTGAACCGCAGATGTTCGGCGGGCAGCCGTACGAATGTCACCGGCAGCCCGGCCAGCTCAATTATGGCTCCGGCTACGTCCTTGTGGTCCGGCAGGCAGACCAGCACATGATCGATCCCGCTCCACCATCTGCCCGCTACCGCCAGCGCCGCGGCGATCCCGGCTTGGTTGATCGCGGAGTCGACGAGCAGTTCGGTGTCAAGTCCAGGGATCCGGTGCCGAGAGAGCCGGCCCGGCAGGCGCACCGAGTTGAGCACTGCGGCGAGCGTAGCGGTGGACGGCTGGTTCTGACCGATCGCATCGAGCAGTCGTCTGCCGGCCGCGCATCCCAATGTGGCGTTGGCCGCATTCAGCCCGGCCGGCTGAAGCTCTTTTGGCAAGGCGGTGCTGCCCGCATCGACAACCTCCACGGGCGTGCGTGTGCCTAGCCTTTGCGCGACCGTATCCTCGATCGCCCACCACACCTCGGCTGGCTGGGGGACGGTCACCACCGCTCGGGTCCGTGACGCGACGATCGCTGCCTTTTCCCTGGCTATCTCCGCCGGGGTGTCGCCCAGCTTCCCGAGGTGCTCGGCGAAGACGGGCGTGATCGCGACCGCGGTCGCGGGGAAGAGGCTGATCTCATCAGATCGGCCGCCCATGCCCGCCTCGAGAACGATGATGCCGGCGCCGACAGCTTCCGCGTGCAGCACTCCAGCGAGCGTGAACAGGCCCGTGGGTGCGAGGTAGCCGCCGTAGTCGGCGCGGCCGGGCAAGGCCTGCACGGCCTCCTGCAGCCTGGCCGCCAGCGCAAGCAGTTCGGCCGCGGAGACGGCGCGACCATTCATCCGGATTCGCTCGGCGGCGCCGCGGTAGCCAGGACTGGTCACGGTGACGACCCTGTTGCCCGCTGCGGCTAGAAACGCCGACGCGTATGTCGCCGCCGTTCCCTTCCCCTTGGAGCCGACCACGCTAACCACTGGCGGGATCTGGTCGTCAAGTCCGAGCACCTCGGCAAGGTCGCGCGCCCTCCGCAAGCTCCGGCTCTCACCGGGGCGCCGGGCACGCCATTCCGACAGAAAAAAGCTCTCCGGCCTCACCTGTCCCATCAGCTCATCCGATGCCTCCGCGGCGCAACCCATACAAAGCCCACCCGCCCATTGGGGGCTTCGCCCTACTGCCGATTTTTCCGGGTTGTCAAGGGCAGCGGTATGGGTGAATGCCGTTCTGTGGATAACTCGCGGCGGCGGGTCGGCATGCGGCGCGCGTCCCGCTGGGCAAGAGTCGGCCACGAGCTTGAGTAGGCTGCCGGTGTGCCGATCCACTACCCCGAAGCCGAGGCGGCAATCCGAGCCCGAGGCGTCGAGTGGGAATTCGAACCATCACTTGACCGGATGCAGGAACTTGTGGACCTGCTGGGTGGACCGCAGCGCTCAGCCGCGGTCATCCATGTGACCGGCACCAACGGGAAGACCTCGACCGCCACCATGATCGATGCGCTGCTGCGTGCCCGTGGCCTGCGAACAGGCCGATACACGAGCCCGCACCTGACCACCATGCGGGAGCGCATCTGCGTCGATGGGGAGCCATTGAGCGAAGAGCGGTTCGTGGCCGCCTATGCCGACGTGCTGCCCTACGTCCAGATGGTCGATGCCGCCGCGCCACCGTCGCTGTCCTTCTTCGAGGTGCTGACCGCGATGGCGTTCGCGGTGTTCGCCGACGCTCCGGTGGATGTGGCCATCCTGGAGGTCGGTATGGGTGGCATCTGGGATGCCACGAATGTCGCGGACGGTTCGGTTGCGGTCGTCACCCCGATCGCGGTGGACCACATCCGCTACCTGGGCGGCACGATTCAGGCGATCGCCACGGAGAAGTCCGGGATCATCAAGCCAGGCGCCGTCGCGGTGGTCGCGCAGCAGCCGCTCGAGGCGGCGCGGGTGCTGATGCAGCGCGCAGCGGAACGCGGCGCGAGCGTGGCGAGGGAAGGCATCGAGTTTGGGGTGCTGAACCGTGCCGTCGCCGTGGGTGGCCAGCAGCTGGTACTTCAGGGTGTCCGCGGTGTTTATGAAGACTTGTTCCTGCCGCTTTTCGGCGCGCACCAGGCCAGCAACGCGGTGTGCGCGCTCGCAGCGGTGGAGGCGTTCGCAGGGGTGCCCGCGGCCGGCGGGGAGTCGCCGGTCACTGACAATCCCCGCGGGGAAACTGGCGGAGCACTCGACGTTGAGCTTGTCAGGGAGTCGTTCGCGCAGATGACCTCGCCCGGCCGCCTTGAGACTCTCAGGCACAGCCCGACCGTCCTCGTGGATGTAGCGCACAATCCGGCGGGGATGGCGGCTACCGTCGCGGCAGTCGAAGAGTCGTTCGCGTTCAGCGCGCTCGTCGGGGTGGCGGCGATCAGTGCCGACAAGGATGCGCCCGGCATTCTTGGCGAACTAGAACCCGCCCTGTCGCAGATCGTGGTGACCCGTAACTCCAGCGTGCGTTCAATGGAGGTTTCCGCGCTCGCAGAAGTGGCGGGCGAGGTGTTCGGTCCCGACCGGGTGCATACCGCAGCCCGCCTCGATGACGCGATTGACCTCGCGGTCAGACTCGCCGACGAGGAAGTATCCAGCGGGCCGGGCCAGTTCCTCCCGGGCAGCGCGGGTGTGCTCATCACGGGTTCGGTGGTGACTGTTGGCGATGCGAGGGTGCTATTGACCAGTGCCAATGCGGCGGGCCCAGGGAAGGGAGGCTGACGTGCCATGCGGCGGCTCTGCGCCACCGTGCTGGTGATGGAGGCCATCGTGATCGGGCTCGCCATCCCTGTTGCCATTGTTGTGGGGAATGCGAATCCGCGGCTCGCGGGAGGCGTGGCGGGGGGTGCCGCCCTGGCGGCGGTCGTGCTCGCCGGCCTCGCTGGGCGTCGCGGAATGCGCTGGCCGTACATCGCGGGCAGCGCGCTGCAGGCCGTGGTGATCGCGGGTGGAGTTCTGGTCCCGGCGATGTACTTCCTCGGGGTCGTATTCGCTGCACTGTGGGTGATCGCCATCTGGCTTGGCTACCGCGTCGAGCACGGCCTCACCCGCAGCAAGTCTTCCTGACTAACCTCCGCTCCTGGGCTACGGGTGGGCACCCGCCCGACTGCTGACTCCGGTACAGCGCACCGACCGGACCGCTGCGGTGATGGCCCACCGACTGGACCCCACGCAGCGATCAATATGGACCATCCGAATGGCAGCCACGCCGTCCATGATCCGCTACGTCGGAGTCTTTTCAGCTGTCCGTGCTGAAAAGACTCCGACGTAAGGGATCAAGCTGGCCGCGTGCCCACTCACCGCAGCTGCAGCGGCGTCTTGGGCGTTTGCGACGCGTGATCTATCCGGCCGGTGCGATTATTGGGTGCAATCTGTAAGCAGGAGAGTACTTACCGTGATTGAAGTCTCGCGACGTGCACGCATGAGACCCTGCGCCACGGCTTCAGGCTGGACAGCAGGCGCACCCGCGAACGTGTCGGCGGCCCTGGTCGTGATCGTCGTCGTACCGCTTGCGCTGCTTCAGGTTCCTAATCTCATTGCCCTGGCTGTGCCTGGCATGCGGGCGATCGGCAGCGTCAGCCGTTCGGAACCAGAACTGGTGCGGGCGGCAGGTCTAGCGCTTCCAGCGATGCTGCTCGCCGCGCCGACCGCAGCGCTCGCGGCCCGCCGTGCACGCGCCTGGCCTGTGCTGCTTGTCGGCTTGACCATGCTCGGGCTCGCCGACGTGGGCGCAAACCTGCCAGCCCCGGGGGCGCATATGGTTCGCGCCGTTGCGGTTGACCGCGCGGCCCACGGTCTCGGCGCCGGCACCGCGCTCGCCGGGTGCCTCGCGCTCGTCTGGGAACGCCCCGGACTGGCGCGGCGGATGCTCGCCTGCCTCTGGTCGGCCGCGGCTGTGGCCACGTTGATGGTGTCGGTGCCGCTGATCGGATCGCGTGTTGCCGCTGGTGGCTGGCGGGCTGCCCTGCAGCCGTACCCGTGGCTGACGGGCGCGGCGCTGGCCGCAACTGCCGCACACGTGGCGCTCACCGGGTCCACTCGGGGCGCCATAGCCGGTGGCCGTGCCGGTGCCACGCTTTCCGGCCCCGTGCGTGCCATGTCCGGTGGCCGTGCCGGTGCCACGCCTTCCGGCCACCGGCGTGCCGTCACCGCCGCCGAACGCGCGCAGTTTGCGCTGCTCGCCGTTCCGGCCGCAGGGACAAGCGCTCTTGCCGTGGGATCGACCTATGGCTGGCCACCATCCGCGCAGCTCGCGGCCGGCAGCATCGTCGCAGTCCTGCTCACCCTGCTCGCCGCCACGCTCACGCGGGATCCGGCCGTCGGCTGTTCCCCGAATCTTGCTGTCGCCGCGCTTGCCGTTGGCCTGGTCATCGGGCCATCGGCGGGCGTGGCGCAGGGTCTTCACTGGCTCATGGTGGATCCCGGCACGACCGCCAACGGCGCTGGCGGCTGGTCACTTGCCGCGACGATCGCAACCGCTGCCGCGGCGGGCTGCGGTGCCTTCATTGCGGGCAAGGTTTCTGGTGTCGCGGCAGCGGCCACGTGCTCTGCGCCACCTTCTGCGCCATGGTCAGTGCCATGGTCCGTGCCATGCTCTGTTGCGCGCAGGCGCGGCACGGACGGGCCACGCAGGCGCGGCACGAACGGCCCGGGCGGGGGCATTGGCGCGCTGCCCGCCCAAGGCATGCGGCGATGCTGCGCACGCGTGGAGGACCTGGCGGTCGCGACGGGACTCGACATCGTCGCGGCGGGTCTGTTGGTCGCGCGCATCTGCGGGTCTCCCGCGCCTCCCGGTCTCGAGGTGGCCCAGCTCGCTCTGGTGGCGGCGGGCGCCGCTCTCGCGCTCGGCGCTGCGCTGGCCGGCGCGTCGGCGAGCGCGTCTTTGGCCGCGCTGCCCGTTGGCCTTGCCGGGGTGATGACTGGCTACCTCGTCGCCGGAGCCCTGCAGATCCGGCTCCTGGCCGGGCTCGCCGGGGCGACTGCCCTCGGCCAGGAGGGCCGCGGGTGGCCAGCCGCGGCGCCGGTGCGCGGTACGCTCGCGCACGCCGCCGACACCTGGGAGCTGGTCGCCGCGGGTGCGGCGGTCCTCGCCGCGATTACTGTTTTGCTCGCCGCTCGTGCGTGCCGTGGCGGCACTGTCGCGCCATCGGCCGGGTAAGCTCGCGAACGCAGAGTTTGTTCAACTCGCTCAGATGATCAATCCTAGAGTCTCTTCGGAAGCCCCGCTTCGATCGGAGAGCGGGCCATCTGCGCCCGGGTGGCAGGGCCGCAGCCCGAAGACGTGCCGTGCGGGCACGCCGTCGGCGAGAACGCTGCCAGTCGGGATGCGGGGGCACGCAGCCGGTGCCGGGTTTGTGACGGGGCTCTGAGTATCCGCGAGGTGAGTCTTTGTCCGAACGTACCCTCGTACTGGTCAAGCCGGACGGCGTCCGCCGCGGTCTGATTGGTGACGTTGTCTCCCGAATCGAACGCAAAGGGCTGCGGATAGTGGCAATGGAGCTGCGCACCCTGGACCGGGATACCGCCGAAGTCCACTATGCCGAGCACGTTGGCAAACCATTTTTCTTCTCGCTCGTGGAGTTCGTTACGTCCGGGCCGCTTGTCGCGATCGCTGCCGAAGGACCGAGGGCCATCGAGGCGGTGCGGGCGCTGGCCGGAGCGACGGATCCGGTCAAGGCCGCGCCTGGGACGATTCGTGGTGACTACGGGCTCGATGTCCAGTACAACATCGTGCATGGCTCGGATTCGCCTGACTCAGCCGAACGGGAAATCAAGATCTTCTTTCCCGAGCTCGTTTAACACCTTTCGCGCCTGCCGATGAATGAAACGGTGCACGCGTTCGGCCGCTCACGCCCTCCGCATTCAGCGTAAATCTGCAGATCATTGTCCGGGAAGGCTCTCGTTCGTCATGAGCAACACGCTGGCGTTCCTCGGCCGCGACATGGCGGTCGACCTCGGTACGGCGAACACCCTGGTCTACGTCCGGGGCCGGGGCATCGTGCTCAACGAGCCGTCGGTGGTGGCGTTCAACACGAATACCGGCAAGATCGTCGCGGTTGGCGTCGAAGCGAAACGGATGATCGGCCGGACGCCAGGCAACATCGTGGCGGTCCGGCCGCTGAAGGATGGCGTCATCGCCGATTTCGACGTTACCGAGCGAATGCTGCGCTACTTCATCCAGAAGGTCCACCGCCGCAGGCACCTGGCCAAGCCACGGCTGGTGGTCGCCGTGCCGAGTGGAATTACCGGCGTTGAGCAGAGCGCGGTGAAGGAAGCCGGGCACCAGGCGGGCGCCCGGCGCGTTTACATCATCGAAGAGCCAATGGCGGCCGCGATCGGAGCCGGTCTGCCGGTGTATGAGCCGACCGGCAACATGGTCGTCGACGTGGGCGGCGGTACCACGGAGGTGGCGGTGATCTCGCTGGGCGGCATCGTGACCTCCCAGTCGATCCGGGTCGGCGGAGACGAGCTCGATCAGGCGATCATCGCTTTCGCCAAGAAGGAATACTCGCTCATGCTGGGCGAACGGACCGCTGAGGAGATCAAGATGGCGATCGGGTCTGCCTACCCGTCGCCCGACGAGCCCCATGCGGAGATCCGTGGCCGCGATCTGGTGAGCGGTCTGCCGAAGACAATCGTGATCTCCGCGGAAGAGGTGAGGCACGCCATCGAGGAACCCGTCAGCACAATCGTGGATGCGGTCAAGAGCACCCTGGATAAGTGCCCGCCCGAGCTCGCCGGCGACGTCATGGACCGCGGTATCGCGCTCACCGGGGGCGGTGGGTTGCTGCGTGGCATGGACGAGCGGCTGCGCGAGGAAACGGGGATGCCAATCCATCTGGCCGACAACCCGCTCGACTCGGTTGTCCTCGGCACCGGGAAGTGCGTGGAGGACTTCGACGCGCTGCAGCAGGTACTGGTTCCTGAGACGCGCCGCTGACGAGCTGCGGACCACCCTGGGGGTGACTAGTGCACGACACCGGGCGGACGCGGCTGGTGCTTGGCGTGCTGCTGCTCGTGGCCATCGCCCTCATCACGCTGGATCACCGGGGGTTTGGCCCGGTCGACAGGCTGCGGAGCGTCTCGGCGGCTGTCTTCGGGCCGGTGGAGCGGCTGACCTCCGATGTAACACGGCCGGTCACCGACTTGTTCGAGGCGGTGGCTGGGGCACCCGCGGCGCGGCGCAAGATCCTCACGCTGGAGCAGGAGAACCAGCGGCTGCGCAGTCAGTTGAGCACAGCTCAGCTCGGCCGCGCCGACGCGTCCGAGCTGAGCCACCTGCTGCAGTTCGCCGGGCGGGGTCGCTACCGCGTGGTCGCCGCGCATGTGGTCGGCATTGGGCAAGGTTACGAAGCCACTGTCACCATCGACGTTGGCACGCGTGACGGCATCAAGCCTGACCAGACCGTGCTGAACCAGGACGGTCTCGTGGGCCGGATTGCCGCGGCCGGGCCGGACACCAGCACGGTGCTGCTGGCCTCGGATGCTTCCTCGGCGGTCGGTTGCAGACTCGAGGGTTCACGCGAGATGTGCGTCGCGCGGGGGACGGGAAGGAGCCTGTCTGCTGCGGGGACACTGCGGATGGAGCTGCTCGACGCCAATGCCGTCCTGAAGCCAGGCCAGCGGATTGTCACGCTCGGCTCGGTCGGCGGGCACCCCTACGTGCCAGGCGTCCCGATCGGCGTGGTCAGCCGGGTCGACGCCACGCCGGGTGCGCTGACACGTGCTGCCCTCGTCCGGCCATTCGTGCACTTCACAGCGCTCGATGTGGTCGCCGTTGTGGTCGTGGCGCCACGTCGCAACCCGCGCGACTCTGTGCTGCCGCCAGCGCCGAGCCCGTCGCCGACCTCGTCGTCAAGTTCATCCCCTAGTTCGCCACCGGCATCCACTCCGTCACCCAACGCGTCCTATCCGGCCCGGACCTCGTCGCCGGGCGGCCTGGCAGCCGGGGAGGGGTAGCGTGGCGCGGCTACTGACCTACGGCGCCCTGGTGGTCAGCGCACTCGTGCTCCAGCTGACGGTGCTCGACACGCTGCCATTCCCCGGCGATGTCACACCCGACGTGGTGCTCCTCGTCGTTGTCGCGGTCGCCCTCACGAGCGGACCGGTTCCTGGCCTGGCCACTGGCTTCGGTGGCGGCCTGGCCCTGGATCTGGTGCCGCCGGCCGTTCACGCGGCTGGGGAGTACGCATTGGTCTTCTGCCTGATCGGGTACGCGTTTGGGCAAGCTGCGGGTGAGGTCCAGCGGTCCGCGTTCCTGCCAATCGCCGCGATGGCCTTGGGTGCGTCCGCTGGCTCGTTTCTGTATACGGTCGTCGGCGTGACGTTCGGCGAGCCGGACGTCACGTGGTCGGCCGCCCGGCACGTGCTCCCGCTCGCCGTCACCTACGACGTGCTGCTGAGCCCGTTCGTACTGTATGTCGTGATGTGGCTGCTGCGGCGAGCCGGGCAGGCCGTGGAAGATCCTTCCGCGGCGCTAGCGCGGACGCGGGTCGGCGCTGCAGGCGGCGCCTCGCGGGCCACGCGGCACCGCGGCGACGCCCCGCGCGAGCTCAAGATCCGGCCAGGCAACCGGCCGTCACAGCGGATTGGCGCGGGCGCCGCGTCGCGCATGCTCGCGGCGAGCGGCCGGTCGTCCAGCGATTCCGCCACCGCCACGGGTGGCCGCGGCTGGCGGCCTTCGCCGCCACGGCTGCGGTTCGGCCAAGCCAAGGCGCGCGGCACGGCACAAGGCGCGCGGCCGGGTGTCTTCTCTGGCGGCAGCCTCGTCGGCGGCGCGACGGTCCGGCTGCACCTTCGCTCAAGTCGTGGGTCCCGGCTGGCCTCCAGAAACGGTCAAGCCCTGCGGATGCAACCGAACGACCGTCAGCCCGCCCCGATACGGTTCGGCTCGACCCGCTCCGCTATGACGGCGTCCACCCCGGCGCGGTCCGGCAAGAGGCCGCGTTTTGGCGGGCGTCGCCTTCGCGGGACGCCCCTTGGCGGGCCGTCTTTTGGCAAGAGACGTTTTGGCGGGCTGCGGCTTGGCAGACCGCGTTTTCGCAGGTCGCGAGCGGCCAGGCTGCGCCGCGGCGGCACCTGGCTGACCGCCTGGCGGCCCGGATCTTGGCGGTCGGTGATCGGGCGTCCCGGCAGCAGGCGGACCGGAGGACTGCGGTGATCGGGGTGTCACGCCGCCGCGTGCTGGTGCTGTATGTGCTGGTGGCGGCCCTGCTGCTGGTTCTGGCCGGTCGGGTTTGGTACATCCAGGTGATGACGGGGACGAGCTACGCGAAGCTGGCAGCGGACAACCAGACGCGGACCGTGATCATCCCGCCGGTACGCGGGCAAATTCTGGACGACGTCGGCCGACCGCTGGTACGGAACCAAACCTCTCTTGTCGTCTCTGTCGATTCAACCGTGCTCGCCAAACAGAGCGACGGGGGAGCGGCGGTATTGAAGCGGCTGGCACGGGTGCTTGGCGTTCCCACCCGGCGGTTGCAGCAGGACACCCGGGTGTGCACCAGAAGCGTGCCGCCGCCGTGCTGGCCCGGCTCGCCCTATCAGCCGATCCCGGTTGACCAGCACGTGCCAGCACGTGCCGCACTCGAGATCATTGAGAACCAGCAGCGGTTCCCTGGCGTGAGCGCGCAGGTCCAGCCGGTCGTGGACTACCCGAAGGTTTCCGGCGCCAACGCCGCGCAGGTGCTCGGCTACCTGCAGCCGATCACCCGCCAGGAGATGCAGACACGCCACCTCCCCATAACCGGCTTCTCCGGCGTCGACCTGGTGGGCCAGGCGGGGCTGGAGGAACAGTACGACGCGCACCTTCGGGGCACGCCAGGCAGGCGTGTTGTGGCTGTGAACGCGGCAGGAAACGTCATGGGGACGATGCGGGAGACGGCGCCTAAGGCGGGCGATGAGCTGGTGACGAGCATCGACGCCCAGATCCAGGCCAACGCCGAGCAAGCGCTGGTGCAGGCAATCGACAAGGCACGTGCCGCGGGTAACAACGCGGACTCGGGCGCGGCCGTCGTGATGACCACGACCGGCCGGGTGATCGCGATGGCGAGCTACCCGAGTTACGACCCTAGCGTGTGGACCGGCGGGATTTCACGGCGGGAGTTCAGCCGCCTGTTCGGCACCGCGGATGGCGAGCCGATCCTCAACCGCGCCAGCCAGGGACAGTACGCGCCCGGATCGACCTGGAAGGTGACCTCCACCGCCGCGGCGGCCGCGGCGGGTTACGACCCGAACTCCTCCTACAGCTGCCCAGGTGCGGTAACCATCGCGGGCCGCACGTTCAACAACTGGACCACGGCGTCGCTCGGTGACATGACCTTGCACCAGGCGCTCGTGATGTCCTGCGACACCGTCTTCTACCAGCTCGCCTATCAGATGTGGCTCAAGGATGACCCGAACGGGGAACCGGCCGCTCATCCCAAAGACCCGATGCAGCACATGGAGCTGGCCTGGGGATTCGGCAGGTCCACCGGCATCGACCTGCCGGAGGAGAACCCGGGCGTGGTGCCGGACCGGGCGTGGAAGCTCGACTATTGGAAGGCGACGAGGAAGTACGCCTGCAAGCACGGCGACCCCAACGGGTCCTACGTCGAGCAGATTGAGGCCGAAGACTGCAAGAGCGGTTACGTTTGGCTGCCGGGCGACGCGGTCAATGCCTCTATCGGTCAGGGCGACGTGCTTGTCACCCCGCTGCAGCTCGCCCGCGCCTATGCGGCGCTGGCAAACGGGGGCACCCTCTACAGCCCTCGGGTGGGTGCGGCGCTGATCTCGGCGGATGGCAAGGTGAAAGAGCGGATCAAGCCGCCGGTCAGCGGCCACTTGCCGGTTTCCAGTGGTCTGCTGGCATATATCAGGAACGCGCTCGCGGACGTGACGACGCAGGGAACGGCCGCAGGATCCTTCGCCGGTTTCCCGCTGAGCAAGATGTGCGTGGCAGGCAAGACCGGTACCGCTGAGGTCGCCGGGGGGCAGGCCACCTCCGTGTACGCGTCCTTCGCGCCATGTGGCAACCCGAAGTACGTGGTTGTCGTCATGATCCCGAAGTCGGGCGAGGGAGCCGACGTGTCGGCGCCGGCCGCGCGGCAGATCTGGGACGGAATCTACGGGCTGGAAAGGCACAAGGCTGCCTACCCGGCGGGCCAGCGCCCGTCGTCCCTGCCCGTGATCAAGGCTGACGGGGCGATCCTTCCGCCGCGCGGCTACCAGGGAGGCTCATGATGGTCCCTGGATCGCGGCCCGCGCGTTATGGTCCCGCGGGTTCCACACGCTCGGTGTTCCGCACGTCGGCGCTCGGCTCGCTCAGCGGCAGGCGGCGTTCCCTTCTTGCCCGCGCCATGGCCCGTGGGTCCCCAGTACGCAGGCTCGACTGGGTGTTGATGACTGCTGTTGCGGTGCTGACCGTGATGTCGACGTTGCTCATCTGGTCGGCCACCAGGCAGCAGCTGCTCCAGGCGGGTAGCGACCCGCAGGCGCTTCTGAAGAAGCAGCTTCTCAACGTCGTGATTGGCGTGGTGCTGCTCTGCGTGGTCAGCATGCTCGACTACCGTGTGCTGCGCGCCTACGCCCCGATCGGCTATTTCCTTGCCTGCCTTGGCCTTCTTGCCGTGCTTAGCCCGCTCGGCGCGACCATCAACGGAGCGCGTTCCTGGATCGTCATCGGCGCCGGTTTCCAGGTCGAGCCGTCAGAGTTCGCAAAGATCACCCTTCTCCTCGTCGTCGCACTTGTGCTGGGCGAACTGCGGGATGGCGATCGAGCGCCGCGCGGCCGTGATCTCACGCTGGCGCTCGCGGTGTCGGCGCCCGCGCTTGTCCTGGTTCTTTTGCAGCCTGACCTCAGCGTGGTGGTGGTCATGGCAGTGATGATCTTCGGGATGATCGCCGTGTCGGGCGCGCGGCTGCGGTGGATCGCCGGCATGCTGCTCGTGACCCTCGTCGTCGCCTTGTTTGTCTGGCGGATGCACCTGCTCAAGCAGTACCAGATCCAGCGGATCACGGCCTTCGTGCACCCAACGGCGGACCCGTCTGGCTCCGGCTACGACGCCAGCCAGGCGCTGATCACGATCGGGTCCGGCGGGCTGTTCGGGCACGGGCTCTTTCACGGTGGCCTGACGGCTGGCCATTTTGTGCCGGAGGTGCAGACGGACTTCATCTTCACCGTCGCGGGCGAGGAGTTCGGGTTCGCAGGCACGATTGCGATCATCGCCCTGCTCGGGGTGGTGTTCGCACGGGCGCTGCGGATCGCGGTACACGCGGAGAGCCAGTTCGGCTCGCTCATCGCGGTTGGCGTGACCTGCTGGTTCGCCGTGCAGGCCTTCATCAATATCGGCATGACCATCGGGATCACGCCGGTCAGCGGGCTGCCGTTGCCGTTCGTCTCGTATGGTGGAACGGCGACATTCGCCAACATGATCGCGATTGGCCTGCTTCAGGCCGTCCACAGGCATCACTCGATGTTCAGCTGACCGCTACAGCCGAGGGCCGCCCGCGAGCCGGACGCAGGTGGCGCGGCTCGGCCAGCGCACCGGCGAAACCATTATCCCGAACGGCTCACGCGTGGTGCGCCGCCCGCGGCGCCTGCGGGGGGATCCGGGGGGTCGTCCCCCCGGGTCTGCGCTGCCCGAACGGCTCACGCGTGGTGCGCCGCCCGCGGCGCCTGCGGGGGAATCCGGGGATCGCCGCGCCGTTCCGGTCGGTGGGCTGTCCACCGGAGCGGTGTGCTCTGCCCGGCGCCTTCGGCGACCTGTGGAGGCACTCTGCGGGTCGCGGAAGGGCGGGGTCCTGTCGAAGTGGGGCCACCCACCGGGATCGCCGTTCCCGTCGGTGCGGCCACCCAAGGGGACGCATAGTGTTTTCGTGGGCGGCTGTCGATGGGGCTGGGTGCCGCTCGTCGTAGTCTCGAAGGCCCGTTGGAAGGGCCCGTACCCGCAGGCGAGCGAGAGGAAAGGAACGCGCTATGGCGCAGTATCTGATTCTGCTGTACGAGGACGAGGACTCTTGGGCGGCCGCTGATCAGGAGACGGCCGAACAGGTCTACAAGGCGCACGGGGCCTTTAGCGAGAGCAACGCCGCGGCCGTGCGCGGCGGTAACGCGCTGCAGCCGACGGGCACCGCCACTACCATCCGCCGGGACTCCTCGGGTAACCTCGCCGTCACCGACGGCCCGTTTGCCGAGACGAAGGAGGCGCTCGGCGGTTACTACCTGATCGAGGCATCCGACCTGGACGAGGCCATCGCGGTCGCCAAGCAGGTCCCCGCGCCGTTCGGCGGGGTAGAGGTCCGCCCGATCCGGGTGTTCGATTGACGGACTCGGCTGTTCGTGCGGATCCCGCGGTTGCCGCCGCGGTCGCTGACGCGCACCGCCGCGAGTGGGCCTTCGTGCTCGCCGCGACGGTGCGTGTCACCAGGGACCTGGAACTCGCCGAGGAATGCGTCCAGGACGCGTATGCGCGGGCCCTCGCGACGTGGGTCTCGCGCGGTGTACCGGCCAATGCCGGTGCGTGGCTGACGACGGTCGCCCGGCGGCGCGCCGTCGACCTGCTGCGTCGCGACGCGACGCTGCGCCGGTCCCTGCCGCTGCTGATCGACGATCCGATCGACCCTGGTCCCAGCACAACCGGCTCCCATGCGATTGCGGACGACCGGCTGCGGCTGATCTTCACCTGCTGCCACCCGGCGATCGCCCCGGAGGCGCAGGTCGCGCTGACCCTGCGGCTGCTGTGCGGGCTGACCACCGCGGAGGTGGGGCGGGCCTTCCTGGTGAGCGAGCCCACGATGGCTGCGCGCATCACCAGGGCGAAGAAGAAGATCGCGGCTGCGCGGATCCCGTACCGGGTACCTCCGGCCAGCGAGCTTCCCGCGCGAATCGACGCTGTGCTTACCGTTATCCATCTGCTTTTCACCACCGGGCATACCGCGCCAGCAGGCAGCGACCTGCTTCGCCGGGACCTTGTGGAACGCGCACTCGACCTCGCGAGGATGCTGCGGACGCTGCTGCCTGACAACCAGGATGTCGCCGGGCTAGTCGCGCTGATCCTGCTTACCGACGCAAGAAGCGCCGCCCGCGTCGGCACGGACGGTCGGCTGCGGCTGCTGGCCGACCAGGACCGTACCAAGTGGGACCGGCACGCGATCAGCGAAGGTATCGATCTTGTGCGCGAAGCGCTGCGGCGCCGCCCGCCCGGGCGCTTCGCGCTCATGGCGGCGATCGCCGCCGTCCACGCGGAGGCGCCCACGTGGCAGGACACCGACTGGTGCGAGCTCGTCGCGCTCTACGACCTGCTCGTCCAGATCTGGCCGTCGCCCGTGGTGGCGCTCAACCGTGCCGTGGCCGTCGGGTTCGCCAGCGGGCCGCTCGCCGGTCTTGAGGCGCTCGATACGCTCGCCGCCGAACCGCAACTTGCGGGCTACGGCTACCTCGCCGCTGCCCGCGCCGATTTCCTTCGCCGCCTGGGCCGCGTGGCGCAGGCGCGCGAATGTTACGAAGAGGCCCTCATGCTCACGGAAAACAGTGTCGAGCGCGACTTTCTCGTCGGCCGTCTCGAGCAGCTCGGGGACTGACTGGCCCGCCGATAGGCTGGGTGAGGTGTAGCGGCAGGAGCCGCGTGCGCGGGCGAGGGGAGTTCTACCAAGTGGAGTCGGTGTACGAGCGGCTGGAGCCGCTGCTCCCGCAAGTGCGCAAACCGGTCGCCTATGTTGGCGCCGAGCTGAACTCGGTGGTGAAGGACTGGGCTTCCGCCGACGTGCGGTGGGCCCTGATGTACCCCGACGCCTACGAGGTTGGCCTGCCCAACCAGGGCATCCAGATTCTTTACGAGGTGCTGAACGAGCGCGACCGTGTGCTCGCCGAGCGGACCTACAGCGTCTGGCCCGACCTGGAGGCGCTCATGCGTGAGCATGGCATCCCGCAGTTCACAGTGGATTCTCACCGGCCGGTCGGCGCATTTGACGTGCTCGGGGTCAGCCTGTCCACCGAACTGGGTTACACCAACCTGCTGACCGCGCTCGATCTGGCCGGGATTCCGTTCACGGCGGCCGAGCGGGGGGACGACCACCCGCTCGTGATCGCCGGTGGTCACGTCGCCTTCAACCCCGAGCCAATCGCGGACTTCCTCGACGGGGCGGTACTCGGCGATGGCGAGCAGGCCGTGCTTGTCATTACCGACCTGATCGCCGAGTGGAAGCGGCTCGGGAGGCCGGGCGGGCGTGACGGCCTGCTGACGCGGCTCGCCACCAGCGCCCAGGTGTATGTGCCGAAGTTCTATGACGTCGCCTATCTCCCTGACGGGCGGATCAAGCAGGTCACACCGAACCGTCCACGCGTGCCACGTACTGCCGTCAAGCACACTCTGATGGATTTGGACGAGTGGCCGTATCCCCGCAAGCCGCTGGTACCAGTCGCCGAATCGGTCCACGAGCGGGCCAGCGTCGAGATCTTCCGCGGCTGCACGCGCGGCTGCCGGTTCTGCCAGGCAGGTATGATCACCCGCCCGGTCCGTGAGCGCAGCATAACCACGATCGGTGACATGGTCGATGCCGGGTTGCGGGCGACCGGCTTTGAGGAGGTGGGCCTGCTCTCACTGTCCAGTGCCGACCACAGCGAGATCAACGAGATCACGAAGGGGCTTGCCGACCGGTACGAGGGCACGAACACGGGCCTTTCGCTGCCTTCCACCCGGGTTGACGCCTTCAACGTCACGCTCGCCAACGAGCTGAGCCGTAACGGCCGTCGCTCCGGACTGACCTTCGCGCCCGAGGGCGGCTCGGAGCGGATCCGCAAGGTGATCAACAAGATGGTCACCGAGGAGGATCTGATTCGCACCGTGACCGCCGCATATTCCAGCGGCTGGCGGCAGGTGAAGCTCTATTTCATGTGCGGCCTGCCGACCGAGACAGACGAGGACGTGCTCGCGATCGCGAGCCTCGCCCGGCGGGTGATTCAGGCCGGGCGGCAGGCAACCGGGCGCCGTGACATTCGTTGCACCGTGTCGATAGGCGCGTTTGTGCCAAAGCCGCACACGCCGTTTCAGTGGGCAGGCCAGTGCGACGCCGCGACTGTGGATCGCAGGCTCGCCGCGCTCGGCGGCGCGCTGCGCAGCGACCCTGGCTATGGCCGCAGCATCGGTTACCGCTACCACGAGGGTGAGCCCTCGATCGTTGAGGGCCTGCTCGCCCGTGGTGACCGGCGCGTGGCCAAGGTGATCAGGGCGGTATGGGAGGACGGCGGCCGTTTCGATGGCTGGAGCGAGCACTTCAGGTACGAGCGCTGGGAGCGCGGCGCCGCGAAAGCGCTCGCGGACGAGCCTGTTGATCTCACCTGGTACACCACCAGGGAACGAGGCTACGCCGAGATCCTGCCCTGGGATCACCTCGATGCGGGTCTTGACCGCGAATGGCTCTGGCAGGACTGGCAGGACGCCGTCGACCCGGCCGGGGCCGGCGAGGTGGAGGATTGCCGGTGGACGGCGTGCTACGACTGCGGTGTCTGCCCGACGATGGGCACGGAGATACAGACCGGCCCCACGGGCGCCAAGCTGCTGCCGCTGACCGTCGTCGGGCAGCAGGCCCGATGAGCCCGCACCGGCCGGGGGCCGCTCCGGCCTCTCGGGGCTCTCGGGGCTCTCGGGTTGCTGGCCCGCCAGGCCCGCCGCCCGAGCAGACGGCGCAGCGGCTGCGCGTGCGGTTCGCCAAGCGCGGCCGGCTGAGGTTCGCGAGCCACCGGGACGTGGCGCGCGCCATGGAGCGCGCCCTGCGCAAGGCGGAACTGCCGGTCGCCTACTCCGGTGGCTTCAACCCGCATCCCAAACTGTCCTTCGCGGGTGCCGCACCAACGGGTGTGGCAAGCGAAGCGGAATATCTCGAGGTTGCCCTGACCGCCACCTGCGAGCCGGGCGAGGTCCGCGATCGCCTTGGCGCCGCCCTGCCGCCAGGGCTCGACGTGGTCGACGTTACCGAGGTACCGGGCGGCACGCTGGGCGGCGATCTGCAGGCGTCTGAGTGGCATGTGACCCTGCTGGGAGTGCCAGCAGATACCGTGGAGACGGCATGCCATAAGTTCCTTGCCGCCGATCGGGTGGAGGTGGAACGGCTTACCCCCAAGGGTTTGCGGCGGCTTGACGCGCGGGCGGCGGTCGTCGCGTTGGAGCCTGACTGGCGTGCCGTACACTCAGGAACAGGTGGATGTGCCATACTTCGAATGGTTGTTCGGCACATGACACCTGCTGTTCGACCTGACGACGTTCTGGCCGCACTGCGTCAAGTGGCTGGCCTCGCGCCGCCGTCACCACCGCTGGTGACTCGGCTGGCGCAGGGGCTGCTCGGCGTGGCGGCCAGGGGGCTCTCCGAGCCCGGGGCTGAGGGCAGCGCAGTCGCTGACCGCGGCGCGGACGATAGTGGCGCCGACGAAATTGCTGCTGCGACTGGCGGTGCGCCGGCTCCGACTCGCTGGGCCAAGGCTGAATGACGAGGCACGTCGGCGTTGCTGCTGCCCTTCAGGGAGGTAGCACCCCGGCGAGCGCGGAGAATGAGCTCCCGCGCGGCGCAGTATTTTCTGCGGTTCTTCGCAGAAGCCGCTCGCGCCCGGGAGCCTGACGGGAGACTGCCCGGATGCTCGACACCGAGCTTGGTAACAGAGAAAACGACAACAACGAACCGGACGCGTCCGGTGATTCCGGACCGATCGAGCAGGAGCGCGGTCAGCCGGCCTCGGGCGTGGACGGTCCGGAGCCGAGCCAGGCTTCGCCGAGCGGCTCATCCCATCCGGAGCACGGTGAACCGCCGTCGGCCGCGGACATCGGCCAAGGGATTCCGCCGGTGCCTGCCGCGACCTTTCAGCCGCCGCAGGTCATCTTCCAGCCGCCAGCGGTGACGCCGACCGTGACGGACGAAGGTAGCGATACTACCAGCGACGCCACGCACGAACCCAGCGGCGACGGGGAAGGTGCCAGCGGGCGCCGCCGCAGGCGCCGCGGCGGTCGTGGCCGTGGTAAGAGCGGCGACGGTACCGGTGCTGGCGATGCGGCCGACACCAACACTGGCGCCAGTGACGAGGCGGTCCAACCCAGTGCGGAGAGCCCATCTGTTGTGGGCGCTGGGGCACGGGGCGAGGAAGCGCGGCCGGATGGTTCGGCGAGATCCAGAAGAAGGAGCGGTCGCGGCGGGGCGTCCGCGCCGAGCGGATCCGGCAAGGACGGCAGGGACACCGGCAAAGACGGTGGCCAGGACACCGGCAAAGACGCTGGCCAGGACACCGGCAAAGACGCCGGCAAGAATGTCGGCAAGGGCCGCGCCGTGGCCGACATCGCGCATGACGCCGGCGGCGAAGAGGCCTCAGCGGCAGCCGCTGAGGATGCGGATGGAGCCGACACCAACGGCGAGGAGACGTCGGCCATGCGCCGCAGGCGGCGCAGGAGGCGCCGTGGCGGTGTCAGCGACGCCGAGCCGACTGGTACCGACGATCCGCCGAACACGGTTGTGCATGTGCGTGAGCCCCGCGCCTCCGGGACCGATTGGGCGGAAGAGGTGCAGTCGGTCAAGGGCTCGACGCGGCTGGAAGCGAAGAAGCAGCGCCGACGCGAGGGAAGGGACTCTGGCCGCCGCCGCCCGCCTCTCCTCAGTGAGTCCGAGTTCCTGGCCCGCCGCGAAGCCGTCCACCGCGTGATGCTGGTCCGCCAGCGGAGCGAGCGGACCCAGATCGCGGTGCTCGAAGACGGCGTTCTGGTCGAGCACTATGTGGACCGGACCACGCACCAGTCCATGGCGGGCAACATCTACCTCGGCAAAGTCCAGAACGTGCTGCCGTCGATGGAGGCGGCGTTCGTCGACATCGGCAAGGGCCGCAACGCTGTGCTATACGCCGGTGAGATTAACTTCGACGCGAGTGGGCTGGAAGGCCAGCCCAAGCGAATTGAGACCGTGCTCAAGTCCGGGCAATCGGTCCTTGTCCAGGTAACCAAGGATCCCGTTGGCCACAAGGGCGCGCGGCTTACCAATCTAGTGAGCCTGCCCGGCCGGTACCTCGTGTACGTGCCCGGAGCGTCCATGACGGGGATCAGCCGCAAGCTGCCCGCTCCCGAGCGAACCCGGCTGAAGCAGATCCTTAAGAAGGTCACGCCCGAGGACGCGGGTGTGATCGTCCGGACCGCGGCGGAGGGCACCGGCGGGGAGGAACTAGCCCGCGACGTCGCCCGGCTCGCCGCCCAGTGGGAGAACATCCAGCGCAAGGCCGAGTCGGCCAGCCCGCCGGAGTTGCTCTACAGCGAGCCCGACCTGACGATCCGCGTCGTCAGGGACATATTCAACGAAGACTTCAGCGAGCTTGTCGTGGCCGGCGATGATGGCTGGGACACGGTGAACGAGTACGTCCGTTATGTCGCCCCCCATCTCGCGCAGCGGGTTCGCCAGTGGAAGGACGACGCCGACCTGTTCGCCAAATACCGGGTCGATGAACAGCTGGCCAAGGCGCTCGAGCGGAAGGTGTGGCTGCCAAGCGGTGGCTCGCTAGTCATCGACCGGACCGAGGCGATGGCCGTGATCGATGTCAATACGGGTAAGTTCACCGGCCAAGGCGGGAACCTGGAGGAGACGGTCACGCGCAACAACCTCGAGGCAGCTGAGGAGATCGTGCGGCAGCTGCGATTGCGCGACATCGGCGGCATCATCGTCATCGACTTCATCGACATGGTCCTGGAAAGCAATCGCGAGCTTGTGATGCGGCGGTTGCTCGAATGCCTGGCGCGTGACCGCACCAAGCACCAGGTCGCCGAGGTGACCTCCCTCGGCCTTGTCCAGATGACCCGCAAGCGCGTCGGATCTGGGCTGCTGGAAGCGTTCTCGCAGATGTGCGAGTGCTGCAGCGGCCGCGGCGTGCTTGTGTCGCTCGACATGCTGGAACCGGCGCCGGTCAAGCGCTCGCCCTCGAGCCGCGCCGACGGAAGGACCGACGCCAAGGGCCGCGGAAAGACCAGCGTCAGTGCGGACGGCTCCGGCCGTGCCACCGAAGCGGAGGGGCAGAACGAATCGGCGGCTGACGCTGTGGTGGCTGACGCTCCGGCGGTCGAGACGAGGGCGGAGGAAAAGCCGCCGGGTCGGCGCCGTCGGCGCCGGACTGGCACGGCCAGGGGGGAAGGCGGTCACGCCGAGCATGCCAGCTCGGGGCCAGCCGCGGGCAACGGCGCACCCTCAGAGGCGCCGGGCGCCACCGGGTCCGTCAGTGGTGAGCCTGCGCGGGATTCCAACGCAGGTACCTGACCGGCTGGCCACGCGCCGAGGTCTGGTAACCTTTAGCGTCGGCGCCCAGGTGCCTGCGGGCCGCCTACGGGCCGCCTCCCGAGCATGACGGGTGTCCCGTTCGAGCGCCGGTTCCCGACGGGCTCAATGTGTAGAAGGCGTAATACCCAACGGAGAGAGAGTTTCTCGCGTGTACGCGATCGTGCGCTGCGGTGGCAGGCAGGAAAAGGCGTCGGTGGACGATGTGCTCACCGTGGACAAACTTCCCGGTGATGTCGGCTCCACCGTGATGCTGCCCGCCGTCCTGATCGTTGACGACGGAAAGGTGGTCAGCGATCCGGACGAGCTTCGCAGATACCAGGTAACTGCCGAGATCGTCGGCGACGAAGTGGGCCCAAAGATCAACATGATCCACTTCAGGAACAAGACAGGGTACAAGCGGCGAATCGGCCATCGGCAGCGGTATACCCAGCTCAGGGTCACCGCGATCGCTGCGGGCAGGCAAGCCCGCGCCAGGCGGCGCGGAAAGAACGAGCCGGAGGGCGAGGGCTGAGATGGCACACAAGAAGGGCGCGTCATCCAGCCGAAATGGACGTGACTCGACCGCCAAGCGGCTCGGCGTGAAGCGCTTTGGCGGGCAGTTGGTCCAGCCCGGTGAGATCTTGGTCCGACAGCGCGGCACGCACTTCCACCCCGGTCCTGGGGTCGGCCGCGGTGGTGACGACACCCTGTTTGCCAAGGTGAGTGGGCATGTGGAGTTCGGCAACCGGCGTGGGCGGCGCGCGGTAAGCGTCGTGGCCGTGCCGGGTGAGGAGTCGCCCGAGCCAGCGGCAGCGGGGCAGTGAGCGGAGAGGCGCACCTCAGGAGCGCCTCGGACTTCACGGCACCCGTCTCAGACCTCAAGGCGCCACCACCACGGCCGCCACCGGCCACGGCGGCCAGCGGCCATCACTACGGCTATGGTTTAGGTAAACTACACGGTGTAGTTCGCTCAACCGGAGGCGTGACCGGAGGGCGCGGGGCGCCTCGGGGTGCTGGGATGACCGTGACGTTGCCCGTAGCAGGATGTGCCGAATGCTTTGGCTGTGGGTATGACCGCGAGGTTGCCCGTAGCAGAGAAGCGCGGGCCGCTTGGGGGGTCGGCATGTTGCGGGTACGAGAGACGTGCGGGCGGTTGGAGTGCCGGACACCTCGGGGTGCCTGGCGACCGGGTGGTTGCTTGTAGCAGCAAGTGTCGGGACACCTCGGCGGCCTGGATGACCGGGCGGTTGCCTGTAACAGGAAGTGCCGGACGCTTCGGGGGCCAGGAAGCGGCAGCCGTTTGGGAGCCTAAAAAGCGTCACCGGTACGGTGCAGGCACGGCCCGGAGCGGCCGGAACCGGTCGCCTGCGCGATAGCGAGAGGCTGGGAGGGTTCCGGCTGGCCGGACCGGGCGCGGCCGTGAGGATCAGAACATGCCAGATTTCGTTGACGAGGTTGTCCTGCACGTGAAGGCAGGCGCCGGCGGGCACGGCTGCACATCCATCCACCGTGAGAAATACCGGCCCCTCGGTGGCCCCGACGGCGGCGACGGCGGGCGCGGCGGCTCGGTCATCCTCGAGGTCTCGGCTGGGGCGGCGACCCTGCTTGAGTACCACAAGCGGCCGCACCGCAAGGCGGCTAGCGGTCGGCCGGGCCAGGGTTCCAACCGCACCGGCGCCAGTGGCGCCGACCTGGTGCTCTTCGTGCCGGACGGAACCGTTGTCAAGGCGGCCGACGGCGAGATTCTTGCCGACCTTGTTGGCGTGGGGGCCCGCTATGTCGTGGCGCGCGGCGGGCGCGGCGGGCTTGGCAACGCTGCCCTCGCGTCGCCACGCCGCAAGGCGCCTGGGTTCGCGCTCAAGGGTGAGCCCGGCGAGGAGCGCGACGTCGGGCTCGAGCTCAAGACCGTCGCCGACGTGGGCCTCGTTGGCTTCCCGAACGCCGGAAAGTCGTCGCTGATCGCGGCGATGTCGGCGGCACGCCCCAGGATCGCCGACTATCCGTTCACCACCCTCGTGCCGAACCTTGGGGTCGCTGAGGCCGGCGGCACCGAGTTCGTGATAGCGGACGTGCCGGGGTTGATCCCTGGAGCGAGTTCGGGGAAGGGTCTCGGCCTGCAGTTCCTTCGGCATATCGAGCGCTGCTCGGCCCTTGTCCACGTGCTCGACTGCGCGACGGAGGAACCGGGCAGAGATCCGGTGTCTGATGCAGACGCGCTGGAGGCGGAACTGGCCGCGTACGCGCGGGCGACGGGAACGTCGTTTGGCAACAGGGCGCGGATAGCCGTGCTGAACAAGATCGATGTTCCAGCGGCACGAGAGCTTGCTGACCTCGTCCGGCCGATGCTTGAAGAGCGCGGGATGCCGGTGTTCGCGATCTCCGCGGCCACACACGAGGGGTTGCGTGATCTTGCCTTCGCCATAGCTCGCATGGTGGACGAGGCGCGCGCCAGCGCCCCGCCCCCGCGACCGGCCCGCCAGGTCATCCGGCCGGTGCCGCTCGGCGAGCCCGGCTTCGAGGTGGTACGGACGGGGGAGAACAGCTTCTTCGTCCGAGGCGAGAAGCCGCGCCGCTGGGTGCAGCAGACCGATTTCGGCAACGACGAAGCCGTCAGGTATCTCGCGGATCGGCTCGCTCGCCTTGGTGTGGAGGAAGCGCTGGCCCAAGCGGGGGCACAGGCCGGTGCGGAGGTGCTCATAGGTGACGAAGAGGACGCCGTGGTCTTTGACTGGGAGCCCAGAGCCGCAGCCGCGTCCGGCGCCGCGGGGGGTAGGCGCGGCACCGTCCCTGCGCGGCGCCGCTCCGCCGAGGGTGGGCGCGGCTCCGCTGGGGGTGGGCGCGGCTCCGCTGGGGGTGGGCGCGGCTCCGCCGAGCCAGGGGCGTCCGCGCGCTCCGAGCCAGGGGCGTCCGCGCGCTCCGAGCCAGGGGCGTCCGCGCGCTCCGAGCCAGGGGCGTCCGCGCGCTCCGAGCCAGGGGCGTCCGCGCGCTCCGAGCTGGGGGCGCCTAGCCCCTCGCAGCCCGGGGCGGGCGGCTCAGATCATAGGCTGCGGTCATGAGCGCCATCCGGGCTACGATCGCGGCCGCCCGGCGGGTCGTGGTGAAAGTGGGTTCGTCCTCACTGACGACCGCGGAGGGCGGGATCGCGGATGAGCGCATCACCGCACTTGCAGGTGTGCTCGCCGCGCGGGCCACGAGAGGCGCCGAACTGGTTCTTGTCTCCTCTGGTGCCATCGCCGCGGGCCTCGCGCCGCTCGGCCTCGGTCAGCGGCCCCGCGATCTCGCCACCCAGCAGGCCGCAGCCAGCGTCGGGCAGGTCCTTCTCGCGGCTAGGTACACCGACGCTCTCGCGCGGCACGGGGTGCTGGCAGGCCAGGTGTTGCTGACCGCCGATGACCTGGTGCGCCGGTCTCATTACCGCAACGCCCAGCGCACGCTCGGCCGCCTGCTTGAACTGGGCGTCCTTCCCGTGGTCAACGAGAACGACACCGTCGCCACCGAGGAGATCAGGTTCGGGGACAATGACCGGCTCGCCGCGCTCGTCGCACACGTGATCCGAGCGGATGCGCTCGTGCTGCTCTCTGACGTGGACGCGCTGTATGACGGCGACCCGCACCGTTCGGGTTCGGAGCGGATCAGCGAGATACGCAGCCGTGACGATCTGGCCGGGTTGTGGCTCGGCCGCCCTCGCGGTCGCGGCGTCGGCACGGGCGGGATGGTGACCAAGGTCGAGTCGGCATTGATCGCGACCGGTGCTGGCATCCCAGCGGTGCTTGCTGCTGCCTCCCAGGCGGGTGCGGCACTTGCCGGGGAGCCAGTAGGCACCTACTTCGCTGCTGATGGACGCCGTCCGGCGACACGGTTGCTCTGGCTGGCACATGCGACCACGGGCCGGGGCCGGCTGCTGCTTGACCCGGGGGCGGTGGAGGCGGTCGCGAAGCGCCGAACGTCGCTTCTTCCGGCCGGGGTCACGGGGGTCGAAGGCCAGTTCGAGGCCGGTGACCCGGTGGACTTGTGCGATGAGGCAGGCGCAGTCGTCGCACGCGGCGTGGTTAACTTCGACGCAGGAGAGATCCCCGGCCTGATGGGGCGATCGACACGGTGGCTCGCGCGGGAGCTCGGGCCTGGTTATGAGCGTGAGATCGTCCACCGCGACGATCTGGTCGTGTTCAGGTCACGCGATCCTCGTGGATAGCCAATCAGCAGCGTGAGTTTGGGCGCTCAGCCTGCTCGACCCGGCTGGCCATTCTGGCGGTGCTGAGGCCGGGTCAGTTCTGGTCGTCGCCCCGGCGGCCGAACCTCCCAAATAGCCCCTCGGCGGCACCCATAGCGCCCTCGGCCACTCCGCGGACCAGGCCGATGAATGGGTCGGCAGACCGGTTCCAGGATTCCTGGTAGGCGCGGGCCGCGTCCCTTACGTCATCGCCGACCGAGGCCTGTCCGTCCTGGTCGCGGCGCGGGTACTCGCCGCCGAGGATCCGCTCGTAATCTCCCTCGCGCGCCCACCGGTCGAGCTCCGCGAAGCGGACCACCGCGAACGGATGCAGGGCGCCCTGGAGCTGTAGCAGCTTGATCAAGCCCTCCCGCACGTCGGGCACTGCATCGTACTCACGCGCTTGCTCATGAAAGGCGTCGGCGCTCAGCTCGGACAACCGGGAGCCGCCGGCCATCTTCATCATGGCGCGTCTCGCGGCATCGACGTCTTGGCCCGCAAGCAGCCCCGCACGGTCGCAGGACAGCTCCGACTTTCGGTACCACTCCTCAAGCCCCCAGATGATCGCCCGCAGCCCGATATAGCCGAGCGGCATCCAGGCCACCCGCGCGGCGAGCCGTACCAGATGGAACAGCATCGTCCGATAGACCGCGTGCCCGGATAGCACGTGCCCGAGCTCGTGGCCGATCGCGAACCGCAGCTCCTCGGCGTCGTACAGGTCGACCATTCCGCTCGTGATCACGATGAACGGCCGATCCGAGCCGAGGGCCATCGCGTTGACCAGGGGATTTTGCATGACGAACAGTTCGGGCACCTGCGGCAGGTCGAGCACGTATGCTCCGTCTCGGAGCATCTCATGCAACTCATGGAACTGCCCCTCGTTGACCCGCACGCCGCTGGCCAGGAACATCAGCCGCAGGCTCCGGTCCGAGAACAATCCGGCGAGCCGTCGGAGCAGAACGTCAAAACCGGTGAGCTTTCGCAACGCCGTAAGAGCGGAGCGGTCAGCAGGATGCTCGTAGGCGCGGGAGGAAATCCCGGCCAGCCGCACGCGTGCCCGGTCGGGCACGTTGCCCGTTTCTGTTGTCATAGCCGGCATGCTAATCCCCGGAGGAGACCAAATGAGCCACGGCGACATACCTATCTCTAAGCCGCCATCCGCCGCGCGCTCCGAGCCGCCATCCGCCGCGCGCTCCGAGCCGCCATCCGCCGCGCGCTCAGAGTCATCCGCTGCGCGCTCAGAGTCATCCGCTGCGCGTTCCGAGCCGCCATCGACTGGGGCGCCCATCTTTGACCTGCAGGCAGAAGCAATGCCGGACGATGAGCGTGCCGCGCTGCAAGCCGACCGGCTTGTGGCCATGACCGTCCGGCTCTTGGCGGTGGGAGGCGTCCAGGCCGAGCGGCTCCGGGCGGCAGGGGTCACAGATGGGCGCGACGTGACGCTGGATGGCTTGCAAGGCCTGCCGTTCACGCGGAAAGAGGATCTCTGGGAGACCTACCCCTTCGGGATGCTCGCCGTGCCTCGTGATCATCTCGCCGTGGTACACGGGTCAAGCGGCACCGGAGGCCGCCCCACCCTTGTCGCCTACACCCGGGACGACGTCGTGCTGTGGTCCCAGATGTGCGCCCGCTCGCTCGCTGCCGTCGGCGCTACCGCCACAAGCATTGTGCACAACGCCTATGGTTACGGCCTGTTCACCGGCGGTCTCGGCATTCACCAGGGCGCGCTGGAGCTTGGCGCGCTCGTCGTGCCGGTTTCCGGCGGGATGACGCCGCGCCAGATCAGGCTGCTTCAGGACCTGAAACCGGACATTCTCGCCTGCACACCGTCGTACGCGATCAGGCTCGGTGAGGCGGTCGCGGAGGCGGGTCTCAAGCCCGGCGACCTGAACCTTCAGGCGGGCTTGTTCGGTGCCGAACCGTGGAGCGAGCCGATGCGGGCGCGCATTCAGGAGCTCCTTGGGCTCCGCGCACTGGACATTTACGGGCTATCCGAGGTGATCGGACCTGGGGTTGCCACCGAGTGCCTGGTGGCACAGGACGGCCTCCACGTCAATGAGGATCACTTCTTGGTGGAGGCAATCGACCCGGCAACCGACATTCCGGTGCCCGACGGGACTGCGGGCGAACTCGTATTCACGACGCTCACCAAGCAGGCACTGCCTCTGCTGCGATACCGCACCGGCGACATAGCGGCTCTGCGCCGCGGCGCCTGCCCCTGTGGCCGCACCTTGATCAAGATGACCAAGGTGACGGGCCGGTCCGACGACATGCTCGTCATCCGCGGTGTGAACGTGTACCCGGCCGAGGTGGAGCGGGTACTGCTGGCCGACGGCCGCGTGTCGCCGCACTATCTGCTCGTGGTGGACGCTCGCGCAGCCGTTAGGGACCTGATCGTCGCCGTTGAGTCCCTAACGGCTACCGCTGCCGGGCCCGGGTACGCTGACCCACTCGCCGATGAGCTGGAAAGGGCCGTCAGGGCGCAACTCGGGCTTCGAGCGCGGGTCCGCGTGCTGGCGCCGGGAACCGTGCCGCGGACCGAGGTCGGCAAGGCGCTGCGGGTGCGGACGTGGGAGGCGGGGGAGCCGCCGCTGCCTGGCGTCGCGGAGGGCTAGACGGGGCTAGACCAGGGTTGCCGGAACATGGCGGCTGCGGGGCTGCGCACGTGGGCTGGGTCTGCGGTTGGGCTGGGCCGCGACTTGCCGACCGGGCTGGGTCTGCGGTTGGGCTGGGCCGCGAATTGTCGGCCCGGATTGGGCCCGAGCCTGGGGCGGGCTGGGCTCTAGCCTGGGGCGGGCTGGGCTCTAGCCTGGGGCGGGCTGGACCCCGAGCGTGTCGGCGGCGCGCTAGGGTCATGTCGCATGGGCGCACGCACGGGTCCGGCAGCGGAGGGCGGCGACGAGCCGTCAGTACGGCGGTCGCAGCCGCAGTCTGGCACGGCTGCTACCGCAGGGGCGCCGCAGCCGCTCGCTGTCGGCAACGGGGGGACCAGACTCGGCATCATGGGCGGCACGTTCGACCCGATCCACCACGGCCATCTCGTGGCGGCGAGCGAGGTCGCGCACGTCTTCTCCCTCGACGAGGTCGTGTTCGTGCCAACCGGCGAGCCCTGGGAGAAGGAGGGCCGGGAGGTGGCACCGGCCGAAGATCGCTACCTGATGACCGTGATCGCTACAGCGTCCAATCCGCAGTTCTCGGTGAGCCGCGTGGACATCGACCGGCCTGGCCCCACCTACACGATCGACACACTGCGTGACCTACGCGAGGCACGCGGTCCTGACGCCGAGTTGTTCTTCATCACCGGCGCAGACGCGCTGGAGCGGCTCATCTCGTGGCGGGACGCGGATGAACTGCTCGTGCTTGCCCATTTCGTAGGCTGTACACGTCCAGGTCACCGGCTTACCGGCGCTGGCTTGCCGGACGGGAACGTGAGCCTCATCGAGATCCCGGCTCTGTCTATCTCGTCCACCGAGTGCCGCGAACGGGTTCGGGAGGGGGAGCCGATCTGGTATCTCGTTCCGGACGGGATCGTGCAGTACATCGCCAAGCGTCGGCTGTACCGGAACGACTGATGGGTACATGCTGTTAAAACTGGTGGGTCACCTGGCCAGCCAGGGGTCCCGCGTCGCGCCGCTTTCCTGTGAAGGCGCCGCTGTGTGAGGGCGCCGCCATTTAAGGAGGAAGACACCATATCGTGACCGCCGCAACGCAGGCAGTGGAGTTCATGCGGATCGCCGCGGACGCTGCCGCAGACAAACTCGCCGAGGAAATCATTGGCTACGACGTAAGCGAGCAACTGGTCATCACCGACGCGTTCCTGCTCTGCTCCGCACGTAACGATCGCCAGGTCCGCGCCATCGTGGACGAGATCGAGGAGCGGCTGCGCCGGGTGGGCGCCAGGCCGGTGCGCCGTGAGGGGGAACGTGAGGGGCGCTGGGTGCTGCTCGACTACGTGGACCTCGTTATTCACGTGCAACTGGAAGAGGAGCGGATCTTCTACGCACTCGGGCGGCTGTGGAAGGACTGCCCGCAGATTCCGCTGCGCGAGCCCGTGGGTGCATCGGATGCCAGGAACACACACTAGGCGGTCACGCGGGGCGGCGCGGCCGATGGGAGTCACCGTGAACGCCTGCAGAGTGCGCTGGTGAGCGGTCGGTGGGGTGCCCCGGTGAGCGGCTGCGGGGTGCGCTGGTGAGCGGCTGCGGGGCGCTGCGATGAGCGGCTGCGGGGTGCGCTGGTGAGCGGCTGCGGGGCGCGCCGGTGAGCGGCTGCGGGGCGCTGCGATGAGTGGTCGGCGGCTCGTGCTGTGGCGGCACGGTCAGACAATCTGGAACGTGGAGAAGCGGTTCCAGGGTCAAAGCGACATCCCACTCGACGATGTCGGCGTCGGCCAAGCCGAACGGGCCGCGCGGCTTCTTGCCGCCCTACGACCCGACATGATCGTCTCGTCGGACCTGCGGCGTGCTACCGGTACCGCAGCGCCACTAGGGCGGATCACCGGGCTCGCGGTGACCACGGACAAGGACCTGCGTGAACGCTATGGCGGCGGCTGGGAAGGCCTGACCGACACCGAGATCAGGGCGCAGTATCCGGTCGAGCATTCGGCTTGGTCGCCGCCCGAAGGCGAGTCATCGGACGCGGTCGCTGAGCGGGTATGCGGAGCCCTGGAGCGGGTCGCGGCTCAGTTGCCAGATGACGGGCTCGCGGTGCTCGTCAGCCATGGCGCGGCGCTGCGACTCGGCATGGCGCGGCTGCTGGGGATCCCGGAGACGCTGTGGGGGATGTTCGGACCGTTGGCCAACTGTGCATGGTCCGTGCTCGGAACCGGCCGAACCCGGTGGCGTGTTCTCGAGCACAACGCGGGAACGCTGCCTGAGCCAGTACTGGGCGACGACCGCTAACCGAAGGCTGGTTTCTGGCGGCGGTTCTGTCGCGGCGGGTTCTCCGGCCGCCGGTTATTGCGGTGGGTTTTTGGCGCGGGTCCTCTGGCTGTGGGTTGTGTTGCGGCGGATCTCCTGCTGTGGGTTCTCCGGCGTTGGTTCTCTGGCGGCAACGGGTGGTTTCGGGCCACCTTGGCCTGCGGGTGGGGGGTATGCGCTGGGCGGCTCCCTCGCCGGTTCCGTCAGATCGGCCGGTGTCCGATACACTGACGTGCGCTGGCGCGAGCAGCGCCTCAGCGTCACCCATCCAGGGGCTATAGCTCAGTTGGTAGAGCGCTTGCATGGCATGCAAGAGGCCAGGGGTTCGAGTCCCCTTAGCTCCACGCAGGTCAAAGATATTTTTCGCTAACTTGAGCGATCCGCTTGACCGGCGTACAGCAGCAAAGTACAGCAGTAGGGCTGCAGCGGCCCCGCACATAGCACTGGAAGCTCCGATTCTGGGCATATCCACTGTGCCGGCCATGGATCTGAGCCGGACGGTTGGGGGTGAGCGCGGTGAGCACGAGCGCCGAGCATCCGCGGCAGGCAGATGGCGAAGACCTGGTCCCGCTGGAGGAGCTTATCCGGCGCACGCCTGGCGCCCACCCGATCAGGTCACTGGACGAGTTGCGCAGCGATGCCTTCGAGACCGACGAGGAACTCGATGAGTTCCTCGCCTTTGTCGCCGAATCGCGGCACGCCGATCTTGCCTAAGCCACAGGCAGCGGCCGTCGTCTACGACACTGACGTCGCATCCCGGTCATTCAAGGGACGGCTCCCGCAAGCGTTACGACGTGGTGCGCAATTAGTTTTGGGGTGTCCTCGCCTGGGTGGTGGGGTGATCGGCTGGTAGCGGCGTGTTACCAGGCGGCGGCGCGGTCGGACACCAGCGAGCCGATGGCACGGACCGTCTCGGGCAGGTCCTC
>WNFZ01000261.1_pt1 | contig 50078 bp, 38 predicted proteins | sample 5400081 | NCBI WGS metagenome assembly WNFZ01 (sample SAMN13153365, study PRJNA577476) | soil metagenome | isolation source: 80 cm soil or saprolite under grassland replicate 1 | place: USA:California | collected 2016-06-15
TGCACGGTGAGCGTCCCCGGCGCCGTCTGGCTGTAGTTGCCCGTGACGTTCAGCGCGCTTCCCGGTCCGACGATTAAGTTGCCGCTGTTGCTAAGTGAGGACGCCGTCGTGAAAGTCTGGCCGCCGAGAACGCTCAAGCTACCGGCATTGCTGGTCAATCCATTGATCGCGGCAAGTGTCGATCCAAGGCCATTCAAGCTAACGTTCGCTTGGTTCGACGTGATGGAGCCAGGCAGGACCAAAGTTGAATTGGCGAACACGCTCCACGTTCCACCGGTCAACGTGTTTCCTGAAACCTGCGCAACGGTATTGCCGAGGGCCAGGGTACCCGAGCGCACTTCGACACTGCCCGTATTGCTGAAAGCGAGGAGGCTGGACAGACTCGTGTTGCCGGTCCCCGCCGACTTCCGGAACATGCCCGCGTTGCTGATGCTGCCCGGAAAGACCGTGCCGAGTTCCAGCGCAACATCACCTTGAAGGTCATAGAGACCACTGTTCTCCAGCTTGCCAACGGCGTAGACGAACTGTGTGCCGAAATCGAATCGTAGCGGACCGCTTTGATGGACGATCGTACCTCTATTGCTGAGAACGCCACCGAGCGTCTTGGTACCAGTGCCCGATAGCGTGATCATACCGGTGTTGATAAGTGTGCCGACATTGCCTGTCGTTCCGACTGGGATCAAGGTCCCAATCAACCCGCCTGTCCACTGGAAGAGACCATTGGGAAAGTTGAAGGTGGCGCCACCCGGATCGATCGTCAAAAAGTTACCGGCGACGAGAACCGTGCCCGCTCCCGCTCCGGTAAAGCTGCCCTTGTAAGTGACATTGAAACCTCGGGGAAAATTATTTAGGCCATCGGTGAGGTCCAGAATTGCGCCGGCCGCGACATTGAAGTTGCCACCCTCGTTGATCCCACTCGCAATACCCAGCGTACCCGACAGGACTTCGACCGTGCCTCCGCTTGTGTTGAAGCCGCTCGCCTCGATCCGCGAATAGGTGCCTTGCGACTTACGCAGGGTACCGCGACTGATGAAGCGATGTGGCCCAGCGTCGAGCGCGGCATCGAAGATTGCGCCGTCGCCCTGAAAATCAAATAACGCTCCCGGTAGGTTGGTGAACGTGGCACTCCCGGAGAGATCCAACGCTACCACTCCGCTTTGGATGAACGTGCCCGCGTTGTTGATTTGGCCGAACAGGATCGTTTCGGAACCCCCGGAAATCAGCGTCATCGTGCCCGCATTCGTCAGCCCGGCAGTTCCGCATTGGATTCTGCCTGTCTGCCACTGCAAGAGGTTTCCTGGAAAATTGAATGTCGCAGGGCTCGACCCGACGATGAAACGGCTTCCCGCTAGCCGAACAGTCCCTTGGCCCGATCCAGTGTAGCTCCCGGTAAAAGTGTGAATCCCGGTCAGCAATAGCGTTGCACCCATACCGGTCAAAAATGTGCCGCCCGTGTGCGTGCCGCCCGCCAGGCTGAATACGCCGGATTCAACGTCGATGGTCGCACCGTTGTTGTTGAACGGAAGAGGACTGCTCACGGCGACTGTTCCGCTGCCTCCGGATTTGCGGAATGTGCCGGTATTGTTAATGCTAGCGGGTTGGAGTGTACCCAATTGGAAGCCAACGTCAGCCTGGATGTCGTAAAGGCCGCTGTTATTCAGCGTGCCAAAGGCAGTAACGAATTGGGTTGCAATGTCGAAACGCAAGGTGCCGCTGGTGTGTACAATGGTTCCGGTATTGTTTAGTACTGTAGCAAGTGTTACCGAACCGGCTAGCGTCATGGTTGCATCGTTGTTCACGCTGGCGCTACCCTGCACGACGCCCGAGCTAATTTGCGAATTCCCAACCAGGGTCAGCACGCCATTGGCTACCAGCGTGGCATTGGAAAGCGTGAAACCGGCGTCCAGTTCGGAAGTCCCGCCAACGGTGAGACCTCCTGCCGTTATTGCCACCGACTGCCTCGCCAGCAAACTATGGATGGTCTGTACCGAACTGATCGTGACGGTGTTCGCTGCGTTTCCGTTGTCGATGAGAACGTCATCGCTAGCATTAGGCACTCGCGACATGCCGGTACTGTCCCGCCAACTCAACGGATCTTCCCAGGGGCCGCCGACGCTATTCACCCACCTTATGGTGGGTAGGATGGTAAGGGATCGATGAAAGGCAAACGCTGACGGAGCGAAGGTGAGGAGAAGAATGCCTGCTAGAGGTGCGACGATGCAGCCGGCTCCGCATCGCAATCCGAACTTTCCTCTGAAGAACGACATCCGTAAACCTCATGCCGTTTCCGCAGTCAATCCACGACGCTCTTTGCATAACGTCCTGACTTCGGGCAATCGAGGCTTCCCGAAGCCGAGGCTGGCCGATCGCCCGTCGTTTGCGGCTATCATGAGCTCACGTAGTCAGTTTGTCTATTACAAATTCATGCCTTTTGTTTCGTGAATAGTTGGTCGAGTTCTAAAGTCACGTCCGACTCGCACTCATACAAGTATGGTCGTAAGGACTGCAGTTCGCGAGCGTCGTTTGGTCGCCAGAGGGCACCCTTTTCCAGCAGAAGCGGGGGAGTATACCATTGTCGCGCTTCTATTAATATAGACTTCAGAGAGGCACGATGACATTGGCTCGAGCCTATCGCGCATGGCCATCTTGAGCGAAGTTGTGAAGCAACAAATCGGTGAGAAGGATAGCAAGTCCTTTCCGATCCTCACGCAGATTGCTGATTCAGCGCGCGATCTCGTCGGCTCAATGAGAGACATTGTCTGGTCCACTGATCCGCGTCATGACGACCTGCAAAATCTCGTCTCGCGTATCAGACAATTTGGCTCCGACGTGCTGGAAGCCAAAGGCATTAAGTGGGAATTTCAAGTGCCTGCGCATCTCGAGAAAGTAAGACTTGAACCGGATCAGCGCCGTCATCTGTTTCTGATTCTCAAAGAAGCAATCAACAACAGCGCGCGTCACTCTGATTGCAAGGCAGTTGCTTTGTGTTTGAACCTGGAGCGTCAGACACTAAAAGCCGAGCTTCGCGACGACGGAAGCGGTTTTAGTCTTGCTCAGGCCAGATCATCCGGCAACGCAAAACAGGGCCAGGGCCTGCATGGCATGGAGCTTGGCGCCGTGGAGCTCGGCGCCAAGCTCATCATTGAAACAGCTGCCGGAGTTGGGACGAAAATCATTCTAACGGTCCCACTCAGAAGTCGATAGCATATTCATGCTATTGTCTGAGCGAAATAAACGAAGTAACTTTGCCCTCCCATATTGTGTTCCCTTACGAATGCTTCTGCTGAGTAATCTGTGAACTCAAAGATAGAGAGATGCCCCTGATGTCCTATTGTTGGATATCGAGTTGCCGGGAATGTCAGGCGCCGAAGGTGTCAAGTCGCTAAAGCAGAAACGCGCAGCGATGGAGATCTTAATGTTTACCGTCTATGCGGATTAGGACAAGGTCTTCGAGTCGATCTGCAACGGCGCGAGTGGTTATTTGTTGAAAGAGACGGCGCCAGCCAGACTGCTTGAAGCGATTGGTGAAGCTCACCACGGCGGCGCTCCCATGTCTCCAGAAATCGCACGCAAAGTAATCGCTCTCTTTCAGAAGACTGGTCCTACAGAAAAGATCGAAGTAGAACTCACCCCGCAGGAGAAACGCCTGCTCAAACTCCTTTCCGAAGGATACAGCTATCAGGGCTCAGCCACGCGCCTCTACATCAGCGTCAATACCGTGCGCGACTACATTCGCAGCATCTACGAAAAGCTTCACGTCCATTCAAAATCAGCTGCGGTCACGAAAGCTCCCCGCAGCAGGATCATCTAGCAATCGAACTTACTCCAACTGCCCCAATTGAGGGGCAAAGAATAAACACACAACTGTGCTATGCCGGCAGTAGAAGAACGCGCTTAACTTTGTCAGCTTGGCAATGGCTCCGCAGGGTCTAGGCTCTTAAAAGGGAGGAGAAAGCAGATGTCAATCTCAGCCGGCCAAAAGAGCTTTCTTTCATCCGTTTCGCTCTACGATCCGGGGTCCAGCGTTCGTCGGGTGTGGGAGGCTCCCGAGCCTGTGGGGTTCCAAGATTTATGGAATCTGACGCAATACTACTACCAGCGCAACATAGACACCTTTACGTTCAGAGTTTACGGAGACAACTATGTCGTTTGCCTGTCCGATGGTGGTGGCCCGGTAGTGTCGTCGGATTACAGCGGTCGCATCACATTAGCGCGTTTGTGGTTAAGACGTTTACTAAGGAACCAATATGGCAAGAACAATCTCAGCTCCAGTAGGCAAGGATTCCGCCGGACGTTTGGCCGCCAACAGACCCCAGGACGTGGTCACCGTACAGGAACTTCTCAATGAGGTTCCCCTCCTTGATGGCGGACCAACGCACCGACTGACGATCACGGGTATCCTCGATCAGCAGACCTTTCTCGCGATCTGCAAGTTTCAGCAACGAAAGTTCGGCTGGGCCGATGGGTTGGTTGAACCCAACGAGCGGACCCTGAGAGAGCTAAACAAGTTCGCGAGCGAACCTGTGGACGTAACTCCGCTAATTTCGATGCATATCACAGGAGAGCGACAACAGCAGTTCCTCGGTGATCGACACCTCGAGGCTGGGGAGATGGAGTTAATTGCATTTTGGCTGGCCCCGATTTTTCCACCTGAGTCGAGGACAGGCGGACAACTGCAGAGGGAGCCGCCAAGAGGAGAGCTCAAACAGATCAGCGTTGTAAAACTAATTGGACCTTCGGCTGCACAACTCTTTCTGGCGGCGGCAACGGGCGAAAGTCTGACCGTTACGATCACCCAGATGAAGCGTGACAAGGATGCTCGAATACCGGTTGTCCGCTACACGTTATCGGAGGCCTCTGTTACGGCGCTAAAGACGCGACCGGATTACGAGAGTCAGGATCACACTCCTGCTCAAGAGATCACTTTCTCATTCGAAAAGATCTTCATTGAGACCTTGCGGTCAGATGATCTTAGAGACTTTTTCCTGAACCTGCCGCACAGCCCAACCGGTCATTTATTCAGTCTACTTGCTTTGACCGCGCGTTTTGCGTGTTTTCACGGAGGTCATGTAAGGGCAAAACTACATCCTATTGCTTTGGCGAAAGTTGATCCAGAAACACATATCGAGATCGATGTTTCTCGACCTCAGCGCCTGAGTCGACGTCGATACGCATCACCTGAACTCCATCTCCACTTGTAGCTGCTGGCCAAAGTGGCAAACCTGGACCATTTGGAACGTGGTCATCTCAGATGTACTAAGCGCAAGAATGGTCCATACGCGTGGGAATTTCTCTGGCGAGAAACCGACGCGACTGAGACCATACAGTTCACAAATCGGTTACGCGCATCAATTCCTTGTTAGCTTCGATTACTTCACTCGGATTCACGCTGCGGCTGGTGATTGTTCCGTTTGAGGGGGGAAAGCAGGCGGGGTGAAACCCTTTCTTCGTTTCCTGCAAACATGACTCTTTTTTTCGGATTAACCAAGCTGACGACAGTTCACTACATAGACCGCCCGCATCGAGACCTTGGGAGCAATTCTCCGACGGTCTTCCTTCGAAGGACGATCACGCTCTGTGTCGTCGAGGCAGAACAGACTAGCTGATTCGAGAAAGACTAATTAGATCGGTGAAACACACAGTCACCTCAGGCATGAGTTGGAGAGATGAAAATGCGGTCTGCCAATGCCTCACTTACCGCAAGACTCAGGTCCGATCTTATTCGCCGCTTAAATACATACCCGGAGGCCCCGATTCGAAGTGCTGCCTGAATGAAATCCCGGTCTTCGTGCACCGTCAGAAATATTACCTTCGCGGTTGAGCCGCGCTCCTTCAGCTGACTAGCGGCTTCTATGCCGTTCATGATCGGCATCGAAATGTCGAGCAAGCACACATCAGGCTTCAACTTTGAAGCTGCTTCCAAAAAAGAGCGCCCGTCTGCCACGGCGTCAAGGATTTCGAATTGCCGCTCAAGCAGATGTACGACGATCTTGCGTATCTCATTATGATCGTCGGCCAACAGAATACGAGCGCGAGCCACCACCTTTTTCCTCTTTCCCGGTAGTTGTGTCTGGGCCTATCAAACCTGGAGCGAGTCAATCCCACGTTTTGGGAAACTACGGAATGGTAGAAGATCTGACAGCCAGAAGTACTAGCAAAAATGACAGGGTGTTTTTGCGGCGACGATCCGAACGCGGGGTCAAACTGCAGCTGTTGTTATTTGGTTGCCACCAGACAGCGAACTCTTCAAGGCATACTCGATCAGTTCAGCGCTACTGTGTATTTTAAGGTGCTCCATCATAATGTATTTGTGGTAAGCGACCGTTCGCGGTGAAACTTTAAGGATAAAGGCTGCTTCTTTCATCGAGCGACCTTCTGCTAATAGTTGTAAAACCTCTTTCTGACGCAGAGTTAAGCGCGAGGAGCTCTTCCTGCGCTTGAAACTGTGAATCACAGATCCAACCATACCCTTTGTCATCAGTGGGGTCACATAAGGGCTTCCCCGCATCACCAAACGTATTGCGTGGGTTAGCTCTGAAGCAGCAGAGTTCTTTAAGAGGTATGCAGATGCTCCCAACCGGAAAGCCTGGGCGGCGATGTCGGGATCCTGATCCTGTGTTAGATAGACCAGCTTGACCGACGGCATTAACAGCTTCAGACGTTCTCCTGCATTTAGCCCATTCATGGTTGGCATTCTGATATCTAGAACTATCACGTCGGGATTAAGCAGAGGCGCCTCATTAACGACCCTGAGGCCATCGGCAAACATGCCTACGACTTCAAACTCAGGCTCAATCAAGTTCTTCAGGGCCTCAAGTAATAAAGTGTGGTCATCCGCTAGTACAACGCGTGTCCGTGTCATCACTCCTCCACCAAAGCGTCAAAATATGGCGACTGTTTGTAATTGTCTTGGGTCTCGTCTCACGAGTCTCTCTTCGCGGCACCAATAATTCCTTGGGGGTCACCCCTCTGAACCTCGCGTCTCAGTGGTACCGAGACTTCAATGCGCGTGCCCTGGAAAGGCCTTGTGTGGATGTGAATGGAGCCGTCGACCAGGCGTAATCGCTCCCGCATGCTAATGAACCCGAGCCCTTTTCTGGTCAGCTCCGCCTCTGGATCGAACCCGCATCCATTGTCAGAGACCGAGAGGTGAATTTCATTGTTGGTCTTTTCCAGGAGGACTTTGACAGCTCGCGCGCCGCTATGCTTGACGCAGTTGCGCAGGGCCTCCTGCGCTATTCTAAAAACACACAAGGTAATATCCTGGGGAAGACTTTCCGGCACTCTGGCCTGTTGGAATTCGATTTGAAGTTTTCCGCTTTCCTTCAGCTCGGCGCACAAACTCTCTACGGCTGTTCCCAACCCCAAATAATCTAACTTTGAAGGATGAAGCCTGTATGAAAGGCCACGAATATCCCTTGAGATTTCCCGAACCTGCTCTTGCACATTCTGGAAGCGCTGAGAAAGATCGAATGACATATGTAGATCCTGCTGGAACTGCTCCAACTGGATAGAGAGCACCGCCATTCTTTGGTTCACGTCATCATGCAGTTCTCTGGCGACGCGACTGCGCTCTTCTTCCTGAGCACTGATCAGGCGACCGCCAAGCTCACGCAACGTTTCTTCCAACCGCTTTCGATCAGTGTCGTCAATCATGAAGCCCCGCATTCGACAAGGTTTGTTATTCTCCGCAACAACCTCAACCAGAGTGCGGATCCAGACGATGTGTTGATCCTTTGCCAGCATGCGAAATTCAAAGTCGTAATGATGATCAGGCTGATGATGGTTCCAGCGAATAGCCAGGACTCGTTCACGGTCATCGGGATGAATGTGTGAGGCAAAGAAATCAGGCCGGTACCATTCTTCGGTTTCATATCCAACTAACTTCAACACCTCTTCGCTCACGTAGGTGAATTCGAAGTTTTCTGCGTCTGCTTCCCACACTATTATTCCGGCGTCTTCCAGGAGCTTACCCAGATTTTCATCAGTGTTGCCGAAAGCGGTCTCACTTTGACGCGACAAATGTTCGAAGGCACCACAGAGGGAAATAGCAGAGTGGGGCGACCTTCGAGGGTTTTGATGCAGCGAAGGCTGACTCCCTGCTCGAAGGAACAATTTGAACTCCTGTGACGACTTCGTTTTGCTCATAAGCTTTAGCTCTTCATTCGTTGAGGGTGACCCTCTCGAGATATGACCAGGGCTCTGAAATCGGTAGTGCGAGTGCTCAACATAGTTATAGCGCCTCGCAAGATGGCAAAGTCATTCGAACGCAGGTAGTTGTTCAAGTCGGAGTCTGTCTCCCACCCCGCCAGTAACAATGACGAGTTTTCGTCTGAAGCATCTACGTAGTGGCGAAACATCACGCAGCCATGGGCTCTATTGATCTGATCAACCAGTACACTGATCGTTTGAAATAGCTCCCGACGTTTCTCGGGCTGTACTGAGATTGATGTCGTAGTGACGATCACGTTTACCTTAGTGAGACACACGTTTCCTATTTGGAGGCAAGCTACCTCGCTATTGACTCGCTCAGTTTCTGGTCGATTTCTCTTTATGGACTGAGAGCTAAATCACCTGACTGATTGAACTAGTTTATTTGGCTGACAGGTAATTGCCTTGGCAATTCGTATGCACAACAACGGGCAACCTTATAAGACGGTTCTAAGCGGTTGGTTTTGTTGTATTTGAGATTTACGGAGAAGCGGTTTGAGCTAGTGCGGGTCACACAATGTTGCGGAACCCACCGTATTTGGTGGGCATACGTTCAGACAAACTAACTACTTGCCGTTGTATGCCGAGCTTGGCCATGCGAGCGCGGAGGGTACTGGGTTTGAGGTCAAGGAGGTGGGCCGCACCGGAAGGCCCTTCGATTTTCCAACCGGTCTGCTCAAGGACGCGAATGATGTGGTGCTTCTCAACTTCCTCAAGACTTTTAACCGACGTGGAAGGCTCATCGAGCGTCTGTTCAAAGCGATCTACTATTCGAAGAACGCTTCCCTGACTGTGTATCACAGATCGTTCGATGACGTTTGCCAACTCCCTGACGTTTCCCGGCCAAGAGTGAGTTTGCAGATTTTGCATTGTGCCGGCGGCCATCGAGTTTAGCGTTTTGCCGAATTTTTTTCCTGCCGTCTTCACGAAGTGCTCTACTAGCAAGGGGATGTCTTCTCTTCGATGTCTGAGCGGCGGCGCAGTTATCGGAAACACGTTCAGCCGATACCAGAGATCTTCGCGAAAGGTACCCTTCTCGACCTCCTGTTGTAAGTGACGATTCGTCGCCGCAATGATGCGAACGTCTATCTTGACGGTTTTCGTGCCGCCCACTCGTTCCAGTTCGCCTTCCTCGATCACCCGGAGCAGTTTCACCTGTAACTCCAACGGCAGCTCACCAATCTCGTCCAGGAAGATCGTTCCCTGGTTGGCTAGTTCAAAGCGTCCCAGCTTGCGCGTTCCGGCACCAGTAAACGCGCCCTTCTCGTGTCCGAATAATTCGTTTTCGATCAGGCTAGCTGATAAGGCGGCGCAGTCTACTTTGATCAGCGGCCTATCTTTGCGGTTGCTGGCAGCATGAATCGCTCGAGCCACCAACTCTTTTCCAGTGCCGGTTTCACCCATGATCAGAACCGTCAAGTCGGTTGCCGCCACCTGATTGATCTTGAAGTGGACGTGCTTGATGGCATCGCTTTGTCCCACGATTTCGCCAAACGCCTGGTTCAGTTGCAGCTCTGACTGCAGGTAAACATTCTCCGCCTCCAGTTGGTTTTTCAACCGGCTGAGTTCTTCGTGGGCTTTGGTTAATGCCACTTCGGATTCCTTGCGCTCTGTTATATCGATACACGAGCCGATATAACCCAGGAATTCCCCATCAGACGCAAAGCGTGGTGTGCCATTAGCAAAAACCCAGCGATATTCACCATCTGCACGGCGCAGTCTGTACTCCATTTCGAATCGCTTCCGACTGTCAAAGCTTGTGGTGTAAGTATCAAGGCAACGGATGTAATCATCGGGATGAATTCCCTCCGTCCAGCCATTCGCGATTTCTTGTTCCATAGTGCGCCCGGTAAAATCCAGCAATTGCTTGTTAACATAAGTAGTGAGTTTGTCTGTGGCTGAAATCCAGATCATCACCGGTGCATTGTCAGCCATATTTCTGAATCGAGTTTCACTCTGACGCAAAGCCTCTTCTGCTTGCTTGCGTTCGGTAATGTCAAGCGCAATGCTTGACGCGCCAACGATCCTCCCACGCTCATCTCTGAGTGCCGAGATCGTAAGAGACACTTCAATCTGCCGGCCGTCCTTTGTCATGCGTGCAGTCTCGAAGTGATCGAAGCTCTCACCGGACTTGATCCTGTCGATAATTGCTGAGCTTTCCTTTTTCTTGTCAGCCCCAGCGAGCTTCGAAACGTCCTCGCCAATTATCTCGTCAGCCGAGTAGCCGTACATCAATTCCGCACCGGAATTCCAGCTGAGGACTCTTCCGTCCAGAGACGTGCTTAGAATGGCGTTGGGAGAAGACTCGACGATGGCGGCCAGGTGACGCCGACCCTCCGTTGCGATTCGTCGCCGTCGCCTCTCAATAAGGAGGAATGCAATTAGTAAGGTTTGCAAGGCAATCAGCGCGAGGACCCCGATGATGCGCCACTTGTACAACTGCCAGAATGTGAACTCGCGGAAGTTTACGATACTGCCAGGCGGTAGGTTGACCTCGCTGATTTTCCACCGCTTCAGCTCGCGCCAGTCAAACATATAAAATGCGGGAGCATTGCCCACCGGGATGTCCTGGGCTCGTTTGCCACGAAGGATCTCGAGCGCAATCTCTCCCACTTTGGTACCGTTCGCTTCAGAACCACCAAGATAACCTCCGACGATACCTTTACCCAGGTTCCCCGTTCCCATCCCGTAGATTGGAGCTGATGCAAACGGCGCAAACGCTGCGAGCGTTTCATAAGTTTCCAAAAGCTGTCCGCGCTCGTTACGCGTCTGCTGCCACAGGTAAAAGATAATTGAGTGCTTTGGCAGGTTCTTCGTTGTCGCTATTAACTCCTCCAGCGGAAGGTCAGTCAGGTAGTTAAAGGTAAGCCTGTTTTCATATGGTTGAAATTGTTCCCGCGCAATCACCTCGAATCTCTTGTCGTGCTCTGGAGTCCCGCTTACGACAAACACCTGTTGTGTACCCGGGTGTAACTTTAGTGCCAGGTCGAGGGTCTCTCGATGAGTATTTGCGGCCAAGATACCCGTAATGCCTGGTCCCGCGCTGATTTGCTCAGGAGTGAGTCGCTTGATTCCTATGTAAACGATCGGACTTTTAGGAAAGATATCATCGCGGTGCTTGAGGAGAAACTCCAGCGCTGGGTCGGTAACTGCAACTACTACATCCATGGAGCGGTTTGCATATTTGCGCTGGAGATAGTCACGGAGTGCGACGGACTGTTCGTCGCCTGGAAATCGGTTCGACTCAAGGTACTCTGGATAGTATTCAATATGTTCTGTACCCGCAGATTTGAGAATAGCTTGAAAATACTGATCGAAAGCGACGTTGCCTGGATAGTCTTTGTTGTACCAATAAAGCACCAACACTCGCTTCGGTTCGCCAGTAGTTTGGGCGTGCCCCACCGCACACAAAGAAAGTACAGTGCAAGCCAATAGCACAAGTATCCTGACTTTGCTTGAGTGTCGATGTTCCTTGATTCGATGGGCTGATTTCATTAGTGATCTGAAGAATCTCCAGGCTGATCCCCGCTTACTTACATCAAGAGCTTTAACGCGAACTGTACCTGCCGCGACGAACCCGACTCGCCAGTAGGAAAACGGGTATTGATGATTCGGCCAAATGCTGCATTGCCAACCAGGTTACCTGGTTGACCGAAGTTCGCATGATTGAATATGTCGAAGAACTCCGCCCTGAACTGCAAGCGCATCCCTTCACCGATCTTAGTGTTCTTGATGATTGAAAAATCAGTGTTAATAAAGCTCGGGCCTATAACGACATTTCGACCCAGATTGCCAAAGCCGGAAACTGATTTGAACACGGACGTGTCGAACCAACTCTCCACACGGCCAATCGTGGTAATTGGCCCAGTCACGTCAGGTCGAATTGTGTTCGGAACTCCGTTTATCGTGCTGTTACTGGTGACTATGTTTACTCGATTACCGCTTTGCGCCTGAAAGATCAATGCCAGCTGCCACCCGTGGATTAGTTGGTTGCCAGCAAACGGGAGTTCATACAACCCACTAATAACGAATCGGTGGCGGGCGTCGAAATCAGACGGTCCACGGTCGGCGCGAACGTCATAACTATTTTGCGCAACCACTCCCTGTGAACTGAGTGAGTTGTAGTCGATTGATTTCGACCAGGTGTAGTACGAATTGAATTGCAGTCCACTAGTGAGCCGTTGATTTAACGAAACCCAAAGCGCGTTATAGCTTGATTTACCCGTGCTCTCAGCCTGTATGATGTTGCCGACAGTTGTTCCGGGGAGAATTGGACTCGATTGTGAGAGAGTCTGATACGGTCTCACCCCATTGATTGGTTGGTTGATGTTGCGCCGTGTAATGAGGTTGGTGCCTTGCGATCCAAAATAACCAACCGACAAAACAAGGTTCCGTTTCAGCTCTTGCTGAGCATTCAAACTCCACGACTGTAAGTAAGCATTATCGAAATTATGATCTACGGTCTGCGGAGCGAGTCCGGCGGCCTGAGCCAAATCGAGTGCGTTATCAAATCTGATTGCTCCAGAGAACGTTAGGGGAATGGCTAGCGGTGGGTTTGCGGCCAGTGCGGTCACGACACTCGTCATCGGTTGATCAACTTGAATGGAGTAGCCAGCACGCACGGAAGTCTTGCCGCTTTTGAACGGATCCCAGGCAAACCCGACTCGAGGTTGAAAGTTCTTGTCGTTCTGATGATAGACATCGTCAAGTTGAGTACCTACTCGTATCAGCGAAACGGTTTTTGGATCGAAGACAATAAACCGGTTGTATCGCTCGGTCGGAGTTATGTTCCAGTCGTAACGCAGACCAAGTTCGAGAGTGAGGTTACTGCGAAGCCTGTAATTGTCCTGCACAAAGAAGCCTAGTGCCCCCTGGGAAATACTGCTGGACTGGTTGCCCAGGGTCACGGCGAAAGAGTTCGCCGTGCCGGTGAGAAAGGCTGCAACTGATGGGAACTTAAAAGTGCCTGTACCAACTCGATAGTTGTTATTTAGAAATTCTCTGAACTCCCCGCCAAACTTGAACGAATGGTTTTTGAATAAGTAGTTCGCACTGTCCGAAACTATGAACGTCGTGTCACCCCGCCCAGCAGGAAAGTTGGACGGTCCACCAAAGTTCAAATCACCGCCGATACTGATTTGCGGTAGGCCAATCGGGTCTGTTTTACCGTTGCGGATCGCGAAGTCTACGGAGTTGAGTTGATTGCCAGGTGTGTTTCCACCAAATTGACGATTGAACCCAAAGCGCGCCTCATTAACTAGCGCTGAGCTGAATGTATGGATCTCGTTTAGCGTAAAAATCTGGCGCCTTACTTTAAAGAAGTGTCCGAAGCCCGGAATCGTGTTGCCGCTACGATTGGGTTCAACGATATCGAGGTGCTGGAATGCGTAATATCCATGCAAGCGGTCGTTCTTACTCAGATTGGAGCTTATGTCCAGGTTCCACTGGTCAACTCGAACTGGTGCCCTTGCAGAGCCCACAAAACGCGGTGTTCCGGCAGAATCGATGAAGTTTGCTCGCGGGATTAGTGCGATTAGCTTGATAACACTAGGGTCAGTTGCTGAAGCGCGCTGACTGTCGCTCAGAACCAAACTGTTTAGATCAACTGATTGCCGCTGTCGAAGGCCTTCGTAAGAGGAAAAGAAGAATAACTTGTTCTTGATGATTGGACCACCACCATGTCCGCCGAACTGATTTCGCTTGAAGGGCGGCGGTTGTGATGAAGTTAGCGTGAAAAAGTTGCGGGCATCGAGTGCATCGTTTCGGAAGAATTCAAAAACCTCTCCGTGAAATCCGTTGCCGCCACCCCGAGTTGCAATGTTCACAACCGCCCCAGAGTTCTGTCCGTACTCTGCACTCAGAGTCGAATTGTCCACCTTAAACTCTGCCACTGAATCAATCGAAGGCTGAAAAGTAATTGAACTAAAGACCATGTTGTTAAGGGTGATTCCGTTGATCATGTAGTTGACCGTTTCCTCACGATTGCCCGCTGTATTCATCGCGAGGGCCCCTACTCCTCTGCTGGGGAAAGTAGAAAATCCTGTTTGTGCTGCCGTTACTGTACCAGGCACGAGAAGGCCTAGATCGAGAAAGTAGCGCCCATTGAGCGGCAGATCGTGGACCATTCGCTGATCGATGACATGGCCGACAGAAATAGTCGTCTGCTCAGTCAAGTTGTTCGTCGAGGCTACGACAACTCGTTCCGATATATCTCCCACCTGAAGTTGGAAGTTTTGAGTAAGCCTTTGAGCGACTTCTACGCGACTGCTCTGAAGTATTTGTTCCTTAAATCCCTTAGCCCGGATCTGAAGTTGATAGTCGCAAACCGGCAAACTTGCGAACTGATAGCGGCCGACGTCGTCAGTCGTAGTGACGCGCTTTACTCCTATCGAGGGACAGCTCGCTGTGATCTCAGCGCCCTCGATGACAGCACCACGCTCATCTACGATCTGTCCTTCGATTGAACCTGTGGACTGACAGTAAACCGGTAGGGAGAAAACTATGAATAATGAGAGTGTAAGGAAGAGCTTAGTCGCAGTGCTCCGCACCGAACTCCACACGTTCAGGTGGAGCCGACTGGTCGACAGCCGCACGTTTGACGACCTTGTGAAAACACGCGCCCCAAACACATAAAAGGGGGCGAACGAGGAAGGGGATCCCATCGTACCACTCTATTGCTGAACATCGGGCTCCTCGACTTCTTAGAGTCTCTTCAACCAGAAACACCAAGTCTACGGGGGAGAGGAGTCTTTCCAAAACCGTATTGAACGGCGCACCACTCAGCATTGTGACCCGAGGTAAGATTCGGAAATTTGGCTTTAGAACTTAGCTAATAGTGACGATCATTTTAGGGAGACCTCATTCCTTGAACCCGAATCTGCTGGATAGCATGAGCATTATATGCTTTTGGTAAGCAAAAGGCATCCGTGCTTTTTCGGGGAAAGACGATTCCGGTTCAAGCCGCTCAAAACGCCTCACCCACTCCAATCGAAAGTGTTCTCCCCTCACGTCCGTACGCAAAATCGATTCGATAGTTGATATGGTTTTTTTTATCCAGCTTAAATCGTAGACCTGCACCTGCTGCTGGGAGAAGTTGATCAGAACGGAAGTCTCCCCAACGGCGAGCAACTCCACCAATGCCGCCAAAGACCACCACACCCAACCTCTTTGGCAGTTCGCGACGGTACTCGGCTTGGGTCGCAAACATACGCCGGTTTTGAAACTCACCAGTGGTATATCCGCGCAGGTCATTGCTAAAGCCATAGAGGCAGAGATCGTAGAAAGGAACGCTGCCGTTGGCCGAACAGGCCATGGCTCGGTAGGCAAGGACCTGGCGATTTCCGATTTTGCGGAAACCGTTATAGGCTATCTTGTAGGTCTTATACTCGCGCCGGCTCCCCCAAGCTTGATCAAAGAAATCTCCCGTCAAGTCGAACAGCGTTCCCTTGGTTGGATAGAAAGTACTGTCGCGCATGTCGCGCTGGATGTGAAAACCAAGCGCTGCTGAGTTCGACTTCAAGTCAATATCCGGAATTACGAAACCACCTTCCACAGGATCGCCGTCAATTCTCGATGACAGACGACGGTACTGATAACGTGGACCGACGAAGATATTCTTCCCTACGTTGCGCATCACTTCCCCGAAGAAGATCGTGCCAGATATGCTGAGAGGAACCGAGATTGGCGGCCGTCCGGGAATGCGGCCTATGCCAAAGAAGTCAAGGTTGGCACGTCCCCTCCCCACGGCAAATGTCGTCTGATATTTATTTTCCTTCACATATAACCTGCCGCCCAGGATAAGCCCGCGCGAGCCGTTGTTAGTGATCGCGCCCGCAGCTCCAAGCCACGAAGGAGGCGAGCTCTTATCCTGCTCGTTCAACTTGAAAACGTAACCGGCAATCAGGAGAAGACCTGATCCGAATGCGGGACTTGAGATCGGGATCGGGGCAATCACGAGCGAGCCGCGCTTTTCCTTCTTCGGTGCTGGTTTATCATCAACCTTCGCCGGCGTAGGAGAGGGCCTTTGACTAAACGCAATTGGTTTTTGTGTAATGAAAAGCGCTAGCGGTAGGACAAGAGCCAGCAGCGCGCGCCCCAATCGGAGAGACTGAAGTGTCCGCGCAATCGTTGCCCACGAGAACAGACCAGCAATTTGATCACACTTCGCCATCGCTTTGCCTTACCTCATGGTCCAATTTCTCAATTAAGCACCATGGCGATCAATCCACCTGATGTCTTCTCAGGATCGAAGTGCGGGCCGCAGACAAGAGGCAGTCTTCTCTGTTCACGTCTGCGACCACAACACTCGCGAGTCGCCTCTCGCCTCCGAACGCCCCATATTCCGTCAGCGTCGGCGACCGCCTCCCCGAAAACCACCGCCTCCTCGGGAACCACCCCCAGACCGAAAGCCGCCCGCGTTACCACCACTTCGTTGGTAAGTTCCAAAATCGCGTGAGCGTTGAACTCCCTCCTTACGGGCAGCACGATCGCGCTCCAGGGTACGAAACGTGGAAGTGTCTAATTGTCGGGTAGTGGCAGACTGACTTGCGCGGTCGCCTCTTGGCGTATCTTTTTGACTTGGAAGATTTCTGTTTTGCTGTTCGCGTTGCTTCGCGTTTTCATTGAGCATGCTGTCGCGCACTGAGTTGCCACGATCCGGTTTCTGAACCTGATTCCAGCCGCCGTTTTCCCATTTGTTCCAGTTGCCATTCTCATCCCGCCGATAAACATTGCCATCTCTACCGGCATATACGTTGTCCCCGCGTTTGCCGACAAAGCCGCTGCCATCCTCCCCTCGACGGCGGATCATTCCCCCTTCATCGCCACGCGTCACGCGCGTGGTGTTTCCCGTGTTTCGATTCGTGAAGCGTTTGGTGCTGGCCCAGTCGTCGCCCCGTTGCACGTAGGTAGAGCCCCAGCTTCCGTACACCCCTGAACCTTGACGCATCGCCGCGTACGTGCCCGTGCGTGGATTAAACGCCTGCGCTGCGCCGCGCGCTCCATATGGACCATACGCAAAAGCGCCGCGCGCGTAGGTACCTGTGCTCGGGTTGTATCTCGCGCCGAATCCGACTCCGCCGTATGGACCATAGAGCCGTCCCGCAGTCCCATACATTCCTGTGTACGGGTTGTACCATGAGCCGTATCCGTATGTTCGCCAGTAGGGATAGTAGACAGGGTAATATCCGCCATACCAGTAGTAAGGTGGGTAATACCAGCCTGTGCCCCAGACGGCGCAGCCCCAACCAATCATCATGCCGGTGTACCCCGCGACCGCGGCATATGTCACCCAGTCATCGTCATTGTTATCATCTTGCTCGACAGTCACGTAGGTGACGCTATGGGACGGAGAGCTGGCCGGGATTTCATATATCTCTCCCGGAACCGAACTGGCGATGGTCCATGGACCCTTCGCCGTGTTGGCCATAAACCACACGCCCTGATAGCACATGTAGTACGTGTCTCCGACTTTGATGATGTCCTTGTCGGTGTTACTTGCGCGCTGCAGATTGGTTCCGTCGATCGAGTCGTACTTTGGTTCGCCTTGATAAATTACCTCAGGAGCCTTGAGCTCCTTTTTGTTCACGCGCGCAATCTGCGGAACCTGCGCCATCACGACGGCTTCCGCTGCCTGTTGGGTTCCCGGAACTGATGCCAGCACACGTGAGCGCGGATGCTCGAGCGACATTTTCGTAAACTCCTCTGGCAGGTTCGGCGTGGCAAAGGTCCAGTTTCCATTGAGATTCGGTGCCCGAAACCATCGGCCAGCGACGAGATAGTAGACCGGGCCGTTTCGACCCTGGCGGAAGAGATCACTTTCAGTGTTGCTTATCCAAAGCAATCCCGTTCCGGGAACAGGAACATACTTTGGCTCACCTTCAATCAGTATCAATTCCGCGGGCGCATAGACGACATGAACTGTCGGCACCGAACTAGTGGGTTTACCGGGAAGGGATTCTTTGACATCTTTCCAATTGTCATCCGCGGGCAGTTTCATAAAACTATCAGGCAGCTTACCCGCCGGTCCCCATGGTCCATTCAAATCTGCGGCTCTCAGCCAGCTCGATTGATTACGTAGGTAATAGACACCGGTTCGCCCGTCCTGGAAGACATCCCAGTTCGTGTTGACGGCAAACTTCAGTTCGTTTTCCTTGATGGGACTCCAGATTGGGTCGCCATCAAAACCAACGAGTATCGCAGGGGTCCTGCTGAGAAATATTGTCGGCGGATCGCTTTTCAAGCCATCAACGTTTTTCGGAATGATTTGGCTCTTGTCCAAGTTGACGAGTACACGGTCCAGCACAATGATCCGGTCCTCGTCAGGAATGATGTTTTCCAATTCAGTAGCAATCTCGCGTGTCTGATCTTTGGAGAGCGTCTGAAAGTTGATCTCGATTATCTTTAACGGTGAAAACTTCACTAGGCGCTTTTCCAGTGAGACCTGTGTGTCGGCCTCAAGTTTGATGGTGCCTAATGCGGGCTTTTGAGCGCCTTTAGACAGATAGGAAACAGCGGCGTACGCAACGATATGTTTTTGATTTTCCCAGCTGGCAATCTGAGGCTGATGGAGGACAATTTGCGCTTCGTTCGCTATGCTGTAGCCGCGCGGCCAGCCCTTCTCTCCCGGCTGCTCTAATTGCGTGCCGACTCTACCTGGCTGGAGCAATAAAGGGGTCCGTGGATTTGCTGAGCTTCTATTCGCCAGAGCCGACGACGACAGCACTAATGACAAACTAACCAGCAGAATGATTGAGTTGGAAATGACAGTTCGTTGCATGACACCTTTGTCCTCCTTGTGCAACTCAAACTACCGATTAGCGCACGGTGGTGCGCAGGTAAGTTGACTAGTAGTGGCATCATATGCGTGATCAGTTGGGTGTGGCGCCTGTAACTTTTGACAGGGGATGAAGGAAAATAGAGGCTGGAAATTAACAATGGTGCTTCATGAGAATCGAACACGGCTTCGGTCATCATTGTGCTGACGTCCCTGTTCAAGTTTGCGCTCGCAACTTCACACAACCCCGCTTGATTACCATTGTGTCGAAGGTTGAAATTAGGATTGGGGCTGCCGCTCATCAACTCCGTTTTCCAGAGGAGGAAGACGGATTTGGACATGAGTTCTCTTGACGAGGAAATAACTAAGTGCAAGCGCAACCATAAGCGCGGCAATCCCAAGAAGTGCAGGTCCGCCCATGTGCTCCAAATCGATTTGGATGATGTGCCGTCCAACGGCAATCATCGCCACAATCAGAATCACTTCAATCCGTATGTAGTGCTCCGAGAAGTAGGTCTTGAGCGTTTCGATCAACTCCAGTCCCATCATCACGAGCAGGACACCTGCGAAGGCTCTCTGTAGCGCGCTTTGCATGTCACCCACGGAGCTGATCGCGCCTAAATTGGTTCTGACTCCATTGATGAATAACGCGTAAAGCACGGCGATGGAGATGGCGACCGCCAGCACGAGCAATAGCTCCACAGCGATCACGGCCACAAGCTCAAACTTCTTGATGATCTCTTCACCAGGATAAGCTTTGCTCATGTCTTCTCGCTCCGGCCGAACACCCCACCTTGCACCATCGCTGAGAGAGCAACTCCTCGGTTTAGAATTTGATCGACCCCGAGAATTGCAGCGAGTGACCCTGGAACGTGGACCGATTCGCAAATTCCTTGAAGTACTTTAGTCCTACGCTCGTCTTCCGTTTGGGCAGTATCACGTTCGCGGCAAAGCCCAGTGCGTTGACTTCATAGCGAGTCTTTGCTTGTTCAAGGCTTACGCTTGGTCCTCCTTTCGCGGTGGTCTGACGTTGCTCATATCCAACCATGCCTACTTGTAGTCGGACAGCATCACGCAACGGAATCACATGTGTCAGCGAGTAGTCGAGATCCAGTGTTTGGCCCGGATGAATCTCTGTGCCCTTCTGGGTGGTGTGCCATTCGTACATTTGGAAAGCAGACAGAGCTGTTGCTTTGCTCCTGGTAAGGAAGAAGGTTTGTCCCGAAGCCGCAACGTGAGTCCAATAACCTGAACCGACGTTGTCATTAGCGCCCGGCCTAAACTTTCCAGTTGGCGCAAGGAAACCATAAATCGCCCGAATGTCAGCCTGTTTCGTCTGCCAGCCGAAGATAACTGGCTGATAATAAGAGTCGGCTAATCCCCCACCACCGCTGATCGCGCCCACCTCGTCTGAGGTCAGCGAGTTTTTCGCAATGGGAAGTGTCGCCGACATTGAAAATCTGGCTCCGCCCAGAATCTTCTTCTTGCTGACCCAAACTAAAGAATTCATGTCCATCACAACCGAATTGCTGCCCGTCGCCAAAACCTCGCCATGAGCACCCTTTGATTGATTGCGTGAATAGGTCAATAGCGCATTCGAATAGCTGAACCCGGACTCGGGCGTGACTCCGGAGTTGGTGGCGCTCATCCCAAGTGGATACACACCCCTACTCTGTGCCTCGGCGGACAAACATGAAATAGAAAGCCATACCATCAGCAGTAGTCCTGAAGTCGTCCACGCAGGAACAGGTTTCGCTCGCACACGATCCATCTCTTTTCTTTTTCACTAATATGACACTTGCTCTACTGTCTGATAGTTTTGCGCTTCAATCACTTGCCTATTCGCGCTGAGGCGGAGCTGGCGAGTGGCAATTGCCGCTACCCGGCCTAGTATGCCGACGTAAGTCGGAAACGAAAGCGGCACATGCGCTAACGCATCCACATCCATTCGCGCAGCTATGACTATCGCCGCTGCCTGGACGATCTCGACCGCCCTCTCACCAACAACGTGGCAGCCGAGGACCTTCCTCGTCTCACGGTCCACGATTAGTTTGCAGAAGCCGTTAGTGCGTCCATCGATAATGGTTCGTGTGGTCGAGTCGAACTTTATCGTCGCTACCAGCACATCGTGCGCTTCCCGCGCTTTGGTTTCAGTCAGGCCAACCTGGGCATACTCTGGATCGGTGAAACTCCCGATTGGACTGATCTGGTCTGCAAGCTTCAGGCTCGGGCCAAGCACCGCATTTGTCGCAGCCAGGAATCCGTCCTGCAAAGCCTGCGGGACCAGCATCAGTCGGCCAGTGATATCGCCGGCCGAAAAAATGTGCGGTGCTGAGGTCTGCAGATATTCGTTAACCTGGACGAACCCGCGAGAATTCAACTCGACGCCCGCCGCCTTGATATTCAAAGCCGCGTTGCTTGCGATCCAACCTATCGCCACAACTGCAAGAGCCGCTTCAGCGGTGTGCTTCTCACTATTGCTCGCGAAGACCATCCGAATGCCATTAGGAGTTTTCTCAAAGCCCTCAATGCTGCCAAAGTTCTCGCGCACTACGATCCCCGATTCGCGGAAGGCGGCCGCGACCGCCACTGATACGTCTTCGTCTTCTGTGGGCAAAATACGGGGCCCTATCTGGAAGAGCTGTACGTGTGAGCCAAAGGCATTGAAGATCGAGGCAACCTGAACACCTGTTGCGCCTCCGCCAATCACCAACATAGACGCCGGCACGGAGGTCAGGCTCCATGCATCGCTATGTGTCGCCGTTAGCTCAGCGCCCGGAACAGATAGCGAACGGCTCACGCCTCCGGTGCAGATGATGATTTTTTCGGCTTGAAGAGAAAGACCACTGGTAGTGTGGACGGTATGAGGATCGATGAAGCACGCGGTCCCGGCTTGCTCACAGACAGTTACTCCTGCCGAATCAATCTGTTCACGCAAAGCTGAATGTCGGCGAGCCTCATCAACGACTTCGCCGACTCGCGCAAGCAGGCGCGGATATTCAAGCAAAGGCTGCCCGACCTGAATGCCGTATTGATTGAGCTGACGCGCTTCCCGCATCAGCCTTGCCGCGTGGGCGAGCGTTCGAACTGGAACCGGTCCGTCATTCGCTGCCATACCGCCAAACTCATGATCTGTGATGAGTGTGGTATGTGCACCCAGATCAGCAGCTCTTAGAGCAGCTAATACACCAGCTGGTCCGGCGCCGATTACGAGGACGTCAATCACTATTCGACGACCTCCTTAAGTCTTGAGATCAGCGAGCCAGCGAAGGGCTCGCAGTCCAGGCATGAAAGCGTATTCACCACCTCGTGTGACGACGAACTGTGAGAGATTCCGAACGCGCTTGGGAAGGGGACGATGTGGAAACGAATAGATGTCGGTCCCAGTTGTGCTGCTGATTGGATCTTTCGCGTCGCCCAGACCGAGGAAATCCCCGCCGTTGATCCATTCTGACTGCACGAACTCGAACTGCCGCCCGATGTGCGCGCCGACAAAAGAAAACATTAGCCCGCGATCCGCGCCGTCGTCATCGAGGACTCCTTCCGGCAACGGAGGACCGTAGGCTGTTCCGCGCCGAATCATTCGGTGCAGACGAACCACGCCAGCAACCCTGGCGTCGCGTGGATTGGTGCGCCGCACGTGCGAGCCCATCGGCGTCTTTTGTCCGAGAGCATCATCTTCGTGAAAGAGAAAGTCATTGTTGCGCGCTTTGTCTGCGCCAAGTTCCGGATCGTCATGGAATGGGCAGAGAGCCAGCGGAGCGCCACTGCGCCAACGGCCCATCATCTTTGCGGCAATGAGTTCTTCCTGTTCCGGACTAGTCGAATTCTCTTTCAAACACCGGCGGAACGCCGCGACGCGTTGCTGCAGTTTGCGAAACACAATGTAGGTACCGTTATGTCCCAGGACCTCGGGCTGAGGAATGGAAGGCTGCACGCTCATTTCGTCCGGATAACCGAGCACGAATTCACCTGGTTTCAGTGGCTTCTCATGCGGGTTCGTGCCGGGAAGGCCGCTTCCTTCAATTTCCGGATGACTGATGCCGTCTCGAAATCCAAACGGTTCCCGCTCGTTCGCCAGGGCATGACAGTCCTGGCGCCAGATTGCAGTGACACCTTTTAGTTTCTGATAGGTCTCACGAGCACGATCAAGCGTAGCCTCCAGTCGCTCATCATCTGGAGCGAGCGCCGTAAGGATGAGGTGGACGGATGAAGTTCCGAGAGGGCGTTCCCAGTTCTCGGGGTTACTCTCGCCGGTGTCTCCCAGTGCAGTCGCGCGCGCAACCATTCCCTGCTTGAACTCCCAGGCAAAGCTGTCCAGCGATTCCTTTGGAACACCCAACGCCTTGAGACCTTCGAATGTGAGTGAGACGCTGATCCAGGCATCACCTGCCGGACTTGTTGGGTTTGCGGCCGATGCGACAATATCTGCACAACGCCTCATCAACTCTCGCCCGGCGTTGCGGTCTTCGATCTGAAACAGAATGTAAGTCGCGGCGTATGGCGTTGGACGTGGACGAAGCACGCCGCTCTGGATGTCGTCGAGTTCCAGTTGAATGTTTGTTTCGCCTGGCATCATTATTTGTTATTGAATCTAAGTTATCTGCAGCCAATGCCGGTCATTTTGCCGTGGCGATATTTCTCCAGAAGTTTCGGAGACTTTCGTCAGCTCCAAACAAGGTGCTGAAGATCGTTGAATCTGCGAACAACACATCGCCAGCGCGATCTCCGTCTGGAGGCATCCAGAGAAACATATTGAATTCGGTATTTCCTGCGTCGGTGAAAGGATGCGGCTTTGACGTGTCGATTGGCTGTTTCGCTAGCACGTGAACTGCCCGCGGATCGTCGGTAGTAACTGCGTAGTGAGGCAAGTGCATGTGGAAGTTGAAGGTCGTGACTCCCTTGAGCCAACCTCTCGTATCAAGATCCTGGGCTATCGACAAAGGAGCGAGCTTCTTAGTTTTCGGATCTCGCTTGGGACGAAGTCCGTAACGGTTTTCGACCGGGATTCCGAGTCCACTCATCACTGAACGCGTGTATTGCCCGAAGCGTTGCTGCCGAGGAACCAGTGCATCACCGTGATGGTGGTACTCGACGTCACGCACTTTTGGATCTTCCGAGACACCAACTTCGTGGTGAGGACCGAGAATCAGACAGGTTCCTTCCCGTTTCAGAAAACTTTGAAGAGCTTCAATCTCTTCCCGCGTTGCCTGTTGTCCAGTGATCGTGTGGTCCAAACCAAAGACTAACAGCGTATCGGTGTCCGCCAGCACTCGTTCATCCAACGGCAGTTTGAAGCCAGCCTGGTCAATGCGCTGGAACACCGGCACAACGTTTCCGGTAACTTCACCAACGAACTCCTGAAATGGCGCAAAGGCCCAGAAGAATAACTCCAGGGACCCTGCAATTCCCTGCTGGAACTGCTGCGGGTCCGACCATTCAGGTGCCTCGTAGTCTGGCCAGAGGACTCTCCGGACTTCTGTCATAGTGGAGAACCGGTTATCGAGCGTCGAAGGATCCCTTCCTGCTTCCGCCGGGTAACTCCACGACATATAGATACCCACTCGACGGCGGTCCGGGGCGTACTTTCTCGGCACATGATTCTGGTTATAGGTGCGTGCGAATTTCGGTGTGCTCATAGCTGCTCCCTCCAGGCAATTGCTATTGCATTTGGTCAATCATGTCCGAAAAAGCGGCCTTGAGTTTTAGAGCCCTCTTGATTTCATCAGCACTCACGTACGGGTACTCACCGTACTCGAGAAAACTCCGGCACTGATGGTCGCGGACGAACTTAATAAAGGCCTCTGGATTCGTTTTCCAGTCCGTCGGGAAACCTTCCAGGTTTTCAAAGACCGTGTTAACACCGAGCTGTGTGAAGAGAGCCACCGCGTCTTCCGTGTACTTGTCAAAGTCGGTATCGAAGATCCCCTGGTACATGAAGTACTTCTGCCCGTTGATAGGAAAGAGTACCCAGCGAAGATAGTGCAGCTTGAGCACTGCGAGACAATCGGGTTGATCTGCAACTGCCTGTTCGATGTTACGGGCATACTGGTAGAACACTTCCTCACGCCCGGGAATAATCTTCGCCAGCACCGAGAAGCCATAGCAGGCCGGCGACTTGGGAAAGATAGGACCGTATTTCCCTTGTTCGAGATGATCAGTCTCCTTCGGTATGGCCTTCGCCGAAGGTTTCGCCCAGCTCTGCTGAGTAGGTAGTGTCCTAGTCTGCTGGGTTGATGTCGTTGACATGACAGTTTCCTTTCTAGGTCATCGCTTGTTAGTTGGCCGTCCATTTGTAACTATCAATGGTTCATCGAAGGCTACGAACCCACCGTGTTCGCTATTCCCTTATTCTGTAAAATTCTGATCTCAACTCGCCGATTTTTCGCGCGGCCGGCGGCGGTCCTGTTATCAGCTACAGGCTTCGATTCACCGAATCCAAACGGTTGGACCAGTCGTCGCAGATCCAAACCGTGTACGCCAACAAGATACTGAATTACGGCTTTCGATCGTCGTTCGCTGAGAGCGCGATTTTTCGCGGTGTTCCCGGTTGTGTCCGCAAAGCCGACTACTTCAACGAGCCATCCATTTGCGTTGCCCTTGGCCTTTTCCCCCTTGGCCCAGGCTGCTGCTTCGTCGATCGTCTGCCGACCGGCTGGGTTAATGACTGCGCTGTTGACTTTGAAGAGCACGGAGATTGTCTTTATGGTGTCGTAATCATCGAGACCGTTAATGCGGTTATTCGCCAGCGCGGCATCCTTAAACGCGGCGTCTGCCTGTTTTTGTGCCGCTTCAGCTTTAGCCTTTGCCTCGTTGGCCAGAGCCGTGTTTTCCGCGATTTGTCCAGCCATAACGCGCGCGTTCTCTGCGGCAACTCTGGCGGCCTCCTCTGCAGCTGTGACTCTGGCCAGGTTGTCGCGAGCGAGTTCATCAGTTTGCTCCAACGATTGCGCGGCTCTTAGATCCTGCTCATCAAACCTAACCCATTCGGCAACAAGGTTCCCGTTAGCATCCCCCGTTCCCTGGGCCTGCAACCGCAGACCACGCATGATATAGGTGACCGGGTAATCTTTTTTCCCTCGCAGACCTCGGGAGTGGGAAGTTACGTCCGTTTGCGGCGTTAGGAGAACTGTTGTCTCCCCGCCTGAGACGTCCCGCACCTTGAATGAATCACCACTTCGGATACTGACTACGCCCTGAATCTTCTGCTTGGTGCCCTGCGGAACCTGGAGCGGACGAACGTTGGCTGCATTCTGGGCGGAGGCGTCCAGTGCATTGATCGTCAGAACAATGAACGCGATAGCCACAAGCCCAGCGTTTGATTTGTTGTTTCTCATGACGGTTCTCCCTTCAATCTGCCTTTAATTCACGACCTAATCTCTCTTACATTTTGCGATTGTAGAGACAATCGAGCGCGAGAATTGCTAGTAATTCTTACAGGATCGAAGTGAGGACAAATAGCAGAGGTTACACTAAGGGTGTTCGCCATTTTCAGCGGATAGAAGGGCTGAAATTGGCGAACACCTTCGGTAATAACCCCGCGTCGGAATTGGGGAACCATGCCAGCGGCTCAAGCCACCGTGTGGCCGAGCAAGAAGTCAAACCTGAACCAGTACCCAATCTTGATACTCGAGGCTGTGGAGTTTGTTTAGCAGTCCTGTCAATTCTTACAGGTCGGAAGCTATTATGCTGAGAGTAACATCGCATTCAACCAGCAACATGGTTGACCGAAACGGCCGGTAGAAGTCGGAGGCGGCTTCTCCGGCTGTTTTATTTGTCACGTGTTTCAGCGTGGATGGGGGAAGTCGGACGGAGGTCATCGCTAACTGTCGGCCCCTTGATCGCGAGTGGGAATCCCAAGTCGCCGCAAGATCCGAGACATTGGTCCGCGGATCAACACATAAGGAACCAATGCGAGCATCGTGGCCAAAACCAGCGATTCAAGTGGGTAAAACCAGTGGAAAGCAATCAGCTGATAGATCAAATCTATGAAGACTGCGATGATGAAGATCTTACCCACGTCTTTCCATCCCTCTTGCAGAAGTTTTCGCCGCTCTACCGGATTGCGGAAGATTGCCCACAGGTAAGGGGGGCGGTCTTCACGCGCGTCTTTCAACGCTGCACGGATGGCAAATATAGAAGCAATGAGCGGCTGGAGGAAGAGGCGAAACGACAATGGGCCACCCGGTCGTCCAATCAAGTTATTCCAAAATCGAATGAGAATGTCTTCCATGATTCTGCTCATCAATCCTAGTGACCCCGAACGCCCTAATTACTAGTAATTGTGACCGGATCACTGTGAGGACTGACAACCTTGTCCAATAAATTTTTCCGCCTTTCTATGTCGATGCTTTCGTTACTCAAATGAAAGCGCCAACCGCATCGCCCGGAAGCCAAAATCATCCTGTCAATTCTCCCAGTATGGGCCTTGTCGAATCGTGGATACGATAGGTCTGCACCAAAACGCTGGAGGAACCAGTCTTATGTCTTCAGTCGAGAAACCCATAAAGATCATCAAGCGTAACGAGAGAGAGCCTTTTGTAGATCAAACGCAAGGCTTCTTGAAGACAGATAAACAATCAAAACGGGAGATAGCCAAGGTTGTGGCTTCGTGGATCGAAGAACGAAGACAGGCGGGCACAGAACGATCCGAAAATAGGGCTTTCTTATTTGATCCAGGTTAGCAAAAAGAAATGTTCCTTCGGTCGATCGAGAGCACAATCCGGCGCAACGACCGCTTCCCACCTTGGAAGTTGGCCACAGAGTGCGATCCTAACGTAGATCCCTGCCTAAAACTTCCACCCAACGGAAGTGCTGATGCCTAGGTCGTTCTTATCGGCCCTGACTGGAGGTTTGCTGTCAAAGTTTTCGTAGACATGAAAACCCCAGTAGAGGTCTGCGGCAATCTTGATGCGCATGTCGGATGTGAACTGCATCCTCATCCTCCCAGGTGTTGTGAGACTCGGAAATAAGCTGAAGCGAGAGGTGATGTCGGTGGTTGTAAAGCGAAAGGTAGCGAAATCCAGACCAGCGACCGCATCAGCGTTGGTTCCTCGAGGTGTCGCTGCTGTAGCGGAATACTTTTCCCGCGTTGCGGCTAGTCCGCCAAAAATTGAGAATCTGGTTCGTTCTGTTAATCAATCGATCCTTCCAGCTGGCGCCAAAAACGTGCTTCAACAGGCGTTATCCTCAGAACGTCCATCTGTTTCACTCTGAAAGCTTTCGTATCTGCGCCAATAGCGAAGTTGTCCGTCTCCGTCGTATTTGCCGGCACCAGCTGTACAGAGTCTGTTAATAGAGTCCCGTCTGATAGATAAACCAGGAATGTCGATTTGCTCTCGAGTCGGTCGACTCTGGCCCAATCGAGGCGGACGGCTTCAGCCATGTAGCTTGCTTTGAACTTAAGCTCCCCACGCTGAAGACCTTTTATTTCTCCGGTGAGTCGATCGCCATTCTTAAGAATCACCACATCGTCAACATGTTTGGCCTGAACGGATGACACGCAACCGATGATTGCGAGAAGCAATGTCACGACAAGATGGCATAACCTGTGTTGTTTCATCTTCAATTCCTCCAAACCATTCGGTCCTCGGTTAAGGTAACCAAGGCAACAGCATGCTATGGCAAAGTGTTCAGCTCGATTTGCAGGCCGGGCTGGAAAATGATCCAGCCGTTGGACTGCAATCGATACTGTCAAAAATACAGGGTTGCCGATTGAAGTTTAGGTTTGCCATGACACCTGCGGGTTTTTACAAGGCAGCCTGTAAAAAGTTACAGGCATTCTCGTTCATCTTCTTCGATAGCATTCAGTTGTCACTAATTTTCACAAGAAGGCGGTGAGAAAGATGAAGACAGTTATCAGATCGTTTCAAGTTGGTGTAGCTGGATTAGCGTTACTGTTATGGTGTGGATCTGCTGCTGCCCAAGACATTAGGTTCAACTTTTTGCCGGGAACCGATTTCGCGAAGTACAAAACCTACAAATGGGCTCGCGTCCCAAAGGTTCAATATCCCGACCAGATTATGGACACACAGATTATGGAGGCAATTGATGCGCAACTGGCGCAGAAGGGACTGACCAAGAGCAGTGGCGACGAGGCCGATCTGGTAGTCACCTACCAGGCTGCTGTCAATCAGGAGAAGCAGTGGAACTCCTTCAGCACTGGCGACAATATGTGGGGTTATGGCCGTTGGGGTGGATGGGGTGGTTACGGCGGTGGTATGTCAACCACCACCACCACGAGCGAGACAATTAATATCGGCACTCTGGACGTCGACATTTACGACGCTGCTGCAAAGAACCAAATCTGGAAGGGCCAAGCCACCAAGACTCTAGGTTCCGGTAAAGATCCGGCCAAGGTGAACAAGAACATAAATAAGGCCATGGCGAAGCTGTTCAAGAAGTATCCGCCCCCGGCGAAGTAACGCGTACAGCCGGAATTTGCTTGAAGGAATTTACCGGAGCGCAACTCTCGGTAGTGATCGGCATTCGGTATCTTTAAGGTGACAACCACTCCTGCTTTGATCGACCCAGTTTAAGTAGTCGGTTAATTTCTGCCCGGCCTGGTGAAGTTGCGATTTTGAGTTTCCTACTAAGCAACCGAGAGTCTTAGCGATTTCCTCGTGTTCTGTAACCTTCGATATGGGTGAATAGATCCACAAATCGTGAAGACCTCATAACCTGCTTCGGATACTTGTCCGATAGAGGCTGAGCAAGGTAAAGCAAATCAACCTTCCAGATTTTATTTCCTCACGATCAAATCCTGTCACTTTTACTAGGAACTGAGAGTTTGACTGTTGATTAGTCTTCCATCTCACAACAGCTGCTGGGCAGTGAGCAGAACATCTGTGAAGGAGGCGGCATGAAGACAAATCATTTCACTGGTTGGATAAGAATCGCGTGGTTCAGTCTGGTCGCGGTCACTCTGCTTGGAACATCGAGGCACCCAATCGTGGCGCAGTCGCAGGAACCTCAAAAGCAGACACCCGAAGTGCAACAACTAAAAGAGCGCTTGCAGCAACTCGAACAAACGGTGCAGGAGCTTAAGGGGCAAATCAATGCGATGGAAGAAACGAAGAAGGATCCAGCGCCGCAAATTGTCCAGGCTGACTACTCTTCAGCAGCCTCAGCGGCGCCACCTCCAGCTCCAGTTACCACTGCTTCGAAGCCTCAGGACAGTAAAGGAGAGAACACCTTTGAGGTCTATGGATTTGCGATGCTCGATGCGGGCTATCAATTCAAGCAGAACGATCCCGACTGGTTTGACGTCGTCCGGCCTGTCAAGTTGCCGGCGTTTTCCAACGAGTTCGCGCCAAATGGCAAGGTCTACTACGGTGTGCGACAGAGTCGACTCGGGGTTAAGTCAACCACCCCCACGAAATATGGCGAGCTAAAGACGCAGTTTGAGTTCGAGCTGTTCGGTACTGGTGTGGATGCAGGACAGACAACGTTCCGTCTGCGCCACGCCTACGGTGAGTTGGGCAAATTCGGCGCCGGACAAACATGGAGTCCATTCATGGACATCGATGTGTTCCCAAACTCGCTCGAGTACTGGGGCCCTAACGGAATGGTGTTTTTCCGGAACGTGCAATTTCGTTGGATGCCTCTCAAAGGGCGCAACGCAGTAACGATTGCTCTCGAGCGTCCTGGTGCAAGCGCCGACCAGGGACAATTTGCGGATCGCATAGAGTTACAGGGAATCAGACCGAAGTTTGACTTACCCGATCTCTCAGGAAATGTGAGGTTCACCAGAGATTGGGGTTATTTCCAGGTCGCAGGGATGCTCAGGAGAATCAAATGGGTCGACACGACAAACGATCAATTTGATCTGGGCGGTAGTGCAGTTGGAGCTGGCATGAACCTATCATCCAACCTCAAGTTTACGGAAAACGATACCGGTCGATTCGCGTTTGTGTTTGGCCAGGGAATTCAGAACTACATGAACGACGCTCCGGTTGATGTTGGTATTGAATTAACTCCTGGCGGAGATCCTCGTCGACCAATCAAAGGTGTGGCCCTACCAATGTGGAGCATGGTGGCCTTTCTGGATCACAACTGGAACAAACGCTTTAGCACTGCAATCGGCTACTCGATGCTGGATATTGACAATTCTGATGGACAGACAGCAGATGCTTTTCATCGCGGTCATTACGCACTCGGTAACCTGCTCTTCTATCCGGTGGAAAACGTCATGGTGGGCGGCGAGTTTCAATGGGGGAGACGAGAAAACTTCCTGGATGGTTTCCATTCGGACGATTTCCGTATCCAGTTTTCGTTTAAATACAACTTCTCAAAGAAATGGGCATTTTGAGTCTGAGTGGAAGGCAACCACTTTGTCCAGGAGCTGGTAACAGATAAGGAGAAGAGTCATGCTGAAGAAGACACTACCCACACGATTTCTCATCACGGTATTCGTGATAACAACCTTCGTGTCAGTACCACTGTCATCATTGGGCCAGAAGACGAGTCCCGTGGCTCCGAATCGTGCTCAAGTGGAAGCGGTCGTTCGTGAAGCGTACGACAAGTTCAAAAACGATCCCGGCGGCAAAAACGCCGATTACATTCCATATCTCGCCAAGGTCGATTCAAAACTGTTCGGCATTGCGATCGTAACGACGGACAACCAGGAATTGACCATGGGGGACATCCAATATTCGTTCTCCATCCAGTCGATCTCAAAAGTCTTTTCTCAGGCCCTCGCCATGGAAGAACTTGGCCCTGACAAAGTCTTAGAAAAGGTCGGCTCTGAACCTACTGGTCGGCCATTCAACTCGGTGTCTGCTGTTGCTGACATGCCTTCACACACTGGTAACCCGTATGTGAATGCCGGAGCGATTGCCACGGTTAGTTTGATCTCAGCGAAAACCGCAGATGAAAAGTGGAACAAGATTCTGAATTTCTACAGCAGATGTGCAGGTGAAAAGCTGTCACTTATCGATGAGGTCTATCGATCCGAAGCTGCCACAAACACAGGCAACAAAGCGTTGTCGATGTTGCTGGCTAAATACGATCGCATTTATGCAGATCCCTTTGAGTCAGTGGATGTCTACACGAAACAGTGCTCTGTTGGTGTGAATGTAGCTCAGCTGGCCCGTATGGGGGCCACCCTCGCAAACAACGGTAAGAATCCAAAGACTGGCGAACAAGTGATTAAGGCTGAGGACGTTCCCTACATTCTTTCCACTATGACGATGGCAGGTTTGTACGACGGATCCGGTGGCTGGGCATGGCACGTTGGTCTTCCGGCTAAGAGCGGAGTCGGCGGAGGCATCGTCGCAATTGTGCCTGGTAAGGGAGCGATTGCAGTGTTTGCCCCGCCACTCGACGAAGCGGGAAACAGCGTGAAAGCGCAAAAGGTAATTGAGTACGTGGCCGGGAAGCTCGACTACAACTTGTTCTCGCCACGATCAGTGGGTTTGAAAGGTGAATAGAGCAAGGGAGGTAACGAACCTCGAAGGCGAATCAAATGACTTTAAGCTTTTGTCGATCAAACAGAACAACCCAGCGTGACAATTATATGCGCGCCGGGTTGCTGGTTGCAATCGGATTTGTTTGTAGCTTGGTCAGTTTCGCTCAGGCACCATCCGAAAATGACAAAGCTCCCGTTCCGAATCCGACGCCGACTCCCAGCACTGCACCCGTAACCGCTGATGAGCGGGCTGAATTGCTAAAGCTGATCAGGAGCCTTCAGGACCGGCTCGACAAACTCGAAGCAGCACAAACAGCAGGCGCAAAAGCCGCTACTGATTCGGCTGCGAATGCAACATCCTCAAGTCTGCCGACGACTTCACCGACACCGGATACAGCGACCACTCCAGAAAACGCAGTTTTACCTGATCCAGTGGAGTCATCTCCCAATCAAGATGACGACGAAAAAAAACACTACGGACGTTATACGCCAAACCTCGGTTTCAAAGTAGTAAACACCGAATACGGCGACATGAACGTCAGTATCTACACTTACGTCAGATATCTGAATCAACTGGGACTGGATAACAGCTACACTGATGCCTTCGGCAATACAAAAAGTGTACAGAATCGCCACGACCTCCAGCTCTTGAAGCTTCAGATCAAGTTTCTTGGCTGGATGTTCAACCCAAAGTTTCGCTATTTCCTCTACGCGTGGACTTCTAATGCCAATCAGGGCCAGGGCGCTCAGGTAGTTCTCGCCGGAAATCTGCAATACACGTTCAACAAGTATTTCACACTTGGCGGCGGCATTAGATCGCTACCAGGCACACGCAGCGTCGAAGGCAATTTTCCATTTTGGCTCAGTGTCGACAGCCGGCACATCGCCGACGAGTTCATGCGTCCATCATATACGTCAGGCGTTTGGGCCACCGGCGAGTTAGCGAAGAGACTGAAGTACCAGGTGATGCTCGGCAACAATATGAGCACACTCGGTGTCCCCGCATCGCGCCTGGACAACGGATTGAATACTGTGTCGAGCGCCCTCATCTGGTTCCCGACTGGAGATTTTGAAAAGGGTTTTAGCGGACAGGGCTGGGGCGACTTTGAACATCACGACAAGTTTTCCACCAGGCTGGCGGTCCACTTTAGTCGCAGCAACGAAAACAAAGAGAGTCAGCCAAGCACCGACCAGTTTGAAAATACTCAGCTGCGGCTCTCCGATGGGACGGTAATTTTCACTCCCGATCTTTTCACTCCCGGAGTCACGATAACGGACGCGAGATACCGTATGACCACCGTCGATGGAGGGTTTAAGTATCGCGGTTTCTCACTTGAAGGGGAATACTTCTGGCGCTGGTTGGATAACTTCAAGTTCCTCGAGACGGTTACTCCAGGACAACTTCAGCAAGTTCCATCGCGACTCTTTGATCAGGCGTTTCAGATACAGGGTTCGGCGATGGTAGTTCCCAAAACCCTTCAGGCATATGCCGGATTCTCAAAGATCTTTGGGCAATACGGTCAACCCCGTGATTTCCGTTTTGGAACGAATTTCTTTCCGTTCAAAAACAAAGTTGTCCGATGGAACACCGAGGCTCTTTACCTCTACAAATCGCCAGTCGGCTACACATCAGTTCCCTTTCCTATCGGTGGAAGAGGTTGGGTTTTCCACTCGAATATGGAGCTTGCATTTTGAGGAACTTTAAAATCGCAGAGAAGCAAACAACGCCCAGATATCGCAGGGCATTCATGGAACGCCTTGTAATTTTCTGTGTTGTCTTATTCGCTACATCAATTCCGGTCGATGCTCAGTCGACGTCAGCCAACTATCTCTTCAACGACTCGCACTTCCACCTCACCAACTACGTTCAGGAAGGAACTGAAATTCACGACTTCTTGAAGATGATGGGTAACAAAGTCGGACGCGTTGCGCTGTTCGGTATTCCACTTCAGCAGCAATGGTCTTATCGCGTCGATGGAGATCGCGCCCCGACTTACTATCTAAATTCTGATGCACCGCTCTACTACTACTCATTCACCGACGCCTGGATTGCGATAGCATACAAGTCTCTTTCGAAAGAAGACCAAGCGCGGTTCGATCCGATGATCACCGGATTCAACCCGACAGACATGTACGCCGCGGATCATATTCGACGAGTACTCAAGGCTTTTCCTGGTGTGTTCAGTGGCATTGGCGAATTCAGCATTCACAAGGAGTTCGTATCGGCCAAGATCTGTGGTGACGTTGCAAGTCTTCAGGATCAGGCACTCGATCGCTTGATCAACTTTGCGACAGAAGTTGGATTGGTTGTTCTGATTCACAATGACCTCGACGTGCCATTTGCCAAACCCGGATCCGAGCCTGCTTACGCGGGGCAAATGAAAGCGCTCTTCAAAAGGCATCCAAACACGACTTTCATTTGGGCTCACATCGGGGTCGGACGGATTATTCGTCCAGTCAAAGAACAAGCCGCAATCGTCCTGGACATAATCAACGACTCGCAACTTGCGCACGTGAACTTCGATATCTCCTGGGATGAAGTGGCGAAGTACGTGGTCGCAACTCCTGAGTCGACAAAGAATGCCGCAGATGTAGTGAACCGTTATCCTGATCGTTTTTTGTTTGGCACTGATGAAGTGGCACCGCCAAATCGGGAGAAATATTTGCAGGTTTATGACCAGTACGAACCGTTCTGGAAGATGCTGACCCCAGAAGCCAGCGAGAAAGTGCGCAAAGGTAATTATCTACGAATCTTTGATGAGGCAAGACGAAAAGTGCGCAGCTGGGAAGCAGCAAATCTTAAGTGATCTCTGGCGCCATTCTGTGACCACGTGTGGTTTGCATCAACAACAAATGCAATCACTGAAGACACAAGGTATAGATGGGCAATACAGGTCAAGACATTTCCCCACGCGAAGGATGCGCGGGTCACAATCGGATTAAAGGCCGAATCAGGAGGGCTCAATGAAAACTAAAGCACGACAAGGTAACCATTCATTAATTGTGGTTCGCTGCATCGGTTTTATCACCTGCACAGCTTTGATCTTCGCCGGCCTTCCCTCGGCTCGAGCACGGCATGTGCGACCGCAAGATGATCAGCAAGCAGTGAAGATTCCTCCAGACCAGTTGGATTCGCTGGTCGCACCGATTGCTCTCTACCCCGACAATCTCTTAAGCCAAACTTTGGTGGCTTCAACTTATCCACTAGAGCTCATTCAACTTCAGCAGTGGTTGGAAAAGAACCCAGACCTGGGAAAAGACCAAACGAAACTGGCTGAGGCAGTCAAGAAACAACCGTGGGATCCAAGCATCCAGGCAATGGCAGCGTTGCCAGATGTGGTAAAGCGTCTTTCCGACGATATCCAATGGACCACAGACCTTGGCAATGCATTTCTCGCTCAACAGAGCGATGTGATGGATTCGATTCAACGCATGCGCGCCAAGGCTAAAGGAACCGGAGCCTTAGCCTCGAACCAACAACAAAAGGTCGAAACGCAGGTCATTGAGAGCAAGGAAGTGATCGTAATCGAACAGTCGAACCCGCAGGTTGTATATGTACCTTCCTACAACCCGACTGTCGTTTACGGCGCAGCGGTTTATCCCTACCCACCAATTTACTACCCGCCTTACTCAGCTGGAGCAGTGGTTGCGGCGAGTGCTATCTCATTTGGTGTCGGACTGGCCATGGGTGCTGCGTGGGGCGGCGGTTGGGGCTGGGGTTGTGGCTGGGGCGGTGGCGATATCAATATCAACCGCAACAACAACTTCAACCGCAATACGAACATCAGCGGCGGTAATCGTGTCAACAACATACAAGGCGGGAATCGCACCAACGTGGGTGGCGGTAAATGGCAACACAACCCGCAACATCGTGGCGGCGCTCCTTATGGTGACCGCAACACTGCGAACAGATTCGGCGGGTCAGCTCGAGGCGATTCATTACAGAACCGTCAACGCGGGGCGCAGCGAGACATCGGTCGTCAAGGCGGCAATCTTGGAAGCCAAAATCGAGGTGACCTGGGTGATCGCGGTGGCGCCGGAAATCGAGGGAGTGTCGGTGATCGAGGCGGCGTTGGCGATCGTGGCGCCGCCGGAAATCGAGGCGGTGTTAGTGATCGTTCTAGCATCGGCGGTGGCAACCGTGACAGCGGTTCATTTGGCGGCGGCGGCGATCGTGTTGGCAATCGCAGTGTCCCGAGCGGATCCGGAAACCGTGGCGCCTTTGGCGGAGGTTCGGGTGGCTTCAATGGAGCCAGCAGTCGTGCCAGCAGCAGCCGTGGTGCTTCGAGCATGGGCGGATTTGGCGGCGGCAGTCGGGGTGGCGGCGGTTTTGGCGGCGGCGGCCGTGGCGGTGGTGGTCGTGGCGGCGGTGGTCGCCGGAGGTGAAATCATGAACAAACAGAGAAAGAGGGGGTACACAATGTCTTCAAATTCAAGTCGGCAAAAACTTCTTTCCAGAGTCGGCACTGCCACGCTTCTTGGCCTGCTCATCTTGAGCAGTGCGCCAACGGTGAGCCCACAAACAACGTCGCCGGCGATGAGAGGCAAGGCCTTTGAGACCGCGCAGCAAGCTGCTGATTCATTGGTTGACGCCACCGAAAAGTATGACGAGGCGGCCCTGACAGAAATCCTTGGTCCGGAGAGCTTTGACCTCACTCATACGGGCGAACCGGCTCGCGACAAAGAAAACTCCGCGGCCTTTGCAGCTCAGGCACGCGCGAAGATGAAGGTGGACCTCAATAAGGCAAAGACTCGCGCGACCCTTATCGTAGACGACGAGGATTGGCCTTTTCCGATCCCGATCGTAAAAGTCGGCAAGAGCTGGTACTTCGATACGAAGGCGGGCCGTGAGGAACTCTTGCTCCGGCGCGTAGGTCGTAACGAATTGGACGCGATCCAGATCTGCCGCGGTTATGTCGAAGCTCAACATGACTATGCCCTGTTGAAACACGACAACTCAGGCGTGAATCAGTACGCCCAGCGGATCATTAGCACGGCCGGCATGCAGGATGGCCTTGCTTGGCGGAACCCGGACGGAACCTGGGGTGGCCCAATCGGCGAGAAAGTTGCGGAAGCGATAGCTCGTGGTTACTCGAGCCGCACCGAGCCCTATCACGGTTACTTTTTCAAAGTGCTGAAAGGCCAGGGACCGGCGGCGCCGTTGGGGCAAATGGATTTTGTTGTGAAGGGCGTGATGATTGGCGGCTTTGCCCTAATCGCGGCGCCGGCGCAATACCGAAACACCGGAGTGAAAACCTTCATGGTGAGCCACGACGGCGTGGTCTATCAAAAAGATCTGGGGCCAACGACGCTCGAACTCTTTCAGACGATCGATCGCTTCAATCCGGACAAGACCTGGACTCCGGTGTCGGACGCACTGGATTACAAATTGAAACCGGGTTGGCGCAGCACATTCCGGTGAGTCTAAGAGTGAATCATTTCGCCAAGTCTAGGGAGGGCCATTATGAAACCTAAGACCAGAAGTGTGATGAGCTTTGTAATTACGACAGCTCTGCTGCTCGATGCGAAAAACATAAGGAGTCGTGAATGAATTGGCTTCGTCAATACCGTCTTCGACTCTATCTGCGCGATTCCATCTGGCTCTTCCCCGTACTGAGTATTGCCATTGCACTTCTAACTGTGGGCCTTTTGAACCGGCTTGAGCGAGCCATGGGCTGGCAGATGGGTATGAGCGCGCAAACTGCGCGAGCCATCTTGGGTACGATAGCCAGCTCGATGTTCACCTTAGTGGTAGTAGTCTCCTCGGCCGTACTGGTTGCGGTGCAGCTCGCGAGTGCTCAGCTTACGCCGAGAATGATCCCTTTGGTGTACCGAAATACTGCCAGGAGATTTTCGCTCACGGTGTTTGTTTTCACGTTCACTTTTTCGGTGGCCGTCCTGGTTCGTATTGAAGATACAGCGCCCCTGCTAACCGGTTACCTGGCAGCGTATGGTTTTCTTCTCAACCTGTGTTTGTTTTTGCATTTCATCGATAGCATCGGTAAGACCGTCGGACCACCCTCTGCTTTGAGCTCTGTTGCTCTGCTGGGCCGTAAGGTCATCAGAGCGGTTTACCCGAACCCGTTCGACGAACAACACTCCAAGCCGCCTGAGCCGATCAACATCCTCGATACCAAACCAGTAAGTACCGTTGTTAATTCTGTTGACGGAGCACTGTTAGCCTTCGATCTAAGAGGGTTGATCTCACTTGCGCAACGGTCCAACTGCCTTATTCAACTGATACCTCAAGTCGGCGACTTCGTCGCCGTTGGAGATCCGTTGTTCCGGATTTATGAAGGCGGAGACCATCTAAAGGACTCTGATTTGCGGAATTGCGTGGCCCTGGCGCAGACCCGCAACATGGACCAGGATCCAATGTTCGTCTTTCGGATCGTCGTTGACATTGCGGCAAAGGCCCTATCACCGGCGGTTAACGATCCGACGACGGCGGTGCTGGCGATTGATCACCTTCATCACCTCCTTCGCGAAGTTGGTGGTCGTTATCTCGTGGATGGACATGAATCGGATGAGACCGGGCGACTGCGACTCGTCTATCGCACGCCGAATTGGGAAGACTTCGTACGTCTGGCTGTTACGGAGCTTCGGCAATACGGTCGGTCGAGCGTTCAGGTTAATCGGCGTCTTCGCGCCATGTTGCAGGACTTGATCGAGACGTTACCCGATCGGCGCGCGCCAATACTCCACAATGAACTAACTCTGCTGGTAGCAGCATCGAAACGCGAATTCCCTGATCTCGATGATCAAACACTGGCTGGGAGCAGCGACCTACAGGGCATGGGCGGCAGTGCGGTTGACAACCGTTGGCGCGATCACTCCCGAGGTTCCAATAGGCCCGCCGAGCTACAGAAGGTCAGGACTGTTTCATAACTGAATTCATGGTCCAAGTGGGCCTGTGATGTAGGACTACGTAAAACAGAGGAACAGATTGCGAGGGGACAAACATGAACCATAGAATTATTCGCAACATCTCACGCCCCGACGCGGAGATCATCCAGACGCTGGGCCGGCAGGGCGTCGCCACCCTACACGAAGCACAGGGGCGCACCGGACTGATGCGGCCTTATATGCGTCCGATCTATCCGACGGCCCGCATCGCGGCATCAGCAGTAACGGTTTCGTGCCAACCCGGTGACAACCTCATGATTCACGCCGCGGTTGAAGTCTGCCGGCCCGGTGACGTTTTAGTCGTGGTCACAACTTCCGAATCAACCGATGGCATGTTTGGCGAACTGCTGGCGACTTCCTGCGATGCGCACGGAATCGCGGGACTGGTGATTGATGCGGGCGTCCGCGATGTCGCTGAGATCACCACCATGAACTTTCCTGTCTGGTCAAAAGTTATTTCCGCTCAAGGTGCGCTCAAGGCCAGCCCTGGGTCAGTCAACATTGATATTGTTTGTGCCGGTGCGATTGTTCGCCCCGGCGACGTCATCGTCGGCGATCAGGATGGCGTGGTCGTTGTGAGGGGGGAAGCGGCAGCAGAGGTGGCGAGGCTGGGCGCGGAGCGTCTTGCAAAAGAACAGATATCCCGTGAGCGTTACCGCGCGGGCGAACTGAAATTGGACTTTGACGGAGAACGCGCGAAGCTAGCCGCACTGGGGGGTTGAGTACATCGACTAGTAAGGTGATCGTAGCTCATCGCTGCCATCAGGACGAACGAGCAAGTAAAGCGTCAGCCAGATCGCTCCCGGAATCTACCGACGCATCGGTAGAAATTAGTCGGACGCCATCGAAATCTGTCGCGGGGCTGTCGAGGCACAGCACTAAGCAGGTCTAAAAGGAGGTAATTCATGCCCATTTGGCTTTATGAGATTGCGCCATGGCAAGTCGCCCTGTTCATGCTGGTTGTAATTGAAGTGCTTTCGCTCTTAGGTCTCTTCGCTGCGAGACGCTTTTTGCTGCCCTCTCTTCGATTCAATGAGGGCATCAATGACGCGGTTAGTGGTATCGTGCAGGCAATCGGTGTCTTCTACGGCATTACAGTTGGTTTAATTGCGGTGAGTGTATGGAATACCAATTCCACCTCGGCAGATCTAGTTTCGAAAGAAGCTGCATCAATCGGAGCTTTATATCGAGATGTGAGTGGTTATCCATCACCAGTCAAGGAGGAGTTACGAGCAAAGCTGCGGGATTACATCGTCTTCACGATCGAGCAGGCCTGGCCGGCACAAAAGAAGGGCCAAATCCTTGACGGTGGAACGCAAATTCTCGAGGACTTCCGGTCCAAGTTGTTTAGTTTTGAGCCAAGAACAATGGGAGAAGCCGCCTTACATCAGGAAACACTGGGTGCTTTCAACAACTTGACCGAGAACCGCCGGTTGCGTGTCGCTGCTGTGCTCAGTGGATTGTCTGACGTGATGTGGGCAGTCATTTGGATCGGGGCTGCGTTCAGCATCGCCGTTGCGTATCTGTACAAGATTGAGGATCCCAGAATACATGCAATTTTGGTGGCGTTGATGTCGGGCTTTCTGGCTGTCGTTCTTTTCATGATTGTTATCAACGACAAACCTTTCTATGGTTACGTCAGTATCACACCTGGGCCATACAAATTGATCCTGGATAGACTGATTGCGATCTCCAAGTGACTTAGCATGGGATTGCGAGACTTGCCCTCTGGTCCATACGTCCTAACGGCTCCCATCAGACACCGCCGGAATACGCCAGATGGGTCGAACTTTGACAGGATGTGGACTGCGTTGGATCACTTCCAAATAATAACCGGACTTTTCAATTGGATAATACGGTGAGCCGATCGGGTGCGACGTCAAAAAGCAAGGACCGTCTGGAGCATCGGCATCCAGCCGGCCATTCCCGCGGTGTACGGAGTAAAGGCTCCGCTATAAGGAGATTTGTTAACCCGCATCACCTCGCCGGTCATCCACAACCGCTCGGTTGGTAGGAAATACCACTTGAAACCACCGCCATACTCATAAGGGTTGGCAAATTGTCCGAAAACCTTTGAACCGCGGACATACAGCTGCAGCTTCTTTGGGACGACAAATTTGCCTGTCGACAACTCAAAGCCGTGGTCGAATGTGGATGCGAGGGGAAGCTGCCCGTCGGCTTCGAAGTCGCTTAGCCAGCGAAAGTAGTATTGCCCGTTGACCGAAAAGCCGCTCTTTTTGAGACCGCCATCGATCGCCCACATTTTGTAGAGGGCTTTCTGGACGGTCACACCCGGAGCAAACGCCCCGGTCGAGAAGGCAAGCACGCCATCGGAATTGTAAATTGAAGTGTTGTCGGGACTTGACTGGTCGGTATCTGAAAAGCGGTCTTCCCGGGATCTCGTAAAACTGGTCCCAATCCGAATGCGAGTCTTTTTGGAGGCGAAATAATCGTCGTACATCTGGCGCGATTTGCCGGGCTCCGAGTAGGCTCCCAGCGGCTCCCACCAGACACTGCCGGATAACAGCAGATGTGGATCGATCTTGTTTGCGCTGATGTTCAAAGTATTGAGACCGTTGCCGAGGAACACCAAATAGTTCAAACCCTTTACCGGTTCTCCGTTCGCCCAGACGCCCTGGGTAAAGCCGGGGCGAAAGAAGTTGTCCGCCATGCTCCTATCAATTGGTTGAAAAAATGGGAACGTGCCAACAAGTGATCGGCTGCCTGGAACGCCAGTGTAGCCTCCCGTGACCGTGAGCGCTTTATTGAACCGCCAGCCAATGTTCCCGGCCACCACGATCGAGGCGGCCCCGGCGGAAGTCCAGACGGTGAGGCTATATTGCAGCTTCTTGGAGAACATGTAGCCGGCCAGGATGAACATCGAGCGGTTCACGGTTATATCGTTGCGTGTATGCACTTCGCGGACAACGCCCAGATGGTCGGTGAAGGTATCGTTGCTGTTTTTCGTGTTGAGGTATCGGAGCTGGGTATTGACGTTGAACTTCAGCAGGAACGGCACCTTCGAATCTTCGGGAGTTTCCCAGATAACAATTCCATCTCGGTATCTATCGTCCTCAGGTTTGTCCTGCGTGACAGGGGCGGGTGGCGATGAAAGATCAGCGTCTGCTGGCTGGTCCGGCGGTACGTTAGTTGACGGTATTGAGGTATCCAGTGCAGGCGATGTGCTCGCGGGTTGATCAGCGCGCGACGAATTCGCAGTAACTCTGTCAATCCCGCGCTGTAAACGTTCGACCATTTCCAACAGAAGCTTCTGCTGCTCCTCCATTTTACGAAGCGATTCTCGAAACGCTGCGTTCTCGGCCTTCACAGCTTCAACTTGGGACTCGAGGTCGCCTGCCTTGGGTGCCTCACCGGTGACTTTGTTCTCCTGGTTGGTTAAACGCGAACCCTGGGCCGCGAGGGTCTCTTTATCCGAATTACCTGGCTTGGATGTTGTGGATTGTCCACTGACAGAGTTTGTGAACAATGTCAGTGCTGTAAAAGCCAATGTAGCTCTGAGTCTGATGGATGCGCGATGCACTGACATGTTAAACCTCCGCCGAGAAGTCATCTATGGCGATGCTGGTTGAGTAGTCATCGACTTGCTGCCCGTAAACAACCTCTTGAGTTGCCGCCGAGCCTCCGATTTGGGCTCGGCGTCGGAATTCTAGAAATTAGATAATTGTGTACGGGGGAGAAACCGACGGCATCTTGATTTCCGTCATAGCTCCATTCGATCAGCAGAGTGTTACGGAAAGGGCCAGCCCCGCCTCGCTGGTTTCCTTGTACTTGCTGTTCATGTCCCTGGCGGTTTCGGCCAGCGCCATCACGGTCGCGTCGAAATCTACGCGGTGTCTGGAAGCGATCTCGTTGCTGGCGATCGCGTAGGCCGTCCAGGCCTTTACCGCACCGAATGCGCAGCGCTCAATGCACGGGACCTGCACGTACCCGGCGACCGGATCGCATGTCATGCCCAGGTGATGCTCTAATGCCGATTCCGCGGCATTCTCGACCACTCGCGATTCTGCATCGTACGCGGTGGCAACCAATGCGGCAGCCATCGAGGACGCCACACCGATCTCCGCCTGACAACCGCCCTCGGCTGCTGACAACGTCGCGTGGTGCTTACAGAGATAGCCGATCGCCGCGGCGACGAGCATACCCTCACGGATCTTCTGAAGCGGGAGCTTCCGCCCACCCTCACCGAGCCCATAGACCAGAGCCGGCATAACACCGGCGGAACCGCCTGTCGGCGCCGTGATAACGAGGTGGCCGCGTCCGTTCTCTTCGGAAGCCGCCAGAGCATATGCCGAAAGAACGCCGATGCCGCGGTCCGACTGGTACTTCTCATCCATGGCGCGTTTGTAAACGGTCGCTGCCTTGCTGTGCAGTTTGATCGGGCCAGGCAGCACATCATCCTCCGACATCGAAAGCCCCGACTTTACCGTCGCGACCATTGCGTTAATGATCTTGTCGATGAAGGCATAAACCTCCTCTTCTGACCTGCTCGCGATCGACATCTCGTTGGCAAGCATTACCTTTGCGATCGAGATCTTGTTATTGTCGGCGTGAGCGCGAAGCTCTTTCATCGTCCTAAACGGATACTTCGGCGGATTTTTCTTCGGGGGTGTATACCCTTTCCATTCGATGAATCCGCCGCCGACAGAGTAGTATTCCTGTTCGAGCAGCACTTCATTTCCGGCCAAAAGCTTCGCGGTCATCGTATTCGGGTGGTGGAAGTCGCCCTTGGGCGCATCGTAAACGATGTCCTTCAGGCTAACGTTGATCGTCTTGTCGCCGAGCTTGACCGGAAACACCTGGTCAGGCTTGTCTCGCATGCTGTCGAGAAACAACGGGTCGACGGTTGCCGGCTCCTTTCCTACCAGGCCCGCTAATGCTGCCCGTTCTGTGCCGTGGCCCTTACCGGTGGCGCTTAGGCTGCCAAAGAGGTTGACCTGGAGCGCGGTCGCTCGGTTGAGTTTATCCGCCGGCAATTTGGTGCAGCGCTGGTAGAAATCGTAGGTGATACGCATCGGGCCGATCGTGTGCGAGCTTGAAGGGCCCGGCCCTACTTTGTAGAACTCATCCACGGTCGTCAAAACGGGCCCTTTACCCTTCTGCACCACGTTAAGCTTCGGATCCAGCGGCGGCGCCGGCGTAGATTGCTGCGGCAGTACCGGCAGCGTGGCGACGGCCTTCTCTATTCTCTCGTGAGCCGAAACGATGCTGCCCGTCATCACTGCGGCCGCACCCCCCACAGCGCTGCGTATCAAGAAACTACGGCGATCCACGCCAGGCGGAACCGCCTTCGAAATCAACTCGATTGTGCTACCAAGCGGATCTCTCACGCTGGTTTTGAGTGACGGGCCTTTCGAGCTAACAGTGTCGTCAACTGTCTTATTTTCTTTTTCGGACATGGTGCAATCTCCTCACTTTCATCTAGATTCAGACCGACATGAACCGCCCCAACTGCGTTTCAGCGATTTCGCAAACCTCCGGTTTGTGGGTCTTTTCCTAAACTCGGTGCTTTTGCGCTTCGCTTCATCTCACTGGCTGAACTCGGTTTTGCCACCATACCAACTGTATTCGCGTACCAATAGCGCGATCCCTGTCAGAATTACTAGGTACTTGGACTTTACTGATTTTTGTCCGGAGGTGAGACTTGGTGTTGGTATGGATTAACGAACTGCAAACAGCGGTTCGATTCCGATCACCGCACGTCATCGCTGGTTAAGGCGCGCAGGAATTCAACGAGGTCATTAATCTCAACATCGTTAAGATTGAGAGGACCTATTCGTTCATCCAAGTGAGAGTTTGGATTGCCCCCGCGATTGTAGAAGCAGACGACATCGATCGGCGTCTTTATGGAACCGTCGTGCATATAGGGCGACGTTAGCTCTATATCGCGTAGTGTTGGAGTTTTGAAAGCACCGACCTCTGTTGATTTCATTGTGACTGCAAAGCGACCAAGTTCTGCGCTGCCTTCCGAATGAGACAGCAGCGTGAGCATAGAATCACAGGACGCACCGTGAGTCTTGTGAGTTGAAAGCTTGCCATGATCCTATCGAACAGAGCGTCAGAAATCGCAATGCCAGTGTTATGAAATTTGAAATCAGTTGTATTGAATGTCATGTCTTCGCGATTGACTCACCTTTCTTTAATGCAAAGCCAGTGCAGCAGATTGCCAGACCAGCAGGATGGTGCGACAAATGTGGAAAGTTATTTGAACGTGCGACGCCAAAAGTGAAATCAAGAGCAATCGATGTGCGCGTATTGTGCGTGCGAGAAATTTTTACTCGCTTTTTGGCTATCGTTAAGTTGTTGGAAAGATTGGTGGCCAGGGACGGAATCGAACCGCTGACGGCGGCCTTTTCAGGGCCGCTTACCGATTCGCCGAAGTGGTTTGAAATCAATCGATGTACCTGAGGATACAGAGCTTATGCCGTAGGTAATTTAGGATGGTTTAGGATGCTTTGGGCTGTTTTCGGCTTCTCGATGTGCGCGTATTGTGCGCGCCGTTGATTCATGCCCGTCTCGCGGGCTCATCTATCGCCTCATGCACGGCTGGACCCATTGTCTGTTCTACGTAGGTCAAAAAAAAGTCCTCAACGAAGAGTCTTACCTTTGCGACTTGGCGTCGATTTTGGCAGGCCATTTCCTTTGAAGATGAAATTGTCAATCATTCGATTCTGCCGGAGCTTCTGATTGCTGACGTCAGCGAGTTTTCCCGTCGGATCCAATTCGTGTGCGAGATACATTCACGCTCTGTTGTTCGACCAGAAGCGATACTCGCGCGTCCTGATGTTCAGAAACTTGATACCAAAATCTAAAGAAGTGGCCTCACCATGCCCCAAGCGCGTATTCTCCTTATATATATTAAGGACTGGGACGATCGGCGTGAATCGAGCGATGGGTTGTCTGCATCCTCTTTTGAAGTACGGAACGGTTCAACGACATCAACCTCAACTTTCTGGGGTGGTGAAACCAACCTTTACGATGATGCCGCGAGAAGAACCGAAACCTGGCCGAGGCCCAAATGCGCCAGAGCGCCGAAGGATTGGTTCATCACCAGGCCCGGATGGTCGAGGATCTTCTGGAACTTCGCGGCCGGCTGCGGGCCTTGTCCCGCCCCGAGGTAGGCCTGGCCCCGCAGGTAAGCGAGATAGAGGTTCCCCAGCTCATAGGTCGCGCTCCCGGCAGGCTCTTCAAGTGCGATGCCAGCGTTCACACCACGAGCGGCGATGGCCGCTCGGATCATCGGCAGGGTATGAAATCGTATGCTCGTACTTTCCGGATAGCGCTGAGCAAGATCATCGGCCAGTTGGGTGGCTTTCGCGGAATCGCCGGCTAATCCGAACGTTATCGCAACCAGGCCCTGAATGTATTTGATGTCCGACAGGCTGCGTGCTTCCTCCGCCTGACGTTTCGCCAAATCCAGGTTGCCCACCAGGGCCTCGCGCAAAGCAGCCTGGGCCAAAAAAGCAGCCGCCCTGGAGTTATTGCCACCGTGTTGCACGTCGTCAACCGCGCGCCGTGTCAACTCCCGCGCTTGGGACATCTGCCCGCGGTATGCTGCTGTGTCCGATTCAAAGGATAACGCGAATGGCGACCCTCCCGGCTTGCTAATCAAGAGGGCCGCCGTGCTCTCCATCCCGGCCGTATCCTGCTGCAGGAAACTGATCTGATATAGGCCGAGGTGAAGCTGCAGGGAATCAAGGTTGTGAGCCTGGGCTTCCTGTATCGTAGCTTTGGCCTCGTCCAGCCGGTTCAGCATGACGTACGCGAACATCAGATTAGAGTAGCCGACCACATTGCCAGGATCGCGCCTCAGGCTCTCTTGTCTTGCTGCAAGTGCCCTCTCGTGGTCCCCCTGCGTTGCATAGATGTTGCCCAGGTAGTTTGGTGGTACGTTGTCGCGGGGGTAGGCTCGCGCCCACAATTCGCAAACTTTGCGGGCGGCCTCGTAGTTTTCCGTGACATTAAGCTCGTAAGTGGACTCGATTGCGAACCTCTCCCGCTCGCTCACTCGCTGGCGCAGGTCGTACGCGCGGCGGGCGCTTTCCGCTGCCCGGGTGCTCTCGCCAATGTTTTGGTTGTTCGTCGCCAGCGCCACGTAGGCCATGGCGAAATTCGGATCCAGGCTGACGGCGCGCTCGAAAGACGGTATCGCGCCCTTGAAATCTGCGTTTACGTGCCAGGCCTTGGAGCCCAAGCTGTAGGCCTGCAACGCTTCGAGCGATCCGGTGGTGACGTTCTGGGCCGGCACGTCATACTTCTGCACCGAAGCCAGCGATTCTCCCAATTCGTCGCGCAGCTTAGCCGCCGCTTTGCCCAGCGCCGGGATTACCTGCTCCCGGTTGTCTACTTTCTCCTTAACGTCCGCCAGCACCTCACCGCTTCGGCAGTCCACAGCTTTCAGGCCCAGTGTGTATGGGCCGCCGGTGCCGGACATGGATCCCTCAATGGTCGCTTTGCTCCCAGTGCGCTGACAGACGTCGCGCGCCAATTGATCGGTGAGGCGTGCATCTTTTGGCTTGGTCATCAGTGCCAGCGTCTGGGCAATATGATCGTCGGAAACCAGGGCCAGAAAAGGCGACTGCTCCAATAGCGACGCAAGCCCTTGCCGCAATGTTCCGTCGAATACGGAATCACCGGTGGTGTTGGTGAAGTCAGCAAGCACGATGGTGTCCTTGTCCGTGAGCTTGATGGATGTATGGAGATGAAGGTAGACGCCGACAGTCGCTAGCACAACGATGCCGAAGACGGCGATTGCCGCGAGTGCTTTCCAGTGTCTGTGCGCAAAGCTGGCTAAGCGACTGATCCTGGGGATCGCTGCGTCAGGCAGGGTAGGAGATCCAGTTTTTGCCTCAGTAGCCGTGAAGGCCCGTTGAGGATCGGTGTCCCGTTTCACCCCCGTCAAGCCAGCTTCTAGGTCCGATACAGACGCCGCTACCAGTGCACGATGAAGGTGGTCCGCCGCGCTGTCCTTCGGCTCCGCGACCAAGGTTTCCGCGGTTTGCGAGTCCGAATTCGTTACTATCCGCCTTCCCTCACCACTGCGCTGAAGTTCAGCTTCAAATTCCAAGCGCTGCTTCAGGGTTTTTAGATCTTGGCCCAAGTCTTTAGCCAGCTGATAACGCTCTTCCTCATCCTTCCGCAGTGCCTTGGTGATGATCCGTTCCAGTTCGGCGGGGACATCAGCCCGATATCTGGTGAGCAGTGGTGGATGCGTTGTCAGGACGGCCGCGATCACGTCGCTCATGGTCTTGCCGGTAAAGGGCTGGTGGCCAGCCACCATTTCATAGAGCACGACGCCTAAACTCCAGATGTCAGTACGCCCATCTAAGGGCAGGCCGTGGGCCTGTTCCGGTGACATGTAACGCGCCGTGCCCATCACCACACCTGGCGTTGTGAGGGGCAGCGCTCTGGTTAGTACTTCGGTATCGAGCCCAGCGCCTTCTGTTTCGTTGAGTTTAGCTAAACCGAAATCCAAAACCTTAACCAGATGATCGCGCCGGAGCATAATGTTGTCGGGCTTAATGTCTCGATGCACGATGCCTGCCGCATGCGCCGCGGCCAGCGCAGCAGCAACTTGAATACCTACTTGCAACACTTCGTCGAGGTTGAAGGGTTCGCGGGTGAGGTGCTGGCCCAGCGACTCGCCCTCGATGAATTCGGTGACGATGAAGTGGTATTCACTTTCATGTCCGATCTCATAGATCGTGAGGATGTTGGGATGATTCAGACTCGAGGCCGTAAAAGCTTCGTGTTCGAAGCGATGCAGCCGATCTTTGTTGAAGGTGAGGTCAGCACTCAAGATTTTGACGGCGACTTGCCGGTGCAGATTGGGGTCGTAAGCGAGATAAACTTCACCCATGCCGCCCGCGCCCAGCAGGGAGCGAATTTCGTACCGACCGAGTCTGGTACCTTGCGGGATCGCCATGGCCGTTGAAGGTAGTGGATGCTTACTAATAAACCCAGGTAAATATCAACGTAAAATATCCGGAGGCTCCGAACGGAGGCACGTCAATGGAATTGATGCCGTTCCCTTTGAGCTTCAACCGCTGCGGACTATCCAGGGCATCGTCATTTAGTCTGAAACGCGCGTTGCGTCCTGCGGTGGTTAAGGGCGTGAAAGTTACCCTAATTACGCAGGCCTTATTCGGGCCAACCGTGCTCCCGTACATGTGTCTTTCAGAATGGCGAACGCTTCTGGATTGTCGCCGCCGAGCGTGACACTATCGAAGTATAGAGACTGTCCACCTGTATTCTCCATTTCGTTTACAAGCGTACCAAACCCCGCTATTTTGGCCTCCCCAGCCAGGAATATTGCCAGGCCACCGAGAGGGTCTTGTAGTTGCCGCCAAACCGGACAATGGTGCCGTTGCTGTAGCTGATTTTCAGCGACTGATGCTTAGCGATGGGGAGCGAGACGGTGGCTCCGATGCGAGAGTTTCTCTGCGCGCTGAGCGGGTTTTGCACGCCGTTGATGCTTGTTTTCCCACCGAGCCAAAAATTGGCGTCGAGCGAGGCCCAGAGGAACGGCTTGAAGTCGTAGCTCAGGTGTCCTTCAAAGGCTCCAATGGGACTCTGCGATTGAGAACTCGTGCCCGGAAAAAAGGCGCGATTCCGTGTGTAGAACCACACTCCGGCGTATGCATCGACCACCCAATGGCCCGTGCGTTGGGAAAAGCCAAATTCTGGTTTGAAGGACCACCGGTTGGTGCCCCAATTGAGTACTTTCCTCGGGTCGTACTGACCGGTCGGAGCCACCACCTT
>WNFZ01000262.1_pt1 | contig 49994 bp, 57 predicted proteins | sample 5400081 | NCBI WGS metagenome assembly WNFZ01 (sample SAMN13153365, study PRJNA577476) | soil metagenome | isolation source: 80 cm soil or saprolite under grassland replicate 1 | place: USA:California | collected 2016-06-15
AAATAGTTATTATCACAATGCAAATTATTATGTGAATTAACCTTATTCTCAGTTCATCAATATGTTCAGCTATTGACATCCCAGATGAAGACATTACTATATTCGTGAATATGCAATCTCGATATAATAATTATATTGAATTATCAATCCATATTCAAGAAAAGCATACAAATGAATACTTGTTATAAAACTTTTTAATAGAAATTAAGATCATTTACATTTGTTAGCAGAATAAATAAAATGATTAAACTTTTATGAATATAACCCCGTGCTATACATATGAGCTCTTGACACTTAAGGAAATATTACTTCCTCAAGAAAACATAATGTTCAGAACAAAGACCAAACTAAAATGCACACATAAAAAATACAACATCATAATTACAAATCTCAGAATACTACTATATTCTGAAAGAGGACGTTTTTTTAAATCTCCAGATGTGATTAGCGAGAGGCTTGAAAGCATTTATGGAATAGAATACAATGAAGAAGGAATATTATTCAAGAGTTCCAAAATTAGAATACAGGGTGGCATAAAGTTTGAAATAAGCGGACCGATCTCAGAAGTCAAGCCGGTTTTCAATTTCATTCAATCAATCGTCAATAGACCCGAAAATCCATTAATTAGAAGGTTGGATGATTGATAATACTCGATATCATGTCCCCTCTCCCTCGCCTAACGGTATCTCAATCCTAATTAAGATTCTTACTTTCATAGTCTTGTTGTGGTATTCCGACAAGGCACCTACAATTGTAAGAAAATATTCTAAGTCAATCCTTCGTTATTTCAAAGTCGGATCACACTTAGGATTAACAATAAACCCTTATCAAGGATGTCATCACAGGTGTGGATACTGTTATGCAACATACAAATGGTCGCCAGATTTTTATGACAAAATCTATGGTAAAATTAACGCCCCGGAAATATTAGAATCAGAATTAAACAAATTGAAAAATAGGTCAATATTACCTGTAATGATATCATCTGCAACAGATGCCTACCAGTATGCAGAAGCGAAATTTGGCATTACAAAAAGGTGTATTGAAGTATTACAACAATATCAAATTCCATTTTATGTTTTCACCAAATCATCTCTGATTGAACGAGACCTAGATCTATTTCGTAATTATAATGATAATTGTTTTATAGTTTGGTCGATAACGACTATTGATGAAAAAATAAAACGTATCATCGAACCGGGAACGCCACCAACAAGTAGAGTTTTTGATACTATAAGAAAATTTATAGATTCTGGGATTAGATGTTGTATTAACATAGATCCTATTATTCCTTTTATTACTGATGGTGAGGAACATATAGGATCAATCGTTGATAATTGCCAACAATTAGGTTTAAGGTGTATATCTGGATCAGTCCTGAGACTAAGACATGATATATGGATAAGAATAAGGGAGATTCTTGAATTATTTGGGATTTCGTGGGCTATTAGAGAATATGAGAGAGTATATGGCTTTCAAGAACCTTTTCTCCATGAAAACAATTTGAGTGCAAATAGAACATACACTGATAAAGTAATGAACAATCTCAAAGACGAGATATCAAAAAGGAATATTTCATTTGGTTTCAATCAACTGATAGAACAAATTACTCAACAGAGACAGGCTCATGCAATTTCTTTAAAACAATGCAAGATGAGTGAATTTGTGTAGGACACTTTCACTTTACAAATTTTAGCGATAAAAATTTGTTTATCTGTTAAGAAAATTTAATGAGTTCTGCGCTTAACCGACTCTTTTCATCTTTGAGCCACATCTCGGGCATGAGGCTTCTCTATGTTTTGTTCCACAACTCATACAGTAATAGTTAACTGAATTTCCTGAAAATGGGGATGATAGAGAACCAAACATACCCCCTCCAGAGCCCATTTTCTTCATCATTCTATAACGCATATAGAAACTCAACACAAGAAACACGCCTATAATAACGACCCAGGATAGCGGAAATGGAACAAACATTGATATTGTTATGCTAATGCCTATTGAGATTACGATCCATAATAGCTGTTGCGTAAGGAATTCTTTATTTTCCATGTTTCAATATATTAATTGATTAAACTAGATTATTAAGGTTAACTATTTTGAAATTTATTTATCAACTATATACCATATTTTTATGACAGTACTTTGTCATGTTGTTGAACTTACAAACTTTCTAAATATACTTCTTTTGCAGATGTAATTTCTAAATAATTATTTCCTTCATTAAGCTAAATTACCGATGTCTCTATCTAACAACAAAGTTTTCTAATCTAAGAAATCAGAGTGGTAATTATTGAAATGTTAAGCAATCGTCAAAACGAAATACCAACCCTGACCTGTTAAAATTTCAGAGAGATCGAGTGTAAATACTGAATTAAGATATTTCATCTAACAACAATTCTGAACATATTTGTTAACTTGGGGTATCCGTACAGCTTTTTCCAGATTAATATGCCCATGTATGCTGAAACAAGCGATACAGGCATTAATATAGGTAAGATAAATTTCCACAAAAGTTGTTCAAATATGATTACACTTTCAAACGTAATTAGATCTATTCCAAAGAAGGTTTTGAACATATTCACTGACCATGGAAAATAGAATGTGATGAAGAAGAACGAGATGGCAATTGAAAAAATAATACGTTTGTAGTCGTTATTTGAAGAACTACGAAATAATTTGTTATTATCTTTGGTATAAATAGAAACTATATCTAAAGATAAAGGTATCAGAATATTTAAAAGATAGAGTGGAAGTAAACCCACAAAATAAATATTTGAAATGATTGTGGCTAATGATTGTAACGTGATTAAGGTTGCAGCTACAACTGTCATTCGAAAAGGGAAGGATATGCTTTGTACAGAGTAAAAAATTATAGCTGTAAATGCAGCAGGGAGAGTCAATCCCAATACCAACGCAATTGTTGGAGAAGGATTAAAATCAAAGTATTGACCATCGGAGAAAGGAAGTGTAAACATAAAGACTAAGTTAATCAAAATCATCCAAAGAATTCCATAATAAATCATTTCAGATATTATCTTGAATCTATTATGGGTTTGATGCAAGTGGGTTCCAATTAGTGCACCGATTATCGAAAGCAGCATTCCGCTTATCAACATCAAATGTGGCGGACTCAAGAGACCATCAAATCCAAAATTTGTGTGCCACCAGTTATCAAATTGACCAGAAAATACTTCTACCAGACATCCTAAGGCAATTAACTTCAATGGATTAGGAATTTTATGATAAGCGGAAAATGGTCTCATTATCGGAGTGTCATGTCTTATTGAAAGTATTACTCCTGCAACTGTAGCAATCAAAGATAAGCCTACTCCAGAATATAACACTGAATGCGGTGGAGTAAAGAAAGATTCAACATTAACAATGCCATGCCATATAATATCCCAGTTAGCAGCTCCGACCTGTAGTGCTACGCCTATCGATACAAGAAAATAAACCCAAAGTAAGTTAGAAGATAATTCTTCATTCATTAAGTTCAAAATATAGAATAAGCTTATTCTTCACAAATTTATTCTTATCAGAGCCGAACAATTCAATAATTTTAGATTTAGACGACCATAATCTTATACACTCTAAACTTCGTAATAAAATAGAAGGTGAATTTGTGCTGGATTTTTTTGAAATGGAGAGGGTACTGGAAGAATTGGCACGTTCGTTCGCCGCTCCAAGTGCAACAACGTGGTTTAAAGTAGCAAGCAATAAGACACCAACCCTTGATGAATACAGAACGAAGGTAGTTGAGTTTATGAACTTGTTTGAGTCTTCGCTATCATCAGGATATCAAAACAATTCAAATTCAAGGGATATCTTGGATTTTGTTAAGAAGGGAGTTAGGAACCAGACCACTGTAGTTTTAGCAGGCAAAAACAAAGATGTAGAAAAAAGATACAAGTACTATGTAGATTATGGATAATCACTTTGGAACTAGCCCAGGCACAGCAATAATGAATATGGGTTGATTTAAACTAACAAAGTTAATAGCAACAATTGAATCAAAATACACTAATGTCACATTAGTAAAATAATGGATTAATTATGAATAAGAATGAATCAACTAAGAAAAAAATTACAGGTAAAGAATTATCCTCGCAAGATGAAGTTAATATCAAGCTGGATACCCTAGTTGAGTTACTAGTCAGTAAAGGGATCTTAAGCAGAAGGGAATTTGAAAGAATGTCAACTATGAGATTGCACGAGATTTCAAAAGCAAGGGCATTTGAGGATCTAGATGAAGAGATTTAACATGAATAAATTTATTGGACCATGTGTGAATGGCAATTTTCTTATCAATCAGTCTTAATTTCCATATTGGCTTCCACAACGTGATTATTATTCACTACCTTTTTGATAAAAGAGAAAACGAATCGCGGAATGTAAAAAATTACGCTAAACTGCCTTCATTCTCTTAAAAGAGAAGATTCCAATCAGAGTCATAATTAGGGTAAACAATAGCAATATTTCAATATCCAGTTCAAAAGAATACGTTCCCAAATGTAATATACTGTTTCTTAAAGCATCTACTGAATATGTAGCTGGATCCACAAGAGTAATGAACTTTAGCCATCCAGGTAAATTATCTATTGGAAATAGCGCACCACTTAGGAAAAATAATGGAAAGACAACAAAACTAACAATTAATTGAAAGCCTTCCAAACTCTCAATATAACTTCCAAATGTAAGACCAAGCGATGTCAAACCAAATGAGAGTATCAATACAATTGATATTATTTGCAGTAATGATAGTGCATTATAATTAATCCCTAACGCCATACCAATTATTAGAATGATAGCGACCTGAAAAAGTGAAGTTGTCATACCACCAAGAGTTTTACCAATAAAAACAGTAGTTCTACTTGATGGAGCAACCATTACACTTTTGAGAAAATCAAATTTTCTATCCCAAATTATATACGAACCAAAAAAAACAGAAGTAAAAATAACGGACATACAAATAATTCCCGGAAAAATAAACTTTTGATAATCTGTTCCTATTTGCAGATTAGTTGATCCAAGACCAGATCCTATGACAAATAACCATAGCAATGGTGTAAAAGTAGAGGCAATTAGTCTACTCCTCTCACGTAGAAAGACCTTAAATTCTCTGAGCCATAATGCGTAAAGTTGTCCCAGTATTATTTTTAAATTATGATCTCTTGTACTCAGCATATCTTTGCATAAATCCCCCTTCAGGATTGTCTCCGGATAAAGAATCCCCGGAAAATTTCAGGAAAACATCATTTAACGTTGGTTTCTTATATTCAATCGATTGTACATCCTCTAAATCTTTTATCAACCTGTGCAGATTTGAATTTACCTCATCCATGTAAATAATTACAGAATTTTCATTTTGCTCCACTCTATGCACAAATTCGAAATGGGTAAAATCTTTGCCAGAATGAATTCCATTCATGAAGGTAATTTTTACAATGTCCCCACCAATTTCCTGTTTTAATTTTGACGGTGAATCCAATGCAATTATTTTTCCATTGCTGATAAAACCAATTCTATCACATAACATATCAGCCTCCTCCATGTAATGTGTGGTTAGTATTATCGTTACTTTTTCTTCTCTTACAATTTTTTTAATGTATGTCCACATAGTGTCTCTACTTTGTGGATCTAAACCCAGTGTGGGTTCATCCAAGAAAAAAACCCTTGGATGGTGTAAGAGTCCTCGTGCTATTTCAAGTCTCCTCCTCATCCCACCAGAATATTTCTTTACTTGGTCGTTTTTTCTCTCTTCCAATCCCACTAATTTTAAAACTTCAGAAATTCTTTTTTCTCTAATCTTACGAGGTATCCCGTAGAGTAACGCATGAACTTTAAGATTTTCATATCCTGTAAGCATATCATCACTACTTGGTGCTTGAAAAACGACACCTATACTTCCCCTTACTTTAGTAGCATCGTGCAAAACATCAAAACCATTTACGATAGCACCACCCTCTGTTGGCTTTAGTAGTGTAGCAAGTATATGAATAAGGGTTGTCTTTCCCGCACCGTTGGGACCTAAAAGTCCAAATATTTCATTTTCGTTAACCTCGAAACTCAAACCATTTAACGCATAGAAATCTCCGTACTTCTTGACAAGATTCTTTATAACTATCAAGTAATCTAGATTGTTTCATGACCCATTAAAATATCCTTAGTAATATTTTTCGCGTATTGACAGGTCATTTCCGTCAGAGCATCAAAACACACTAACTATATGGGAGGGTGGGCGTTAACTCTTCAAGGTCCCTAACTACTTTTTTTAGTGGAACATTGTGGGCTTTCCATATTATCAGTGTTTGTTCTGGACCTGTGCCTTTCTGTCCACCTCGCAAATCCTTGTATGTATAGGTGCTGTCAATAGTAAATCCTCTGTCCTCAAATTCAGAACGATATTTATCTAAAAACTTTGCAGGAACCATAAAGGTTCCTACTATGTCGTCCTTATTTTGAGATACAGTTGTTGCATTGTGCTGCTCCTGTGAGGATACAGTTATGGTACCCATCATAACGAAATCGGGTACCTCTTTACTTACATTAGATTCCCAATATTGGTAAGTACCTGTTCCATTTAATCTAATCGCATTTGAAGTTGTGTTATATTTAAAAAATTGACTATCAAAAATCTTTTCTGAATTACTATCATTGAGACTAATTTTGTGTCTATGTCCTACATCTGCATTTAGCCATATAATACTAGTACTCTTGTGTATAATTGCATTTTGAGGTACGTATGGTTGATTGATTAATGGTAACTGGTTCTTAGGTTGGTTAGTAGATTCATGTCCTTCGTTTGGAATTAATATTACAAGGTACTTTACCATGGATGAAATTGTCATTTTCTTATCGGAGTAAATATTCAGAGCCTCTCTGTTATACGAGTCTGCTCTTGATGATGATATGTTAGAGTGTGACGTTGCTATATTCTTGTCATTTATTATTGTATTCACTAAGTCATGTGGTTCAGTAGATCTCTTTGCTGCAAGATTGCTTATATCTAAAGACGCATTTTTCTCGACTCTTGAAATATCCTCAGTCCTGGGACTTGTATCATTTTGTTCTAAATCGTAAGCTTTAGTTCCCATAATGTTTATGGTGTCATACCTCAACATATCCAAGGGATTATTACAATCTATTTTAGCGGTTATCTTATTTGTTCCAATTTTAAGTTTGGCATAATCAGGGAAAAGTGCATATCTCCATTGCGAAAAATCATCGCCTCCATTTAATCCGATTGCCGAAGCTTTTTGATATGGCTTGAGATCATTGACAATGACGAAGACCTGACAATCTGAAGATTGATTGTCTACGGATTTGCCAGTTATAGTGAAATTATTAACTGCAATTGATACTTTGTCACCTAGTCTCGGAGTGTGAATTTTAACACCATGAATAGTTAGTCTTTTTGTTGTTGACTGTGAATAAGCCATAATAACATTTGAAATCATAATCGTCGAAAACAATAAGGAGAGCCCAACTATCACTAACATTATTTTCCACATTGGATTTGTGATAGAACAGAGATAATGCATTCGAAAATAAAGATTCATGGTGCAGTTCATCTAACTTTAGATGTGGTTATTAATTATTATAGATTGCTAGGATTATTAATAAAGTAATTTTGCTGATAATCCAATTTCTATTCTATATTTCATAATTCAGTTATTTTGGAATCATCATATTCTACCAGAATATCATGTGAAGCGTATTTTTAGATACTATTGGATTGAGAAATTGATAGATTTGAGCGCAATCCTGAGTATCTCCACTATAAATTTTCTCATGTTACTTTATTAAGATTCAAACTGCTCTCTGGTTTAATCTAAATGATTAGTTGATAACATAGACCAGAAGTAATACTCTGCATGTACAGCAAACGTTTTCAAGTGTAGGGATCTGTTTGTTCATCTTCAATTGTCAAAATATTATTTCGCTGTTCTTTAGTGAAAGATCCGTTTATTTTAGATTCATCAAAAGATTGACTATAAATAGTGTTATGTAAATTTAACATACAATAGTTAATTTTAATACTGGGAATTTCGTGATTATTATCGTGTTTTTTAGAAGGAAAAAGGAAGCAATTGAAGTAAGAAGAAGAATAGTTTTGACGAAACAGATTACTAATAGTGTTATAACTTTCGCGAAGTCATGGCATCCAAATGAGGGAATATTGATTTTGCAAGGTAAAAAAGAGAAAAATGTGATCAGAATAACTGGGTTGATTATTCCACCCTTCTCAACACATGGTCCTTATTATTCAGGTTTTCCTGTGTATGAACTTCCTTTTGACTTATCATACATTGGAACCGTTCATTCACATCCAAGCCGATCCAATAAGCCATCATTAGAGGATTTGAATCATTTTTTTGGTCTTGTATCATTAATAATTTGTTATCCATATGAGGTTCAAGACATAGCGGCCTTTGATCACAATGGAAATAATATAGATCTTGAAACTGAATAGATTTATTAACATATATTTCATATAAAAAAATATCATAGGAATGATGCTTGAAAAATTAAGAGATAAGGCTTTCTATCAAAATACGATTGATGTCTGGATAGCCTTTTGTGAAGAAAGAGGGATTGATTGGTACAATATTGACGGATATCGTTCTTTCATAAATTTTCTGGATTCGAATGGATTGAAAATGCAAAAATTTCCTCTTTGTATCAAGGAATCGGGGGGTCTCTACGAGAGGGGAAAAGAAAAGGGAAAGTTTTTAGAGGAGTTGTCTCATTATTCTGATGCTGATTCTTCTGCCTATACCTTAAAGCTGAGTGGCGAGGCAATCAATAGGATCCGTAGTTTTCACATAGATTAAAAGCCATACAGATAATGTTCTCTATCCAAAATTGGTAGATTGCACAATTATTCGTGGAACATGTTACTAAAGTGAGTATTGTCTACTTCTTTTGAAGATCCGGTAAAGTATTGAAATCTTTAATTTTTATGTATCGTCGATGACTTGGATATATATAATATTTGGAATTATTGAAGTTATTATTTTTGGATTCTAAAGTTTGTGTCCATATTCGATGAGATATACCCTGGTGCACTGGCATTCACACTCACTACAGAATTTCCTGCTTTTGCATTTTTTGGTATATTTAATGATACATTGACACTGTTATTATTCATTGAAAATTTCTTTATGACTTTTTTTGACGAATCCATTATCTGTCCTTTTATTGTCGCATTGTTTATCTTATCATCAGAATTGCCATCAAACAGATCAATCTTTATGATCTGCTTCTCACCTTTAGCAACAGGATTTTTATCTATTAAAGTTTGAATTACTAGATTCCTTGGTTTAGGCTCAAGTTTACTATTAATATTTTGTTCGGCACCTTCGACATTGCTCATATTTATTTCATTTCCTACATTATTTCCATCTCTAACAATAATATTAACATCATCTGTTGATGTTATTCCTTTGTTATCAGTGACAGTAAGTTCAAATGTAAGAGTAGTATCAGCTGAAACATTCGGAGCAACAAATGACCATATTGCTGTGTTTGCGCTTCCTATTGTAATATTGGGATTGGGAATTTGCCTCCACGCATAAGATAAAATGACACTATCCTTACTTGTACTGTTACTACCATTAAGTGTCACTGACGTACCCTCATAGACTGTTCTATCTTTTCCTGCGACAGCAAATAGTTGGGTTTTATTAGAAGTTGAGAAAAGGTTAGTCGAGTTTTGGTCAGATTCTATTTCAAGAATTGACGGAGGTGTGGCACTTATTTGAAAATCATTATTTTGTATACTTTTGTTATCAGCTGTATAAATTCCATTGAATTGATGATTATTTGATTTGTCCAATTTCGATTCATTTGCCTTATTGTTCGGAGTAGCAAGTTGGAAATTATAGATTGAAAAAATATCGCTATTCTTTGAGGCTTGATTTAATTTTACGCTCGGTTCTATATTTGAGATACCCAACTCAATATCAGATAATTTAGAATTATTAGACCCTGCTGTCGTGATATCCAAATTGCCAACTTCAAAATGACTATTGTTAGACGGAGAAATAATCTTACTACCATTATTTTGTATGTTAGCATGAGTATGTGTCGTTAAAATCATCAATAATATTGGCAATAGGCATAATGCAACAAATTTAGTGTATTCTCTATGATACAATTCCTCAACACCTAGGTCTAAAAAAATCTATAAAAGGTCCGGTTGTAATTGAAGTTAAGTATTAATTAAAAAACAGTAGACAACAACAAATTCAATTAAAAATCTACAAGATGAGATATCCTAAATGTATGGCTATTTCATCTAGAACTCCACGATGTACGCATCTTTAACCAATTTTAGATAAATAAATGGAAATTACGATCATATTATATATCATAATTAAACAATAGTGTGAAGTCATGATTAAATTTTGATGATACATCTGTTGCACTTTTATGAACCTCCCAAGCTTGGTTTGATCTTAAATCGGCATAGGAATTTGCTATTTAGTCATATAATGCGATCGAATTTTTTGCCATTTTGCGATCAGCGCATCTGGTCTAATATGTAATGATTCTCTATCTAGTCGCAACTTGGCCAAAGAAACGTACTCATTCATTAAATCTATACCCATATATCGTCTAGCAAAATTATGAGCTACCTTCGTAGTTTGCCCGCTACCATTAAAAGGATCAAGAATTATGTCACTTTCATACGAATAGAGCTTCATGAGGCGGTATGGAATCTCTTCTGGAAATGGGCATGGATGTTCGATATGTCCTGGAGGAACAGGTGCGATATGCCACACTGAATTTGCGATCTCTTTTGTAAATTCTTCATGTGTGGCGGGAAGAATTTCATGTCTGTTTGTTCTTCCGCTATTTACGTCCCCCTTTCGTAGAACGAGGATAAATTCATGCATTATATTAGCCCTAAAATATTTTGGATATGGATTAATTACAAATGATCCATATCTATTGGTGCCGCCTGTAACTTTGTGCCATATAATCTCTTCATGAAGGTTCCAATTTCCAAAAGGTTGGACTAACTTTGATAATAGCATATGAGGTAGTGGGATAATGGTACCATTTACAACTTCATTTCCAATTACTATACAACAGTAACCACCGTCTTTAGTTACTCTATATACTTGACTATTAAAAATTTGAACCATTTCATCGAGATACTCAGTTGTTTCTTTTCTTGTTTTTCCACGATAATATCCATTTTTCTCAATATGTGCTTCATAGTCTATAGCATTTCTATAAGGCGGAGAAGTAATTGTAAGTTGGATAAAATTTGTAGGTAGGTCTGAAAGAACTTTTCTACAATCTCCCTGAATTATGGAATTTTGAAATTCGAGTAACATAGAATTATGTTTTCTTTATGTATCAATGCATATCCCTCATACTTAAAAAAAATAAACTTGATGATAAATTAAATTAATCGAATTAACTAGTAACACTGTCAATTGTCGGGAGCAATATTGAATTCTTGCACCTCATAAGGTAAAAGTTTGACAAAATTTACAAACAATGGTTAGAGTAAATCGCTTCAAATGCTCACCAGGATATACTAAATACAAACAAGAGATACTTGAATTCATCAGAATGCTTCCAACAAAAAAATTGAACGATAACTAGGAATCTTTCACCTCATAATTGATAACGGCTGAAATTAGTGGCTTAAGTGTAAAGTATAGTTAGGAATCGCGTATGTCGACGTCTCACGAAAACATGTTTGCCAAATCTAATCACTAACTGTGGGGGTTCTGGATTGGTTATATTGGGTGTACCCACCAGTTGCATCAACGATTAGAATATTATGTTCTACATAGATGAAAACGGTTTACTTCCCTTGTACCATTTATCATATGTCATACTGAGCTGTAAAAGCCTATTTGAAAAAAAATCAAATTTTGCCAATCATAATTTGATACTAGTACTTATCTCAAAAAACGATTTAGGTACAAATAATTGGAAATGCTTTTCTATGCTATCGATATATTAGCGCAATTAATTGTGATTTTACTTTTCCAAAATAAATTCATCAACCTGCATACCAAAATGTCTTCCAGATGAAGATTTGGTATAGGCTAAGACTTCATCACCGACTTTTAGTTCTGTGACAGATACAAGTTTGTTATCTTTTGTAATTAACCTTATTGTCTCAGCGTTCTGCAAGATTACAGATCCTTTAAAATCATCGATTTGAGCCTTTACCAATTTCATTGGTCTAGATTCTATTTTTGATCTTCCCACGGTCGATTTTCTACTGGTGCCATCCTTACTTACCACGAGGATTTCCACACCTGCTTCCAGCTCGGACAAGTATTTTGTAGTTCCATCTGACATAGCAGTATAGCAATGAACAGCACCAGCATTTACTCTAAATGGTCGCGGGGAGGTAAATGAAGAGCCTACAGATTCGTTGTGTACAAGAAACAAAAAATTTGATTTACTACCTATTAGCATACCTTCACCCATAGTCATCATCGACACAGTATCTACGCATACCCTCTCGCCCATCCCGACATCCTTTAACTCAAGTATATTTGCATATTCTAGATTGAAAGTAGGATTTTCAAGCAAGTCGTGCGAGTTCTCAACCTGACTTACATCGTCTGTTTCCAATATAACACCATCAACACCAAGTTCTAGAACAGAGAACATAGTTCTAATTTCCTCTGAATTTTTTGTTGTTGTGTATATTTTTGTTCCCGTTTTTTGAAGTTTGGCTATCAGGTTCTCCAATGGGATAATCTTCCAATCATTAGCCTCAACAATTACAAAATCTGCACCATATTTGGAAGCAAGCACAATTTCTTCTAAATCTTCATTATTTGATATCTTCTTTATATAACCTACACTCTTGTGAAGAATTTTCTTATTTTCCTTCAATGAATCCAATGTGTTGCATACAACAAAATCCGCATTATCAGAATCAAATATTGTTCTGAAATTTTTGTTTGTGATTACTGAGGGGTCGCCGTATATTAATGACACATTCGATACTTTGGATAAAAAATTGTCAAGTTTCTCTCTTGGCACAAGCGGCTTTACTATGAGTTCTTTATTTTTTTGAACTGACAATATTCCTTAATGCCTCGTTTGGTTTTTCGCTATTAAAAATAATTCTTGATAATGCGTTGAGTATCTGTGGCGGATTCTTATGTTGGAATATGTTACGTCCAAAGGTAACACCAATAGCTCCAGCTTGCATGGCACCATCACACATTTCCAATATGTCCTCATCAGTAGTTGCTTTTGGTCCTCCAGCAATAACCACAGGAACAGGACATGTTCTTACAACATTTTTAAAAGAATTCCTATCTCCAGTGTAAACAGTTTTAACAATATCTGCTCCCGCCTCTGCACCAATCCTGGCTACATGAGACACTATATCTACATTATATGGATCCCTAATGTTTTCACCTCTAGGGTACATCATTGCAATTAATGGAACATTCCACTCATTACATTTGTCTGAAATCATCCCTAACTTTTGAAGCATGTCTGGTTCCTCCTTAGCACCAATATTTATGTGAACTGAAATACCATCGGCACCAAGCCTTATTGCGTCCTCTACACCACCCATCTGTACTTTCTTATTTGGCGAGAGTCCCAGCGAAGTGCTAGCGGATAAATGTGCGATCAGTCCTACAGTTGGAGGCCGTGGCAATGATTTGATAATCCCTTTGTTTATTATAATACTTGTAACACCAGATTTTTCACATTTGTAAATAAGCCCATAAACATCTTCCAATCCGGGTATTGGACCATTTGTTATTCCATGGTCCAGAGGGATACAAAGCATTTTACCATTCTTTAGAATCCTTGAGAGTCTTATCTGTCTGCCAATAGCCATTAATATGTAAATAATTTTGTCATCTGACTTAAAAGTGATATGTTTCTTTTGTTTTCCGAGTTGAAAAGGCATCAGGTAATCTACTCTTTTTTGAAGTTAAAAAAAGCATTTTGAAAATGAAAATAATTTAGATAGAATCCAGATTAATTAAACAAGATACTATGGAAAAATTAATAACCAGAAAATTATTTATTGTAGAGCCTCATTTCCCCTTTTTTGGGTTCCTATATCTATTGCCTCGGCAACTGTCGAGATGAAAATTTTCCCATCTCCGGGAGAACCGGTACTTGCAGCATCCAAAATGGTCTTTACTACCTTATCAACTTCTGAATCATCCACAACTGTAGATAGATTTGCCCTAGCAGAAAATTCTGAAGTATATTTTCCGGTGCCACGTCCAGATTGTACTACAGGTTTTTCACCTTTACCCCTGCCCTTACCGTCTGTTATTGTACACCCCTTAAGTCCTATCTCTTTCAGCTTTTCGTTTAAATCTGGGATTTTTTCATTATGCACTATCGCTTCAATACGCTTCATATTTTCACATAAATATATAAAGAATATAAGGTTTTCAAATATCTTTAAACAAATTAAAAATATAACATAAGATTGCAGGATCACATTAGTATCATAGTATCGCATTTTTAAATTATTATGTCTTGAAAATCCTGATCTAAACATAAAAGGTAACGAAATCAAAATAGGTCTGAAATTGGCATTTTTAGAAAACAGGTTGAAGAGCATATAGAAATGAAGTAATTACTTTTATATGGCAATACTAGTGTTTACTTTTTGTATTCTCATCGTACTGATACTGTGTACAATAACGTTTTATTAATAATACAGCCTCGTATCTTTATAATTCAATCGATAATATAAAAGTAGATAGAAGTTGGAGAAGATAAAGAAAGCTAGAAATTATTTGAATAGATCGATATCTAGAATATTTTTCATTTTGTAAACAAAATCATCAAATGTATTTTGATTCCCTAGTTTGGAAAAACTATTATTATCGAAACTCTGTACAATAGTTGAATTATACATGGATTTCTGAAATGATTGTTTTATTTTACCTACAGGATCTGAAGTACTTTCATTATTTGCGATAATTTGTTTATTGGTGTTCAATGTATTGCTGCTAGAGTTTCCTTGTATTCTCTCTTCAGTAGGACTATCTTCAGCTATAGAATTATTGTTTTTCCCCAGGTTAAGACTTGAAGGCAATTCGTTCTCAAAACTACTTTTAGCAGAATCTTTACCCATTTTGGCGGTGTCACTAGTTAACATGTCTACAGTTTCTCCAATCATTCCATCTATCGAACCGGATAATACTTGATTTACGGTCTCAGTTATCGATGATGAGGTATCTTTGGCGGCTGCGTTATGCTGTGCATTAGGGGTACTTGCGTTATGCTGTGCATTAGGGGTACTTGCGTTATGCTGTGCATTAGGGGTACTTGCGTTATCCTGTGCATTAGGCGATAAGTTATTTGTCGTAGATATGTTTGGTTGCGCGTTAGTTAATCCGTAGTTAACAAATAATACAAAGCCTATGAGAGTTATGATATAGGGATAATATAATTTGAAAATTCTTGACACTTGAACAGGTCAAGAAAATTACTAATAAATTATCAGGTTCATATGTTATGTCTTCAGGGTAAATAATTGTGATCCTGAGTTCAAAAAAATTGAATATGACCCACTCGTACGCATCATTTTCATATTTTTGAAATTGGCAGTTCCATAATCAAATAATTATTTATATGTGCAAATGAAGTAACGAAGAATTGAATTCATATATTCGTTTTAGTTGCTGTGTTTAAACTCTTAAAAACAATAACAATTGCAACTGGCCAATTAGATTTCACCAAACGTAGCTAATTTATTCCAAAAGGTGTCAGTCAAAATAATGAGAACCAATTTCTTGCGTGTGAACTGATAATATTGATAAATACGTTACTAATTATAAATATTGTTGGTTGTGCAATGGAAAGTATTGATATTTATGAAAAAAATAGAGTTGTCATTCCATTAAATGCCTAACATCTCCTTCCAGAATCCCAGATTCATTGTGGAGTCTATCAATGTGCTTTGAAAGACCTTCTTTTGTATCAAAAGGGGAGCCACAATATGCACAGCTGAACTTTGCCTTGCTAGAATCCTTCACATATTCTATAGTCTTGGTATCGATAATACATACCGGTGTTCCATGAAGAACCTCATCTATCGAGGAAAGAGCAATTTCCTCCATTTTCCTGGAAATATCCTCGCGTGAAATTATTCCAAGAACTGCAGAATATGCATGAACCATTAACTGCCTTACATTACGTTTATTCATGATTGTAAGGGCGTCTTTTATAGTGTTTTGCGGATTCACTGCAAGGACAGGAGATGTCATTATTTCCCTGAGTTTAATCTTAGAAGGATTCTTGCCCTCAGACGTTACCTTATAAAGTACATCTGTTTTGCTAACCATTCCTACTACCTCGCCTAAGTGGGAAGCAAGCACGCTGCGCTGATTTTTTTCCTTCATTCTCTTTATTGCCTCATCTAGGGTCCTATCTGCCTCTAGTATAATTGCATCATTATTCATTATATTTCCAACAGGCCATGAAAGGAGTGATGAAATGCTTTCTGAAACTAAGGAACTTGTCATGAATATATTATTGGTAGGATATATTTATATATATCCACAATCAGCTAGACCATTTTTTACAATCTTAGAATCGATTTATAGAATGTAAAATATTAGTTCAATCCAATCAAATTTAAGATTTTTGTTTGGTGCTTTTTCTGACTGTTTTTTGTTTTGCCTTGCGAACTGTCTTTGGAATTTCCTTACCTAAAAAAGCCTTAAGTTGTGCAATATTTTCCTCATGGGTGGTTTTTCGAAAAGGATCAATGGGTATCTTATTTTTTCGTGCGACGCGAATATCTGTTACTCCTGATTGTACTAGTTCGCTCTTAGAATAGCCTCTTGCATTTCTGGTAATTAGAATTCCGTTGTTTACTGTCTTCACGATTCCACGCTTCATAGCATCCTTCATAATCTACAAAATTTAGAGATCTAAATTAAAAGGTTTCTTGTCATTAAGTAGGCATTCTATTAACTTGATTAAATTTTGGATAAGATGGATTTCATAAAGTTTCAACTTGAAATCAAAGATAATCTATACTTTGAATAAAATATATTATGTTCAAAAAATCATTTGGGTCAGGGAGCTGAGCGCCGGAGTAGCTCAGCTTGGTCAGAGCGTTCGACTCATAATCGAAAGGCCGCGGGCTCAAGTCCCGCCTCCGGCACGTAATTTTTGACATCAAAATGCCATTGCTCAAAAATAAAGAGATATTTATGCCATCCATTTTCTAACAATTCATTGTCAATCACATTTGAAATTTTAAAACCAGTTATAGATTTTGTCATATCATTTATATCCAGCCTTGGATACCCGGGAATATTTTTACTGATGATTTTAGAGAGCGCGCTTATTCCAATACCAAGCGAAATCATTATGCCATTCTCTGGCTTTCTCGTTAGTAAAGGAACATTTGAGCCAATAGGTGTGGTACTTGCTGGTACCTTTGGCAATCTTGTTGGTTCAATGTTAACATATTACCTTGGACTAAAAGCAGGAAGGGCTTTCATATTAAAATATGGAAAATACATATTCTTTAAAAAAAGCCATCTTGAACTTACTGAAGAATTGTTTCAAAAATATGGTGATAAAATTTCATTCTTTTGTAGATTGTTACCCGCAATACGAACTTACATCTCTCTTCCATGTGGGGTGGGAAAAGCTAACTTTATCAAGTTTACGATTTATACATTTTTAGGATCCCTTGTTTGGAATTCAATGTTAACTTACGTGGGTATCCTATTAGGAAATAACTGGAATAATATCGACAAATATGCAATATATCTCGACATAGTATCAGCTTGCGTAATAGCCGTATTTGTAATTTGGTTTGTTGCCAAAATTCGAAGGCGGAATAAAACAAATCAAAAAAGTGAAGTTTCATATGATGATTAATTAGAAATACAATGAGAGTCAAGAACCGTTTCGATACATTTTCGATAGATTAATTTATTGGCATTTGAGTAATTAACAATACCCGTATAATTAATGAATATAGGCATAATTTCTGATACCCATGATGACTTGTCTAATTTAAAAAACGCGGTTAGAACATTTAATGAAAGAAAAGTGAGTTATGTAATACATGCAGGAGATTATGTTTTCCCTGGCGTAGTAAAGGAATTTAAGAACTTTAACGGCAAACTGGTAGGAGTACTTGGAAACAACGATGGTGAAAAAATTGGCTTGCTAAAAAATTTTCAAGAAATTGGTGGAGAGCTGCACGGAGAATTTGGGGACCTCGAATTAGATGGTCTCAGAATTGCTATATATCATGGAACAAATAATAAATTGACTGACGCTATTATTGCAAGTCGAATATACGATTTGGTCATTTGCGGACATACTCATCAGAAACGCGATGATAAAATAGGCAATACTTTGGTATTAAACCCTGGTTGCGCACACAAGAGCTTTCCAAATATAGATGGAATGATTGAGACAGAGCCATCAGTCATAATATTCAATACTTCTAATAAATCCTACCAATTTGTCAGATTGTAAAATATCGTTTTATGATAAGCATGGTGGTAAGGATTCTATAAATGTCCCCGTAGTTAGATCTAGCTTTTTATCCTAATTATTTTTACCCTTTCAAGAACTTTCCAATATTCAACTTCTGCTCCTTGAACAATTTTATCTCTTATTTCGTCTAGCACTGATGAAGTTTCAAACATTTCAAATGTTTCAAGATCCATTACCTGAAAAGTTTCTCCAGAAATGGAAATGATCTGACCGTTTCTCTTATCGATAAGGGGAACATCTACGCTGGCAGAAACAGGGGAGACCAAGCTATGTTTTGACCCATTGAAAACAGAGATTGCAGAGACTCTCGCCTTTGCTGAACCATGTTTTCCAGGCTTACTGTGATCATATGACACTATTCTGCAAGGTTCGTTGTCTATAATGACATAGGAGCCTACTTTTAGACTCCCCAAATCCATTGGCTTGCTCAATATTGGTCGAAAAAATAGAAAATTATTTCATATTTAACGGTTCTGATCAGAATCAGATTATCTTAGTTTTTCTAAAATAGAGAAGCTCACAAGATTAGTTAGAGCTATCCCTTTCCTTGCAACATCCCTTCTTGTTTTCTCACAATAGTTCTGATCACTTTGATGACTCTTTTTACCTTCGACTTCCAAAATTATGATATTGTCGGCGTGTGGAAAAATAAAAGGTAATTTCTTATTATTGATAAATTTTAAATTTCCCAAATTAGCACTAACAACCATATCTCTTCTTGACAGAATTCCTGCTATGTCTCTTAATTCATCGTTATCGTGGTCATATGTTGTATAATAAATTGAAACATAACTTATTTTTTCGTGATATTTTTCGAATAATTCTGCTTCATTATTAAAGACAAATAGAGAACTGTTAGGACTCAGATATTTTGAAATCCCTTCAACTATGTTATGCAGACCAACATACTTGACAAGAATATAATGATTTGAATTATTTGGGAAATACGGCCTACTTTCAAATGCATATGTAGCCGTAGCAAAATACAAATTTTTAACAACATCAGAGTTCTTCCAATACTCAATTAGGTTTTGAGCATTGTTGTCCCTTGGATAGCATGCATATCCGCAAGGGGCACTTAAATTATCACTCAATTCTAGAATCCTAATTGGAGAGGAATATTTATCACTTTTTATTTTGTCACTTAGATTAATCTTTTGAAATCAAATTTTAGAAATTCTAATTACACGACAAGGAATTATTTTGTACTTCGAGCAGTATGCCATAATGCACTATCTAAGTTTTTAACTGTCGCCATATAGAACGGGATCATGATATAGCATAAGCAGGTAGAAAGTGCACCATTGGGGTTTCTCATTGCTACGCGAATAAACTCTACGATAGCCGTTTTCAGTGTAAGCTGATTCTTAATCCCGTAACCAAGCTTTTTCAACTGACTGTGTCCTTTTGTTGCCCGAATTACCTGTGAACAAAAATCTACAAATGACTTTGCTGGTTGAAACTGGACAATAGCCTTGGGGTTAAAGACAACATCGTAACCCATTTCCATCACTTTACCTTGTAGGTATAGGTCTATAGATATTAGAGTTTCAGGGATAGTTATTTTTTTTGCTATATCCGATCTAATTGATAATCCCCTTCCCATTACAGTATATTCACAAAGCTGTCTTTTTCTTACTGATTCTAACCAATCACCAATAAAAATTGTACCTTGTGCGGGAATTCCTTTACTTGGAATTGCTCTTGGGTTAGATGCACATATGCCTACATTATTGTTAATTTTGTTAATTAATTCCAATGTGCAATCGGGATTTGGCTTCACATCGGCATCATATAGCACAATTATTTCACCCTTTGCATTTCGTATTATGTCATTCCAGGCATTCCCTGCTCCTCTCCTTTTGTCATTATGAAGGAAAATTATTTTTTTGGAATGATTTTTCATAAATTGGTTTACAATATTTGGAGTCTTGTCGGTTGAATCATCTGAGATGATAATTTCAGAAAGATTAATTGAAAGTAAATTTGAATGAAGTACACTCTCTAAAATCGTCTTTATGTTTGATTCTTCATTGTAAGATGGAATTCCAATAGAGACCGTGGTCAAACTCCTCTAATTTACAAAGTTACATATTTTACTCTTCAGATACTTTGATGAATAATGTATTAGAATATCTATATTTTTGAATTGATCAAATATGAATATATTTACAAAAAATGTATAGTTTAGAATTGACATTTCAAAGTACCTGTCGTACACCTTTATTGAAAACAAGTAATCTGATTACTCCTATTATTGTAGGAAAAAAGTCAGCTTCTAATAGTAGTGGACTTCATGTTATATCTGATAAGAACCTATTAGATAAACTTGAAAAAATTCTAGCATTACATTTGGACAAGATAATTATTTTTGGGATGCCTGAATTGCATGATTCATCTGGATCACAAGCATGGAATAATAAAGGAATTGTTCAAAATACACTGAGAATTATAAGAGAAAGCTTTGGTAACAAGATCCAGATTATTGCAGATGTCTGTGTTTGTCAGTATAATCTATCAGGACACTGTGGCGTAGTAAATCAAAATAACTATGTAGACAATGATAAGACCTTGAAACTCATGTCAAAGATTTCCCTGTGTTATGCTGAATCTGGGGCTGACATGGTTGCACCTTCTTCTATGATGGATGGATTGGTAATGTCTATTAGGAACAAACTTAACGATAATGGATTTAGAGGTACTAAAATAATGCCATTTTCAAAACAGTTTTCTGGTCTTTATTCACCGTTTCGCCTCACCACATTTAAAAAATTTTCAAAAATGGACAAGTCCACTTATCAAATTGGCTACTCTAATTCGAGGGAGATTCTGAGAAAAATAGAAATGGATTTACATGAAGGAGCGGATATAATAACAATAAAACCTTCTTTTGGTAATATTGATTTGATAAGTAGAATCTTTGACATGGCCAAATGTAAAATAGCGGTTCAACAAGTTTCTGGTGAATATGCAATGGTAAAAGCTGCATCGCGCAATAGACTAATCGATGAAAACGAATGGATTATTGGATATTTTGCTTCTATGATAAGAGCAGGGGTAGACTTTATAATATCATATGGGGCTGAAGAGATAGCTGCCTTGCTTTAGGCCTTTACTAATGATTATAATCGTTCTTTCGTGCTTTAAAAATGCTAGTTTGTAATAACTGGATTCAAGATAATAAAGCCGGTGTATTAAGTCATTTTTATTTTTTTAGCTGGATTGCATTGATTAGACCTACTTGACCTGGTCTTGATACTACTCTGGCCAGCCCTAATTCAGTTTCTATGACAGTACCTTTACTAATTACTCCTCTTCTTTCGTAGTCTTTGTTAGCTGTATTTTTGATAACTCTCAATATCTTTGACTTTGTAGTTTTCTTCTCCTCGAGATTTGAAATGTTTGCAAATTCAACAGTTTTTAGAGCCGTTTTGTTGTTATTCCCACGCACTCTTCTTGTCACTTTTATATTGCTTCCAATTACGGCCTCATTCGGATACCTATCTATCTCAAATTTGCGTCTACTGCGCATGGCAATTTTTCTACCGCCAGTGTACTTCCGCCCGCCTAGATTCTCTATGGATTTTTTCATCTTTGGATAAATGAAATTGATCCATATTAAGAGGTTTTCTATCCAGTTAAAATAATCATCACTTTACAATCATTTTGCTTTTGAGTACATTGAGATCATTTATTCCAAAATATTCTTGGAATTTTCTGCTTGTTCTATATATTTTCATTCGTCCTAAACGTTCCGATTCAATAAATGAATGAGCTCTTAGCTCCTTGAGATGTGTATAGACCTGGCTTCCACGGATCTGAACCAACCTTTTTGACGTAATTGGTTGCTCATAAGCGATAAACGATAAAGTTTTCAGGGCGCCCACCGGGATCAGGGGCTGTTGAGCAAATCGTCGAATAAGGGGCATGTATGCAGGTTTCACTTGAAATACAAATTTCTCGTCATCGAGTTGTGCTATTTCCAGAGCAGTCAAAACTTTTTGCATTTTCTTAACTAGTTCATCTAATAATTTGACTACTTTTTCCTTTGAATTTATTCCTGCTGCCCTCATCAAGTCATTAATGGATAAAGGCCTACCAGCAGCATACAGAGCTGCTTCAATTCTAGCACTGATTTCATCGTCAGGAAGTGACTGAGGCACCTGTGTCTAAGTGATTAAGCTTTGTTAATCAATGTTTTCGTTTAATGAAATCAATATTTCTTCATCTTTTTGCTCAAGAAATATTTTTCTCTTCATGGCAAGATATAGAAGAGCAATGAAGCACCTCACTATTTCTATTTGGTTCATTTTTAACGTAAGATTCTTAAATTCAACAGATTTGTCTGCAGTTACTATATCAAAAATCATATCCTCATAAGATTGCAAAATCTTCTCAAACTTCATTAAATACTCATCAAAGTTGAATGTCTCTACAGATTCCAGATTGAGTTGATTTTTCCTAGGTCTTGGATTTGCCAAGGCATTTATCATGTTTTCAAGTACGTGCAATAATTCTTCTAAAGTCACGGGATAAGTAGGTTCTATTCTAAAAGGAATTTCAATTGGCTTTAAATTTGGAATAGGTTTGATATCAACAAGCTCGATCCCCTTTTTGGTTTTGGAGATTTTTTCTAGTTGTAAGATGCTCTCTACCTTTAAGCGATAGATTAGTGAAGAAGATAATGCAGCTATCCCACACATTCGAAGGTCTTTTTTGCCACTATTATTGATTAATTTTAACAACATCTCTAATAGTAATGAAATATCTATTTCCCAAACATCTTTCTTTGATAATACTGAAGGATTAAAAAGTAAATCAAGCGGTGGTTGTGAAATGCTTTTCTTTGTTGTTATGTCCGCTTCCGACATGTATGATTAGAATTGAATTTTGATAATATTAATTTGTATTGTCTAATAAAATTTAGATTTACTATAAAATTATGTCAGTAAGAATGTAAAAACATTCAAAAGTCACTGTTTTGTAAGGTAAAAAAGTGGAGAGTGTTAAGTCAATGGCTTCAAAGAAAGAGATAAGGAACAAAGAGAATCAAGAGCGGCTTGCAAATGCGATTAGCGCTTTGGACAGTATAGCTAGAAATAATAATATTCAAAAAAATATTCGAAATATTGTAAGAGAGATCTTGACTGGAATAAAAGATGAAAAAAATGGATCTATTTCTGTCAGAGCAGCAAATACTATAAGTATGCTAGACAATGTGACTCAGAATCCACAGATGCAATCTCACATACGAACGCTGCTGTGGCAGGTAGTTTCAACACTTGAAAGTATAAGAGAATAGGAATTTCATCACAGAAATCAAGAAGAGTCAATATTCTTGGCTTGCTTTAATTGAGGTGGCAGTTTCTCAAGTTTATGGGTAGGATTAGCAAGATAATGTCTAGATGCGCCCTCCCCGCTGAGTACAATATTACAATTAATACATTTGTATCTTATAGCCAATTACAGTTATAATTATACCCACATATCTAAAAAGATACTGAACAAATCAAGCATTTTGGCTCGTTCTGGCCTGTCCCTATCATCATTGCTAGTTAACTCGGCAAATTTTATTCCCTATGTCTGTATTAGTTACCTGCTAATGCACATTAATCATGATATAGTAATAAAATATTCAATACTATTTCTCCGAATATCGTACGTAGAGTCCAATCTGAATCAAGTATTCGTGTGCAAACTTTACCAGTCTTCTTCATAAGACTGGCAAGGTCAATTTATTTACTAGTAATTATTGACAAGCTATTTCTGTCCAATATATCACGTCTCGAATTAATTACTATCTCAATTTAATAATTTCGCGATTATCCGGAACAATAGCTCTTACCTTGAATCTGGAGAAAATAGTACTTGCTACGTTTTCTGATTTAGACCTTTCCCCATGATTAACCAATACTTTTTTTGGCTTTATTCTTGCAGTAAAATTCATTATCTGGTTAAAATCACTATGGCCACTAAATCCATCAATTTTTTGACTTGCGCATTTAATTGGAATGACTTTAACTTTACCCTTTACGTCAAGCATGCTTATCTCCATTAAGCCGCCGTCTATAACCCGCCTTCCCAAGGTTCCATTAATTTGGTAGGAAACAAATAGTATACTGTTTTTCTTATCTGGTGCAATTTTCTTAAAGTATTCGACGGATGGCCCTCCCTCCAGCATTCCAGAGGTGGCCATTATTACACTTGGGTTCTCGTCATTGAATACCTCCTCCCTTCTTTCATACCCATTAACAACGGTAAAATATTCTGATTGAAACGGATTTACTCCGTTGGACACCGATTTTCTGACATCAAATCCAAGGTAGTGTGCATAGGACATGTGTATTGCACTTGCCTCTGATATCATCCCTTCAATAAATACCGGAGCCTCCATTAGACGTCCTCCTCTCATTTCTTTATCAAGAACCAACATTATTTCTTGGGCCCTTCCAACTGCAGGAACAGGAATCAAGACTTTTCCCCCAACAGACAAAGTCCTATTGATAGCATCCGTAAAAGTTTTGTATACTGCAGATTGATCTGGCATTATGTCGGTTGTATTGCCATATGTACTTTCAGTTATCAATGTCTCTACTCTAGGATAAACAGAAACAGCACTATCCAACAACTGGGTTCTGGCATATTTATAATCACCAGAATAAAGAATATTATGAGTCCCAAATACATTAATGTGTACGGTAGCACTTCCCATTATATGTCCAGCATTGTTGAATGTTATAGTGATATCTGGAGAAATATCTGTAGGTTTCCCATAAGGTAACGTTATACAGTGTTTAATAACTTCGTTGATGTCTCTTGTTTCGTATGGTAAAAACGTTCCATTGCTTTTAGAAATCTTTACGGAATCGTATTGAAGCAGTGTCATTAAAGGAAGAGTAGGTTCTGTGCAATAAACTGGACCCTTATAACCAAATTTGAATAGTGTTGGTAAAAATCCTTGATGATCTATATGTGCATGACTTATGACGACGGCATCTATTTCATCCAGATCAAAATTAAACCAGTCTATTCGCGGATATGCTGAAATTCCTGATGGTTCACCAGGATTAATGCCGCAATCTAGCATTATTTTGCTTTCTGAAGTTACGACAATGAAACATGATCTCCCAACTTGTTTAACCCCGCCCAGACAGAAAATAACGATTTCCTCCTTACTTCTGATCTTAGACTTAAGTTCACTAATTTCTGAATATTTTTCACTTGATTGATTGATGAAATTTAAGTTCGAATCGTTGCCTTCCAAAACAAGTGGCGGTCTAAAAACTCTCTTGCCTAAGGATTGTAAAAAAAAACTTCTCTCTTTTGCAGAACCCTTCTGGGTAGAGTGAATCATGTTCATACTACTTGACTGAATATGTGGAGAACGTAATGTATGAGCTATCCAACCAGTTGCCTGGGCAATATCGATTACCATATCGGCGTTTATTGATTCAGGACGATTTACCTCAAGAACTACTTCGCCTGTGGCATCATCACAAAATACAGCAGATATTGTAACCTCACTTGGTAACATCTTTATTACTGTTGATCTTGTTTCCTCTTCAGATAATCTAATTGAGGGATCAGTTCTTACGACAAACCTTTTTTTAACATTTTTTGAAAGAGACGAAAGATAATAAGTCAATTCAGTTAACGAAAATTTTGGATTTAAAGTATAAAGAGCAACATATGGACCTTCAAATCTTATGTTTGTAATCTGTGACTCTTTTGGAATTGATTTCAGTACTATATCTTTGAAGAAATCCTCGTCTATTTTCTTCGTATGTTGAATTTGATTAGCAGTTAAAGAATCAGTATGTTGTTTAACTTTGTCACCGTTCTCTAGTGCAGATATACTCTCATCTACAGAATTATTACTTAGGTTTTCATTACTCACTTTAACATTCTTCTAGATACTCGGTCTGATTTTTTTACAATCCTTACTTCCAATAGTGATGATCAATTACTATCACAACGCAATAGCAAGGTCATTAAAGTCCTTTCCGGCCTGTATCCACAATGAAAATGATCATCTCTATTAATATATATTTTGGAAAGTACTTGTTTTTTCCACTCTTTATTTTAGAAAGGCAGATACGGTAGAAATATCGCTAGGGCCACAATTATTATTGTTATTGTAGATACTGCTGATGAGATATACTTGAGACGATTCTTATCAATTCTGGATCTGCTCTCTATTAGCGATCCATACAATTGACCTCCGTCTAGAGGTGCAATAGGAAGAGCATTAAATATTCCGAGATTAAAATTGATAAACCATAGCCAGAAGAGTGTATTTGCAATTATTGGAAATGATGGACCGAAAATGGTTGATTCATACTTTGGTGCCATAAAATCTGAAAAAGGTACAATCTTTTCGGCTATGGTCGGCGGAGGAGGTATAGGAACTAGTTGATTTATGTCAAACGTGAAATATTTCTTGTATAATTCAAGTGCCAACTTGGGATCTAAAGATACCATCGCCGTTCTAACACCAAGAATTGGTTTGGTAGGGTCAGTATCGGCAGGAATTGATAAATCATTTGTTTTTTTATTACCTTCTCTGTCCTGCCATACAATTGAAGGTTGTTTACCAATATTTGATTTTAGAGTTTGTAATAAGTCTTCTTGACTACGTATATCAGTTTGGCCAATTGACAGGATGCTAGACCCTTGTGTGAGACCAATTTTTTCTGCTAGAGATCCCTCTGTGACGCTGACTATTTCAAGTCCACTCTTCGGGACAGCTATTGTAGGGAGTGGCGTCAAAGTGGATAATACCACAAATAACAAGGCAATTGAGATTGCAGCAAGAATCATATTGTTCAGCGGACCAGCCGTAAGGACTGCACTTTTCTCCTTTAGTGTTGCTTTGGCTAATCCATCCTTATCAAGGTTAACAAAGGCGCCAACAGGAATAAAGAGTATAAAAGCGATACCAGTTGATTCCACCTTTATTCCATAAACCCTTGCAACGATACCATGCCCTGCCTCATGTATAAACACACTAATTATGAGGGCTAACAAAGTGTAAGTAATCGGTAGAATTGGATTTATTCCAGGGATAAGAAGATTGCCTTGAAGTCCTATTACTTTCGCATTCTCTCTCACAGAAACATTTGAAACGATATTTGTTATTCCACTAATTATTAATAATATCGCAATAGCCGTTATGGCGGGCATTGCGTATGTGTTAGCTCTAGCGTATGCTTTTGCAATTCTGGTCTTTGCTACGTAATCAAAGAATTTTACACCATACGGAGTGTGGAGGAGTATAATCAGAGGGAATTTGCGTGGCTGAAATTCGTAATGAATACCTTTTTGTTTTTGTTTTTCCAGATCAATAAGTACAATAATTTACATATTTAAATTAACTCATGGGTGTTGAACTATAAGTAGTATCAATGGAAATTACACGATTTTGATTCAGAAGGTAAAAAATCACATTAAATCGATATATATTATAAACTATCATAAATCGTTACTAGTGTCAATCTTTTTTCCACAGGTCTACAACAGATCTTTTTGATTTTGGCATTTCATCATCATTAATTTCTAGTTGCTTTTCCAACTTTTTTTTCCTTGCAGTATGATCAGATTCTTTGATGTGGTTTTCTAATGATAATGCTTCTATTGACCTCTGACAAATATTGCAGTAAAATTCTTCCAACTATGACTCAGTCAGTATGAGCCAAATTTAATTCATGATATTAATGGCATGGTATAAATTTCACCAAAATCTTGCAAACTGAATCCTGCAAACAATTTATTAAGTTACTACAATCGTATAAGAACAGATAGGTATTAGACTTGGAAGAGTTTTTCCTTTTTCCTTTTTTTGCATTAATCGGTTTGATTGCGGGCATTTTGGGATCCATGATAGGGATAGGGGGAGGAATTATAATCTCTCCTGTTCTGACATTCCTTGGTCTGGCACCACCACAAGTAGCAGGTACAAGTCTCTTTGCAGTTTCTTCTACTAGCATCTCTTCAACTATAGCATATGCTAAATCAAAAAAGATCCAATACATGCTGGGGATTAAAATGGCGCTATTATCAATTCCTGGTGCGATAATAGGTTCGTATTTTTCAACTGAAATCGACCCAGGTTCTTTCAAGCTAATACTTGCAATAATACTAGTTGGAACAGGAATTTATCTGATGTATAAAAAAGCAATAATCAATGAAAATTCCTTGTCATTTAATTCAACATGGGTAAAAATTCTTTTTTATTCCAGCACTTTTGTTGCTGGAATTATCTCAAGTTTATTCGGAGTAGGAGGAGGAGTCATATTTGTTCCTCTTATGATAATGATTATCGGATTAACGATGCATTTGGCTGCGCCCACATCGCAATTCGTTTTAATGATTACATCTTTAGTCGGATTATCGATACATATAATATTAGGAAATCCTCAATATCTCCCTGCAGTTTTACTGTCAATAGGTGCGTTTACAGGTGCTCAGATAGGATCAAGATTAACATCCAAATTGAGTGAACAAAAATTAAGATTAATTCTTGGGATTACTTTTGTTGGTATTGCAACTAAATTAATGTTTGATTTTTATCAAGTTACGTATTCAATAAATATGACTTGAGATATTTGTTTCCAAACCAAAGAAAATTTGAGATATACTTAACTCAGTTTTGACCCAAGTAAATGAGGAATTAATAATAAATACGAAAAGGCTACGGTATCACAAAAGTCCTAATTTATCATAAAAGTAATAAAGTGGATCTAGAAATATCTATCTGACTCTAGATCATTGGCCCTTCAAATTCCAGTGAAAAACATTCGTGTTCATGGAAACAAGATTCGTTATCTTGATTATAATAATTTTAGTTTAAAGAAAAAAGAGATATTAGTCTTATTACATGGAATAGGTGCTTCTGCAGAAAGGTGGGCTAAAGTGATCCCATTTTTTTACGAACATTTTAGGATAATTGTCCCAGACATAATCGGATTTGGTTATAGTGATAAACCAACGGTGGAGTATAATCTGCCATTCTTTGTAAAATTCTTGAAAGATTTCCTAAATAGTTTAGGAGTGAAAAAAACAAGCATAGTAGGATCTTCATTAGGAGGATTGGTTGCAGCGGAGTTTGCAATTAAAGAGAATAATATGGTAAACAAATTAATTTTAGTTTCTCCTGCTGGGACCATGAAGACTTCTACTAAGACGCTAGAAGAATATATCTTGGCATCGTTGTATCCAACACATGAAAATGTCTGGAGGGCCTTCATTAACATGTCATTTGATCCACGTACCGTTTCAGAACAAACAATAGAAGGGTTTATCGATAGAATGAAACTTCCAAATGCAAAGTATGCGTTCATGTCTACCATGCTTACAATAAGAAATACTACAAATTTGGCTTCACGATTGGACAAAATATTATCACCCACGATAATTGTTTGGGGTGAACAAGACGAAATGATTCCCGTGAAATATGCAGAAGATTATAGGAATATACCTAATTCTAATTTGCAAGTAATCCCAAGATGTGGTCATACACCATTTACTGAAAAACCACAGGTATTCTCTAAAATAGCAATTGATTTCTTGAAAGGAATCAATAGTATTAAATAAACGTATTTTCAAAATTACTGTATGGGCGATAAGCCAGAATTTAATGAAGATATGGAATCATATAAGAAGGCAATGGATAGCACTAGTGAGGCACAGCAAGATCTTTTCAAAAAATTTTCTAATCTTCAATTGGACGCTATGCAAAATTTCTTTTCACTGTTGCAAGGTCTTACTTTTTATCATGCCATGTTCAAGACTACGATTCAAAGTGGCGGTAGAATATCAATTCCAGAAGCTGAAAGACAAGCGTTGAAAATTGATGATGGAGATCTTGTTCAAGTAATAGTAATTCCTATTGAGAGAAAACACAAGAATATCGCTAACAAATGACTCGATCTTGTAAACTTTTGATTCACAAGCCATTAATGTTCAAGTTAAATTGATTGCAAGTTAATTTGAACGGGTTTTAAGCCATTGTCCTACTTTTGGTAAAACATTATTTTGCGAATAACTACTTGCGATCAATCCTACATGCCCAGTATGGAAACGTATTAGTCGTCTGTCTTCACTAGATACTACTTCATTCAGGGGAACGCTACACTCTGGCGAAACAAGATGATCCTCCTCTGCAACGATATTAAGAAGTGGAATATTAATTTTCTTAAGGTCTACTATAGCCTTCCCTAATTTAAACTGGTTCTTAAATAAGAGATTTTTTTTGTAGATATCATTTATCCATTGCTTTATCGTCTCACCCGCTATCGGAGGCGTGTCATACAACCATTTTTCAACACGTAAGAAGTTCTGTACAAATGATTCATTATCAATATTTTCAATTAGATTAAAATATTTGTTAACTCCCTGCTTAAAAGGTTTTAATATGGAGTAGACTTCATAAAGTTTTTCTGGGGGTAGGTTGCCAATTGCGGATACTAATTTATCAATATCCATCTGACGTGAAATGTTTGCTATAACAGTTGTATCTTTACTTGTATCAATTACAGGTGCAATTGTAACTAAATTCTTAATTTTTTCTTGGTGGAATGAGGTATACATGGCTGACATAGAGGACCCCATACAATATCCATGAAGAGTAATTTTGTCTGCAGAATTATTATTTTGAACTATTTCGACACAATCATCAATATAGGAATTAACATAGTCATCAAATGATACATACTTGTCCATTCTAGTTGGAGATTTCCAATCAAGTAAGTAGACATCAAAACCTTGTGTCAAGAGATGACGGATCCAACTTTTGTTTGGTTGCAGATCAAGCACATATGATCTATTTACTAATGCGTATACCACTAGTATCGGCGTATGAGAAACCCTTTTCACAAGGGGGTGATAATGTAAGAGTCGGTATAATCTTGTCTCACAGACAATATCATTTGGAGTATCGCCAACAGAAATATGATTACCTTTAGAAAGTAGCTCGATAGTCCTAGCTACCTTTGAGAAATCAACTGGATCGCGATTTTGAGTATTCTTATCTTGTATTGCCATTTTTATACCATGCCAATAATTTATTTTCTATCGAGTTTTTCATATCGGTTTTTCATAATTCTCAAAGTCTTTTTCATCTCTTGTAGATCCTTCAGAACCTCATCTAATTCTGACCTTGTTGGTATATTTAATAACTTGAGATTTTTTTCAACTATCCTATTATTATAGTTTACAATATCAAGTTGCTTAGAGTATACCTCATTGTACGCTATAGCAAACTCTTTAGAGGAAAAAAGGGAACTATAAGCTTCTTCAAAGGCATCAATTACAAGAAGTCTAAATTTTTCAGAATTAGTGTCCTTCAAGTTCGGATCGGATTTAGATTTCAGAATAACGTTTCCAACGGCCCTGAAATTGGCTTTTGACATTTGCAACCAGTAATTTGACAGATTCTTCTGCAGATCCACTAGGATCCTATTCAACGATAGCAAATCCTCCAGGTATTCGTTGTAATCCTTAGTTAGGGCATTAAACATCCCTATTGTGGGAAAATTTTGCAAATTTTTCCAATTTTCAAAAAGATTATATTTACTAAAATTGTTCAACGCATTATTTTCATCTTTCAATGTCTTATTACCTATTTAATATCTTGATCATTTACTATATTTACTTTAAATAAAAACCACACTTAATATTCTGTTTATTTATATGATGGTCGTATGAATCGAAAAGATCGATATTTACCTATAGATTATTAGATTCAATTACTGTTCTGATTTTGGATTTAGTTCGAATACAGCCATGTTCATTTTCCAGGATTCAATGATTAATTATGTAGCTTAATAAAGTCTTTCAATCAAATTAATCTATATGGGATTTACGGACATATTCAGAAAATGGAGACCAAAAGGAAAAATGTACAGCCTTAGATGTAATCAATGTGAAAAAGGCTTTCTATCCAGCTTCGCACTTGAGGCTCCTGTTTGCGGTAGTTGTATGCAAAAAATAAAATCTTCTGACTCAACAATTGATTATGACAAAAAATGTGCCACCTGCGGTAACATGGGAGTTATACATGCAAAAACACAATGTTATTCATGTTATTTCAGACTTCAAAAGTAATAATATTCAAATGGTAGTTGCGACAAATCGGACACAATTATGTACTTTTAGTACATTTCATAATTATTTGATAAGATATGCCTATGCCTTAGCATTAGTTTTCAGAATATCATCCAGACTAACTACTAATATGCGACTGAGGAGCTAGCTTCATTCTCCTTCCAAACCAAAGATTGGAGATTCCCTTGAAGGACTTCATCTGTAACAGCTTCATTCCTGTAATTTTTTCTATTTTTGTTAATCCAGTCAAGTCAATACAATAATCCTTTGCTTCAATAACAATAAATTCTAGATCTTCTTCCCTTACCGTAACGTGATTATATTTTAGTAAATCACTTGATACAACAGTATGTAGTATCCAATAAACGCATTCGTCTATTTCTATCTGCATTAATTAATCTATTATGATAGAATGATTTCTTTTAAGAAATTAGATGATATCATTTAGAAAAAATATTAGTAAAAATTTCTTGAAAGAAAGTATCTAATATTTTGTATAATGAAATAATAAATTTTCAGAAGAATAACATAATAAGTATCAAATAGTTCTATCACTCATTGGTAGGCCATGAGAATGACCCTAGATGATTGCCTGCAATTTCCGGGTATCAAATAATGTCATTATCTTTTGGATCTAGTTCTAGTTTTATTTAGTTTCAATATTATTATACCTGCGATCGCCCATAGGAATGCAGAGCTGATCTCTTGATGAAAAAGCCAAGTTATGCCACCTCCTATAGCAAAGCATGCACCCAAAATTCCAAGTATCTGTTTTCGTTTTACCATAACTGTTTACCCTCTCTACAAGTTCGTTGTTCCGTATTGATTAAACTATCTTCTAATTAAAGAATTGTATAAAAAATATTTCATTGCGATTCTCACTATTAATTTTATCGATTCTTAAATATATCTAAAACTTGTTAAGAGAGTGTAAGATTTTCCCACCATGCTGATGGTTTGGTCTTTACTTTAGTATTTACCCTAGCATTACTAATTATATCAATCAACCCATTAGCTATGCAAACTCTCCGACGCAGATATGTATTAATGACGACTATAAAATGGAATCAGGTTACGAAGGCTATCATAGTCAAAGAACTTGTATTAATGATAAATGCAAAGTAGATACGCTACGTTCTAATACGACTGATAAAGTAAATTAAATTTTACATAATATACTTAATGATTTACTCAATTCCAAACAAGGCTATTGTAGAAGTTGAAGGAACTAATTGATCTTGTTACACGAAGCTGAGATTTCGTTTTCCTTTACATTCTTATCGCATTTTTCCTTATCCACACTACAAATTTTAATGCTAATTCCATCTTTAGCATCACCCTTTGCACAATACCGAAGCTCTGAGGTATCATCTGCATAAACTAACACCATGTCCAAGCAGCTAATTGTTATTATTATGAGCGCAAAGATCGTAATTATCGATAGAACACTGCTCATTAGTGATATTTAGATACTAGGATATTTAAGCCAAACTCTACATGTATAATTTTTCCTACTTGCTCCCCGTTTAATTTTGACAATTACTTTTGGAAAGTACAAATGATACATGAAAATGTTACCAATTATATCAAAATAAATTGGTCAAGACCTATTGAAATTAGTAACTAAATCAATTGATTGAGAATTCAGCGCTTTTGACCTTGGAGTGCGAGAGTCTTCAAGCGATATGACACCAATCAATCGCTAGCTTCAAGACATATTTTCAATCACGAGAGTGAGTTTCTTTTAAAAGCATGACTACCTCAAATAGTAAAAATTGTGAATGCTATCTCAAAAGTGAAAGGCATGATGCAAGATGCTTGCACTAACTCAAATAACCTCAAGATAACTGTAGTTTCACTTTTTGTAAATGTGGAAGAAAATCATTTACATATTTGTGCTATTTATTTCATGATTTATGTTAAAATTTAATTCTCTTAGCACATCTGATAATTTATCATTGATGCTTCATTTCTTATAGTATAAATCTGAAGAAATTACAGTGCTTATATAATAATCAAATCGGTGCTGTTAGAGTGGAAACATAGGGGTTCCAATATTTAGTAAGATTCTTACATAAGAATCGTTCTTTATTGTTATATTGGCCTGTTAATTTTGATGTGAGTATCTACTCAGTATGAGGGATAGTCCCCCAGGATATGGATCGTGTTGCAATCTACAGAAGTTCCTTCTCAAAATATGGTAGACAGGAAAGGATTAGTCTGGAATTACATTTGGGTCTAGTCTAGGAGTTTGAACTAGTTTGATTTTACTCACTATGAACTTTCTATTATTATTTAGCAAATTTTAATAATTTATCATCAGTTCATCAGTGGAATTACGGATCTTGCCGTGGGTCCAAAAGGCAATATCTCCATTGTTTCAGTAGGATAGGAAAAGATGTACCGCATCTCGTCTAGGCAGGCAATCCTGTCTCAAATTTTCACATATATCAGGACAATTAACCTCACAGTATATGGAATTACAAAGGTTGGTCAGTTTGTAGGATTACGGCTTATCACTAGGGCATATCTATATTTTAACTTTAATTGTATTTCTTTTGTATCTTGGTTTTCAAGGATTTGACTTGCCACGAATAAGCACAATCGAGATTCAAAAATGTACCAGATGATTAAGAAGCAATTTTAAATTTTGATGATGGTCACAAAACACAATTTATCCATGCAAAACCAATTCTTGAAGCCTTAAAGAAATTATTTGGATTTGGTAAATAAGACAGCTTTTTATTTTCGAAAGTGTCATTGACTGCTGGAGTCTACCTTGACTATGCTGCATGGAAGTCGGAAATGAATTCGAGAATAAAAAACATGATACTACCTGATGTTGATAATACTATGTCATTATACAAGTAGTCGTGAGTTTGTGAAGGGCAGTAGAACCATTTAAAATATCATTCCCTGTCGGCATTGGATTTCGTCAATTCATTGCAAACTATAGTAGTATCATCCTCATTGGTTCCACTAATGTAATGTTCAGTTACTGTTCCTTTGAAATCGTCAAGTCTGGATGCACTTTTGATATGAATGATGAAAGAAATCGAGACACATGAACTACAAAAATTAGTGATCAATAATTTTCAGTTTTACTTCTTCTAGACAGAACTATGTTAAGTCAAATTTAATACATCAAATAATAGGTTTTAGTATGGATAACAACTTAGATAAAAAATGATTTCAGAACAAAAGAAAGATGCCGTAAGGAACCTGTATTTATCTGGAATCAGTGAGGAATTCATTGCGATGCAAGTAGATTTAGAGATACCCGCAGTAATATCCACCCTGAAAGAACTTGGTATTTACAGATCGGGGAAAAAAGAGGAAGTTGGATCTAATGTAAATTAAGAAACCAAAAAAAGGGCGGTATAAAAGAACTGTCCCAAAGAGAGCAAAAAAAATAGAGTTTATTTTAAGTAACAGTAGGATAGTGCTGACCTGAAATCTTCGACCTTTTGTAAAGTCCACTTTGCACTTTGCTCATATCCTATTATTTTGTCTCTACATATAGAATATTGCTCCATCCATGCTTCTGTATATGATACCCCTGCGAATATCAATAAAACTATCGCAATGGATATCGCTACTGATACTAGTAATATAGATGAGGTCATGGGTTCACCACGTTTTGATTATCTTATTTCTTTTGTTCCTAAGTCTGGAGCATGTAATAAAATACTCATTTTGAGATCTCCTTTTTCGTTCTTTTTAGAAATCATAAGTTATTTGTCGCAATCCAAACACATTAAGCATAGTAAAGTTGATTATTTACTATTATCAATGATTTGATATTTCTAAGATTATGATGGTTTTCTAACATTTTACAAGGGTCAAATTAGAGGGTCGACTAAAGCTTGGTCCGAAATTTAACGAATCTGATTTTTAAATCGGTTTTTTAGAATTTTCTAAATCTGGCAAAGTTCAATAATCATTCAATCAAATTTTGATTCTGATATGGCGAATCTCGATTTCTCATTAAATCTCCAGAAAACTTGAAATAACTTCAAGGGATCAATTACAGAGTAATACTAAACCGAATTTACTTTTTGTTTTAATATTATTCACTCTATAATATGAATTTCAATCAGAAGGAACATATTTCTATTCAGATTTAGAGAATCCTCAATCTAATGGAATTATAACTATTTTGCACATTTCAGTAAGATAGGTTACAATATCCAAGCCTCTAAATGAATAGACATTATAGTTTACCACTTGGCAGGCATATCAATTGGTTTCTATTGAGAGGTATTGGGTCGACTATTTTGTGGTTAACGATGATTCTACTTGATAGAATAAGTGATATCTCCCAAAATAATGTATATAAATGTAATAGTTTGTGTTAAGTAGTACGTAAAAATTCATCTTCTTTTGGTATCCTTTCTCAATTTCCTCACGATTGAGCATGGATCACTGGTAATTATGCTGACAATAGGTGATTCATATTCAATAAAGTAACTCAAAAACGCTTGGTACGTTGTATATGTTATCACAAAGAATCCTACCTAATATTGAATACTTGAGTCAAAAGGTATAACTCCAGGCTGGTACTGTGCTAGAATATTGGTCGCAAGAATTCCGAAAGCAATTGTCACTACTAAGAAATCAATCATAAGTAATGTTCTTTTAAATTTAATCGGAATAACAGTGGGTTAATTCGTTACAAAGTTTATATGGTCCATTCTAATTTTACCTGGTAATGAGAAGTGGATCACTATTAATAATAGGTGGTATAGCTACAATAGTCATTGTTGGAATTGCGTATAGTTTGTTTTACTACCACATTCTTAAATGGTAAAGAAAAATATTCATAGTTTGTATTCAATATAGCGCCCTGATAGTTTGTGTCTCCAGAAACAGTTGCTTCAGTATTTCCTCTTAAGGGAAACTTATTTGGATTATAAAGTGGCAATATATAATCTGAGTCTAATAAAAGGACAACTTTGGAATGTAGAGGAAGGGATTAAATTTGTTTACAATGTGAATCAAAAATAGAATGATTTTAAGCTAAATGACAAGTTATTTTGAAAAATACATAAACTAGTCTGGTAAATCAATTTTTTCAAGAACTGAATACACGAGGCTTATTTTGATATCAAGAATTTAGATCTCCTAATTCAATTTTTAATAATTTTAGTGGATATGAAGAGGAAATAAACTTGGGAGGAGGTCTTTATACTCCTATCTCTTTTGCTAGCTTCACAAGTTTTTTACCATCTTCGGTCAAATTATTAAATACTTTATTTTTAACGCTCTTTCGGGCTACAAGTCCACGCTTCTGCGCCTTAAGGAGTTGTTTATGTCCGTATCCATATGCACCCAATTTAGTTAACAATTCTCTAGTTGCATATCCTCTTCCAGTACCAAGTGTCTTTAATAACCTCACCAGACCCTTTTCCTCGACAAGTATTTTTAACAATCTTGCTTCTTTCATTGTGCATTAATATAAAAATGATTAATTATATAATCGTTACTGATTATCAGATACAAATTGTCGTATTTTTAATATTAAAAAGATATTTATAAAAATATAAAAATACAGAAACATTCGAAATTATTAATAATGACATTATAAACGTTCTATTTTATTATATACTGATCCCGTAAGTAATAAGTTAGTTATCAAAATATCTTATTATTCTTCGTAGACTTTATATTGATTGATCTGATAGCCTGAGCAATTACACATATTCAGCTTTTTTGTCTCTGCACTCAATACCATTCAGCCCAAGCAAAGCAAGCTCTTTTCATACGTAATTTATTTTTATTCTCATTTATTATTTGGCAACATATTTAGTAAGAAATTTTAGGAGCAGTTTGATTCATCCAACATTCAAAACATACTCCAAGAATTAATTGAAATACTTCCTTTTCATTTTTATTATATATTTGACACAAGTTTTTCATTTATGCAATAGCGATATATAGATAGATAACATAATATATCATGGTATCGACTACGACATTTGCAAAAATATCAAGATTAAGTAGCTAATATGTTGAAATTAATTCAACTAATAACAAATTTGATACTTAATTTAGTAATATTTCTTATAAAAATCAGTTTCTGCAGGATTTTCACTATTTTAATGTTTGGCCGGAACTTAAATACTTTTTATCAAATGATAAATTAAGACACTATTGTAGATAAGGTTTTTATGGAATGTTCTTCTAACAATATTTGTTTATTATGAGAAGAGGAGTGGAAATTATGGCAAAGTCAACAAATGCCAAGAATGGTGATGAGCGCATTACTACGGATAGAGAAAATACTAGACATTTGGAATATTTTAATAATGGTCAATGGCGGCATAGTGACAAATGTAGGGAGTATACAAACAAAGAGTGTACCTTCAAGACACTTAACAGATCTTTACGATGAGCATCAATTTTTAGCCCTCTTCACATCTAATTTCTTTAGGATATAACTTTATGATTCAAAGAGTTGCATCATTCTCCATTATAATATCAAAGTCTGACCTTCTGCTTACCAAGTTAAAACAAATCGATCGCCTTCGAAAAATCTCAAACGCAAATATCAACGTTTTGTTCAGATAATGATTTAATCAAAATGGAAAAACCAAAACCGACGATAACACCAGTTGCGATTCCAGACGATAAATTACAATTTCTAAAGAAAAAATTAGATGATCCAAACGTTTCACAGTTTCTTAAAAGAGATTTTATTAGAGAAATAATGGGGGGTACCTGTTCTATATGTGAAGAACCACCTACAAAGATAGCGACATATCGAATGGAAGGTATTTCAGTGATAGAAAGATATTGCGATAAATGCTTGGAAAAGTTAAGTCTCGAATAGATATTTTACCACAGGAGATAAATAAGAGTTATTGAAAAAATGCCCGTCTATCTTTGAATCCATTGTTGGGTTGGGTACTGATTTGGCCGGGCTGCAACAATAATTACGCTTTTATTTTTTCATTTTTTTCATGTTTTCATTATATCATTGCTTGCAGTGGTATAGGTCCGTATTATCCAAATCACTTATAAAATCAATATTGTGGGCCGGAAGGGAGCAGTCTGGTTTTTCACATCAATCTTTATTAGAAATTCTAATTAATCTCAAACGAACTAGGATACTAATCTGGACAGAGTGCCGAGCCTAAGCATTTATTTGGTGCAACCGCAATGCTCCCCATATTCTCACCTTCTAAGGCTGACACTGTCTGTGTGCTTAATGCTGATGCATTTCCAACCGTTACGTTTCCTTCACTTCCCGCATTAATGATGTTTGCCCCTGTCGTATTTTGGTTCGTCATATTCAGTGCATTGATATGACTATGCCATGCACCAAAATGGATAGATAGTACCCCCGCAACTAGAACAGCAATGAAAATGACAATAAGAACTCTGCTCATTTCTTTCAACTCTTATTTTGATTCACAAAATCATAACGCAAATTTAAGGCCTTTGGGACTCGTGTAAATTCTACGTAGTTCGTAGCCTACTTCAAAATCAAGTTGATATGGCTCTTCATTATTATTACAAATTTGACTTAATCCTTCCTTACATGCAACAGGGAGTATACATATAATATAACGATGTTGTCAACTGTATCTTTCCAATGGGTCAATGATAGTGATCAAATATTAAGAGTTTTAACTTACATGACAGCCAACTTTGAAAAATAAGAAAAATATAATATAGATCTACATTATGTGAATTTGCTCCTTCCTCAACCTAACAATATTACCATTCTTAGATAATCCAAATTCTTTGCTCTTGTCTTATAAAATTTGTACCTGATTGAGAATTATAGGCCATTTAAGACAAGAAATGGACCAAGAATTCGTAAGATATTAATGCGAATGCGTAAGCTATTCTAACACTTACCTATGTTTAACAATTTATTAATATCGAAGAAATTCTATTTAAAGGTGATTTTCATTTGATTTTAAGAGTATAATGAGTAACATACTTAATTTTCAACGGCAAAAGGAGAGATTACTAAAATTTTTCATGTTTCAAGGTTCAGACTAAAGTTTATAAAAAGTTTGAGGTTTAGTTATTTGGTCTTAAATAAGGAGCTTAGAGAATTAAAATGCCTAATGACAACAAAATTGTTAGTATAGTAGATGATGAACTAAAAACTGCTCAGTTATTCCACAGTGCTTTATGTACAATTAAAGGTATCAATGTATTCGAATTTACAGACCCTGTTAAGGCATTACAACACCTCAAACTAAATAAGAAAGATTATGCAGTTATGATTTCTGATTTAAGAATGCCTGTAATTAATGGAGTACAGTTATTGAAAACTGTAAAGGATTTGAATCCTTTAGCAAGAACGATTTTAATGACAGCATATGATATTGATGATAATTTGATTCAAGAATATACTAAAAAAGAGATAATAAACAGTTTTCTAAAAAAGCCAATAGAACTTAACCAATTACTTTCAGAAGTCAATAAACAAATTTACTGTATTGAATATATTAATAAAAAATAAGCGGAAATATTGTTAAGACGTGTTTTTTAATACTCTTTTATTCTGCTAGGCTTTTTATTCATTCACTACGGTTGGCATAGCCAAGTACAGAAATATTTGATTATTCGTACAGTTCCATATAGTTACTTCGTAATTGGCACTACTGTCCTCTAAATTCGTACACGTTGCTTTCGCTTTAGATTTGCAGTTGTAGACGGCGACCGTATAAAACTAAAACCACTTGAGAATGGAGATAATAGATTATATGCACATTGTGATGAATGGTAATCTAAATTGAATCTATTTCGGTATTGTAACTCTACCAAAGTATGATTTTACGTACGGTCGATACATGTAGTAAAGAATTGCTCCGCTAATAATTAATGTAGTAATATTTACAATGTCTGCTATTGATAAAATACTGAAGATTATAGTTATTATGGCAAGTATCACAGTGATTAACCAGGCCCAGTATTTAGCAGTAAACAAGCCCCAAGCCAACCCAAACCACGCAGCTCCTAATACGACTGATACGGATGCAACAAAGTAGATCACACTTATTATCGTACTAGTTATTCCGGATCTAACCTGCGGATTTAGCTGATTTGTATCAGTTAGGTTAGAAAAATTACTTAGTTGTGAAGTTATAATAGTGGGAACAAAATATATAGTAATTACACCTACAACCAGAAGAATGATTCCATTAGCTATAGCCAGTATTGTTACAATTCTAATGGCAGATGGACGGCTTTTTTCCATTCTATTTTGCTACCATGTCTATGTACGATTATATGATAAATAGTTTTACCAAATACTATTAATGACACTTAGACAATAACACTGCTTAGCCATTTTTCATCATAACTCACGATTTCAACCTAGCCCTGCGAAAAACTGGGTGAAAATTAGCAGCTATTTACCACGGTTTCTTGCCTGTTGTACTAACTTTTTCATTGAATTTCTTAATTTTATTTTACGTTAAGATGATAGGTAACAGATTGTGCGGAATTGAACGGATTAAATCTATTTACAATATGAATCTTCATGATCGATTGTTACTATTATTTAGAGAAGAGCTCAGTAGAATATTATGATATTGTCTGAAATTAAACCTAACAACAAACTAGGATACTAGTCTTGACAAAGTGCTGAGCCTAAGCATTTATTCGGCACATTCGCAATGCTTCCTATGTTCTTGCTTTCTTCTGATGCTGCTGATGTCTGCGTATTTGGTGCGGTTTGATGTCCATCTCTCCCACCTGTTGAATTAATTATGTTCAGTTCTTTCGTATCAGAATGGCTAAATATGTAACTAAGCATTGCAGCAGAAAGGATAAGTATCATCCCTGCTACAAGGATAGAAATAAGTAGAATACCTCTACGCATTTATTTCAACTTATTATTTTGTATCGCAGAATGATAAGGCTAATCTAAACTGTTCTGGACTCTCGTAAAATCCACGTTGTTCGAAGCCTATTATTTTATCTCTACATGCAGAATATTGTTTCATTATGCTTTCTGAGTACCATATGCCAGCGTACATCAACAAGATAATTGCCATAGTTATTGCTAATGAGATTAATAATATGGATGAGGTCTTTGGTTCTTTATGTTTTGACCTTGTAGTTTCATGTGGTCTTAAGATAGGATTATCTAGTATATTACTCATCTTGACTTCTCCTTTCTAAATGTTATTGAATTCATGAGTTATATCTGGTAAAACTTCCACATTAATTCTAGTAAGATGTCTTTTTTACTAATATCAAGGCTTTAGTATTTTTAATGTTAGAATTTTAGTTCTCCATTTTGCTGACTCGACTCATTATTAGAAAATTAATGTTTGAAGTGGGGACAAATATCATACTAGTTCTTTAGTGGGTGCGAAAGGCATTTGATAAAATATTCAATCGGAATTCAGTTATTTCACCTAGATTCACCCAAGGTATATGAACTCAAAAAAAGTTCATTTAAAGTTCTGAATAATCTCCTTTGCGAATCTTTCTAATGAGTCTACTTCATGGGATGGCTCCAGGTTCACAATAATATATTCAATCCCGGCCCTTTCGAACAACTCTATCTGTCTGTATACTTCTTCATGTGTTCCATATATTGCGAATTCTCTGATTTGTTCTTCAGGCATTCCATTAAGTATCTCTTGTACCCTTTTTTTGCTGTATTTGCATCATCATTAATTATAACTGTGCAAAGTTTAGTCTTTAAAATAGAATCATAATGACCTTCTAATAATACTCAAAACATAATAATCAAGTGATGACAACTTCACGTTAAATTTCTATGCTTATTGGCTTTTATCTCCATTGGTACATCATTTATGTATTGTCGCATTTCATCTTCTTATAGATAGTTCAATCCCGTTATGTCTAAATATCTTGTATAAATATTTTTTCGTGCCTCGATTAAATCAACATATACAATAGCAAGTAGCTATGTACTCTATATCCATGCAGATAGCGGAATTTAAGACGGTAGTAATGTTCACCTTTACAACTATTATTCTGTACTCTAGTATACTGATCCCTTCCCAGATACTAGCTATAAAAGAAATACCAGATTTCTCCGTTGCGGCAGTTGGTGATTGGGGCTGTAACAATAATACATCCAGGACTATTGCAGACATTGTTAAGAGTCAACCCGAATTAGTAATTGGTTTGGGTGATAATTCATACGAGGTGACAGGAGACTGTTGGCTAAACATGATACAACCACTTTCAACAAGAATTCACACAGCCTTCGGTAATCATGATGCCGCTCCTGAATTAGTAAATCAATACTTGAAATACTTCAAGCTAGCAAAAACATATTACTCGTTTAATTTTGAGAATATCCACTTTATTTCGATAGATACTAATGCCCCATTAGATGTTAATTCAGAACAATATAAATTCGTTAAAAGTGACCTAGAAAAGACTTCTTCTAATAAGAGTATTGCTTGGATAATTCCCTATTTTCATATCCCAGCTTATACCATCCCATCTGGTGAAAGAATAATGACTCTACTTCCGACGGAACTTGCTACTGTTACCTCATACGAGGCTTTGAGAAATACTTATCAGCCATTATTCGATAAATACGGAATTAATTTAGTCCTGCAGGCTCATGCACATAATTACCAGAGAACTTTTCCAATTTCATTTAATCCAAGCAGCCCATCAAATCCTATAATTACAAACGTGGATAATCATACTTACCATAACTCTAAAGGAGAAATCTTTGTTACAGTTGGAACCGGTGGAAGGGATTTACATCAATTTGTAGGAGGCAAACTACCATATGTCATTACAGAAGAAGACACTCTACATGGTTATCTAAGTTTGAAATTCACAGATAACGGGACATCTGTAATTGGACGATTTTATCCTAATGATAGGATAAATTCAGAAGATGAATTTACTTTAGTAAAGTAACTCGATCAAAGCATGCATTTTATGGATCCTAAATACCAGGATTACATTGATTACCTCATATACTTTCTTATCAGTTTTCTTGTAAGATTATTTATCATTCGTTCTGTAGAGTCCATTATTATCCTTTGGCAAATTATTAACTGATGTTTAATTTGGCGTTGTCGGAACTTTATTTCCATCTATGCGACATTGAAATCCTAATCTATAAAAGGTACTTGAATTTGATATTGTTTAAATCGCCGCTAAACTGACCAGGCAACAAATGTATTGTTCTATATTCAAATAACAAAGTTAATCAATACCTATAGCACACCAGTAACCATATCGTAACTAGGCTTGTTGGGTGGATCAATATTACAGTTTTTGTACCGGGCTGGGTCTCTAGACTTCACATCAATAGTCTTTTGGAGTTTTTCTTATATTTCCAACGTTAGTAATGAGGGTCCACACAAAGCAAGAATTATGGAGGTGATATAGAATTGGCAGTTGAAAATGGCTGGTACTTTGCTGTCGCTATAAGTATTCCTCTGGTCATTTGGTTCTTCGTGACTCATCTAAAGCAATTAAGGGCTAAGGATGAAACGATTAAGAGGCCAACTCACACATTAGCAGAGTAGGTGCTATTTCTATCCTCTTCTCATATTTTTTACAGGTTGCTATTTACATGCTGTAAGTATGGACTTACTTTTTCGTTTTTATTCAATTGAGAACTTTTGGCGTAGGATGACGAACCGATATAAGATATATTTCAATCAGATACAAAATTCAATCCAAAATTGTGATTCGTTATGCACTTTATCAGACGTGGATCATTTAGTTGTCAATTTAATGCTGTTACCATTGACTTATCTAGTTAAAGCGTGTTGACCATGGATTTGATCGCAATGAGTATTGATTCTAGTAGGAGAGCTCCAAAATAGTGCTTAAAATATGACGGGTCGGAATGGATGAAGAACAAATTTGTACCTAAAACAGGATTCAGATTCATCTTTGAGTCCTAAAAGGAAACCAAAAAGTCAGGATCCGGCGAAGTTGCTCAAATTTGGGAGGGGATACAATATATAATGTATGAAAAAGACATAACGCATACTAGTAAATATGAGTCTAATTTCAAAAACTATTGGCTTACGTGTTCCACCAGACCTAATCTACCGTGCTCTTAAGGATACACGATTAGAACAGCTCTTTCCCGAATTCTTTATTGGAATCACAAGAAAAATATCCATTGATAAAATAAATGAAGAGCTGGCATTTAAAACAAATACTCAAGACGGTCAGATTGAAATCATAGAAACATTCAGATTGATAATATCTGGAGATAAGAATACTAATGTCTTATACACGACTCAGATAAATATAGATGGAGATATAGCAGTAGAATCAATACTCAGGACACACATAGCAAATATCTTGTATTCACTTTTGATGCTTGAAACGGGATATGTTAATGGATTGATGGAAAAAGAATGATGGCTATGCCAAGTATAAACCACGATATTACATATCATGTGCGCAGTAATTCACTAATTGTAACTACATTCTACTGATTATACCATGATCTATCCAACTAATTTTTCAAGCAGTGAAATTCGTTTTCCAAATATGATGGGCCTGAAGGGATTGAATTTGTTTGATATGAATCATTTTTCCCTTGATAAAGAACAAACTTTTTGTTATTTTCTTAAATACCCTTATCTAAATCTTCCAGAATAAAATTATAGATTGATCACAAAACATGGTAGCCAGGAAAATCAATCCCATTGAAAATCTGTAATGTCTGGAAAAATTCTATCTATTGGTACGAATTCGTCTCCTCTAATTTCACCAAGAGGGAATTCTATTGTTTGAACTTCAACATATGCTCCTCCGTCCTTCATCAACTCGAGAAGATCTGCCAGGGATTTGCCTTTTAGTTCTCCCTGTAGATCATCCGAAGTTACACCGCCAAGAGCAACTGTTCCTTTTTCCTTATATGGGCTTACGTTAGTAATGTTAATATCATCACCTTTGACCTTGAGCTCTTTTGCTTCTTTCAACAAATCCAATAACATACTCGTATTTTGAGTGTTGTTACCATAACTGTAGAGATTAATACCAGTTATATTGTCGATATCATTCACATTAATATTGTATACAAGCTGTCTCGCATCCTTTGTAAACTTAAGACCAACGAAGGCATGTCCATGTGTATTATTAGGCGGCACTTGTTGATCTCCATCAAGTACACACCAGAATCGGTTTACAAGTTCGGCATTGACTGAATTACTGAAGAAAATTACTCCATATAAGATCAAAAAAGAGCTAACGTATAACAGAAACAGTACGCTCTTCACTAGTTTATTTTCCAATTATCTTCTATTTAATGTATTTTAATTCTACGCGATACAAATCCACTTTGGTGGTAAAATTAAAATTATTAAAAATACCTGTATTTACCTTTTTTGTTTGGTTTTAAAATTCGTATTGACCGGAAGGGATTAAAGATAATTTTGTCCTTAGATTAGGGTTCAGTTGAGAGCCAATTTAAATAGGAAATATTACTTTTGCTTCCTTAGCAGGTAACGATTTGAGAATCAAATTTTAGGGTTAGTGTCATTCATCCAACAATCAAAACATATTTCTTAGTCTGGTTGATATACTTCTTTTTCTTTTTAAGACCAATATGAGATAGATAGTGGATACCTAAAATGTTTATTTATATTCTCATATAAACGCAAGTAACTCAATTGATTTATCTCGTCTGGCATTATTTTCTTAGTATCATAATTATTTAGTTCCAGTCGAAATCAGAAATATCCGGAAAAAATCTATCAATCGGCACGAATTCGCCTCCCCCAATCTCACCACGCGGAAATTCCTTTGTCACAACAATCACAAATATACCTCCGTTCAGCATCAATTTGTGAAGATCCTCTAGAGATTTGCCTTTTAATTCTCCCTGGAGATCATCAGAGGTTACACCACCAATTGCAGCTGTCCCTTCAACTTCATGTTTTTTTGCTAACATCACGCTAGCCTCCTTGAATTTTTCTTTGACTTTGACCTCCTTTGCTTCTTCCAACAAATTTAAAAGCATACTTGCATTTTTAGTATTGTCACCACGACTGTAAACATATATACCAGTTATATTGTCGATATTGTTCAAATTAACATTGTATACAAGTTGCTTGAAATCCTCTCTGAACTTCAGACCAATGAAGCCATGAGCATATGTAATAGTAGGTGGTATTAGCTGATCTCCTTCAAGCACGCTCCAATATCGGTCTACTTGCAGTGCATTGACTGTAGTATTCGAATAGATTAATCCGGAAAATATCAAAATACAAATGACCATCAATAGAAACAATATGCTCTTCATTGGTAATTTTCAATCGTTACTTATTTAATTTACTTATTGGATCTCTAAATTAAAGATACGTCCAACCATTAAAACGAAGATAAAACGATCGACAGAAATTCAATATCAAAATATGATGGGCTGGAGGGCATGCGTGACGACATCGGTCATAAGGATGGATTTCTTAATTTATTAAACGAAAAACTGAGCTTTAAACGTTTGTATTAATTTTGGATAAATAAATTTTCAGCGAAATTCTTATTTCTGCAAGGTACCAAAGGAGCTTGAAAAAAGTCATTACACAATGACTGTGGATCACATATTCTAAGGAAGGTGAGCATGCAATTCTGGGAATAATTGTGATTGAAAACCACACGAAGAAATTTTTAATAATATAGTAGCATCTCTTTTAAGAATATGATGAAAATTTATTACAAGATTGCAATTATCTTGTTCCCAATAATAACCGTATCAATCATTTGTTTGCAAACAGTTTTATCAGGATATGCAATGGCACAAGAAAAAAAATTTAATTTTGTAGCGGTAGGAGATCTTGATTGTAATATAAATTCAATGCAAACAGTTAACAACATTCTTGATAAAAAACCTCAAATATTTTTAGCTTTGGGTGATATGTACTATGATTGTAATCCTGACGAATTCATGAAAGTATTTTCATCATTACATGGTATCTTATACATGACTATTGGAAATCATGATTCTTGGTCAAAATTCGCAGGATTGTATCATTTACCAAATGATAAACCATATTATTCATTTGATAAAGGGAATGTCCATTTTTTATCGATTAGCACTGAATCAGATCTTCGACAAAACTCTACACAATACGATTTTATAAATACTGATTTAGATATAGCTTCTCAAAATAGGAGTATTAGTTGGATTATAGTACTTGCTCATAGACCATTTATATCATCTGAAACAGACCATATTACTGAAAAAGAGTATTTCAAAACATATCCTCCCTTGTTTGCAAGATATGGTGTCGACGTGGTTATTCAAGCACACGTTCATAATTATCAGAGAACGTTTCCAATTCTCTTGGATAACTTCTCAAATCCCATCATTGTTACTAAAAATAATACAATAAATGAAGGGACTGGTGTGTTATATATTACCACGGGGGGTGGTGGTCACGATTTGTATGAATTTAAATCAAAATCACCTTACGTTCAAACCCAATATGCTGAGTATGGAATAATAAACGTAAATTCTACTGAAAATGCATTAACGATAGAAGCCTATACAAATAAGGATTTCGAGTCGCCTAAAGATACATTTACCATATTAAAAGGATATAATACTACAAAACCGACTCCGATGTTAAAATATGTTTATATTAATACCTCAAAAGGGAATGGGACTATACCTACACCAAACGGATTGATTGAAATCCCATTTGAAAATGGTACTGTAAGAATTCCAGTTAAGTATAATTATTCTTTACCACATTAAGCCTTTTTGAATTTGTCAACTTAAGTAGGATTTTACAGCATTAACCAACCGAATATATCGGCTACAAAAAAAAGGAGATTGGCAACGACTAATTCTAACAATATTATGACCAATTGTTACAACGTGTTTCTAGAGAATTTTTTGAATATCACAAATTGTGCTTAAAGTATGGTGGGCCGGAAGGGACCAATCTGGAATTTCAGATGCGTCGTAAATAGAGTTCTAATTCATTAGTTGATCTTTAGATCAAAATCTAATATTTCCCTAGTAATATTTCAATTTAATTATATGGAACGTTGGACTGGTATTAATTTTCCACCACTGAAGAATGTTGATTTTTGATATGTCAAGTCTGAATTTTACTTCCAGAAAACTAAAATAGCTTGGAGGGATCAATTAAATATGAGTTACACTAAGCGGCCCAAGTTAATTCTTGCATTCTTATTATTATTACTCACACTATCGTTATCAATTTTCTCCGTTCATCTATCACTAACTTATGTTTATGGGAAATCAGATAATGGGTCTAATGATGGAAGTGATGACGGTGGTGGATCTAATGACAATGGTAAAGGGAAAGGTCATGACGGTGGTGGTGGATCTAATGACGGTGGTGGATCTAATGACGGTGGTGGATCTAATGACGGTGGTGGATCTAATGACGGTGGTGGATCTAATGACG
>WNFZ01000270.1_pt1 | contig 49411 bp, 40 predicted proteins | sample 5400081 | NCBI WGS metagenome assembly WNFZ01 (sample SAMN13153365, study PRJNA577476) | soil metagenome | isolation source: 80 cm soil or saprolite under grassland replicate 1 | place: USA:California | collected 2016-06-15
GAGATTGCTGTCTGCACATCAGTCGCCGCAGCATCGATGTTCTTATCGAGTGCAAACTGGAGTGTGAAGGTTGCTACTCCCTGCGTGCTCTTCGATGTCACGACCTCCAGCCCGTTTATTTGCATGAACTGGCGTTCGAGCGGAGTGGCGATGTTGTTGGCAATTGTGTCCGGACTCGCTCCCGGATAACCCACCTGCACCTGGATCACCGGATAATCAACCGCGGGCAGATCGTTGACCGGAAGCTGAAAATAACTCAGGACTCCAAAGAGGATGACCGAGAGCGTCAATACCGCAGTCATCACGGGCCGGCGGATGAAGGGTTCAGAGAGATTCATGATTTCGACCCATCGCCGGCTGCCGTTGCGGGGCTGCTCGTGTTGCGCGGTTGTTCGATCAGGACCTTGCCACCGGGAGTGACGCCAAGCTGGCCAGTTGTCACGACTCGTTCACCGGGTTCTATCCCCTGCTCGACAACGATCAGATCTCCCTGCCGCTGACCTAATGACACTGCACGTTGCTCAGCGGTCGAGTCCGGCTTGACGACATAGACGAATGATCCTTTGGCGGACATCTGCGGCGCGGAAGCAGGAACGAGCACTGCGCCGTGAATCGTGTTCAGAACAAGACGAACGTTTACGAATCGGCCCGGCCAAAACCGATGCGTAACATTGGGAATGGTCGCGCGAAGATTCACCTGACCGGTCGCATTCTGCACCGCATTGTCCAGAAACGTGAGCTGACCGACGACCGGTTCATCCCCGTTATCGGGGAGACGAACCTCGGCTCTGAGAGTGCCCGCGCTCATCTGCTGCTGCACTGCCGTTAGATTACTTTGCGAGATCGTGAAGTCAGCGTAAATCGGATCCAGCCGTTCGATCACCAGCAGGGCATTGTTTGAGGAGCCGTTGCCAGCGGCGCCATCGCTGGAATTCGAATTGTTTGAACCGCCGGGGCTGACGACATTGCCGATGTCCGCTAGCCGCTGCCCGGCCCGACCGTCAATGGGCGAGCGAATGTAGCAGTAACTGAGTTGCACCTTCGCATTCTCAATGGCCGCCGCATCCACTTTGATCGTCTCGTCCGCGCTGCCCACGGTTGCGCGAGCCGCCTCCACGTTTGCCCTAAGAGCGTCATAGTTCGCCCGCAATTGCTCGTACTGTTCGCGGGGAACAACGCCCTGTTCGACCAAAACCCGATATCGTTCAACCTGGGCATATCCCCATTTCGCCTGCGCAATTTCTTTGACAAGGTTAGCTTCCGCTTGTTTCTTCAGCGCCTGGTCCCTGGAAAGGTTTGCCTGGGCTTGCCTGAGACTCGCCTCGAAGGGTCGGGTATCAATCGTGAAAAGCAAGTCGCCTTTTTTCACGTTAGCGCCGTCCGTGAAATGAATCTTGATTATGCGGCCCGAGACCTGAGGCTGAATCGAGACAACTTCGCGTGCAGCGGTTTTGCCAATCGCGTCCAGATAGGTCGCCACGTCCTGGCTGACGGCTTCAGTTACCTGAACCGGAGATGGCGGGCGTTCGAAACTCTGCTGCGCCTTATTCAAGCAGCCGGCCAGTAAGATTGCGGACAGTCCGACCGCGAAAAGCACAATTTTCAGACGAGGAGTTAAGCCATGGTCGTATTTCATATCTCTATTAGCTCACGGAAGACCAGACCAAGTCGGGATTGTGTTCAGCAGTACCGCGAAGCGGTTACGCCTTACAGCCCAAGGCTGACAATTTTCGCGGCTACCCTGGGGAAACGGTTTTACGAAAGATAGCAACCCGAAGGGCGTTGTGCCAGTAGTCAGTCTCGTTCACAGAATATATAGCCATGTTGAACATCAAACTTAATCATAGGATGCCAACCTCAGGACTCGCAAATTAATTATTCCGGCGTGTTAGTAACAACTAAGTCAGCTTACGATTTTCTCCGCTTTTTTGTTGCGGACCAACTTCTGCAGTGCGTCCCCCCGTGGGCGCCCCTTCCACCCGGATCAGAACGGAGCGGACGAGGGAGTTCAGCCGCACAAATGTTCGCGGAGCCCTCCATTAACCCCCTTGGACGGGGCCGCCAATCGCTTCTCGATTTCCTCTGACGATACATCTTCCTTTATGGGCAACAATGACCATGATGCGGCGCAAATACAACTCATTGCACCGGAGCGCGGCACAGCGGGTTTCTCAAGCCGGCTCAAAAGATTGTTGCTAGAATGGTGTTCGCCCGCGTCCGGTGAATTCGATCGTTCGGCGCTTCCGTTGACCAGGAATGTACGACGGATCGTTTGAACAAAGATGGGCACATGCATAGCATGGTTGAATGCTAGAATGCCCTTCATTCAAAAATGTGGCATCGTTGAAGAGGCCATGGAACAAGACGAACTCAAAAAGATACTCGAGCTCCACAAGGCGAGTGATCTCGAAACCTCGGACGCAGCCAGGCGTATCAGGGATCTTCACTTCGAAGATATTGGCTACGCGCGCGTCGATCATTCGCGTGGCGCGCGCCAGGGTTTTCCGGAAGTTGTCTTCGGTGCGGGAAAGACGCGCGCACAAGTCGTGGGTATCGTCGAACGCCTGGTTCAGCGTTCACCTAATGTGCTGGTTACCCGTACTGACAGCGACACCTTCGGTGAAATAAGAAATGTCGTGACTGAGGCCGAGTGGCACGAGACGGCGCACTTGATTCGTATACAACGAGACAAGACTGAGCGCGGCGTTGGCAGCGTCGCCGTGGTGACTGCGGGTACGAGCGACATTCCTGTCGCCGAAGAAGCCGCTTTGACGGCCGAAGCTATGGGAAATCGCGTCGAACGGATCTGGGATGTGGGAGTTGCCGGTATTCATCGCGTTTTGGCCGAACGCCACTTGCTACAAAGGGCTCGCGTCATAATTGTCGCTGCGGGAATGGAGGGGGCATTGCCCTCGGTCGTCGGCGGGCTGGTGAGTGTCCCGGTGATAGCGGTCCCCACCAGCGTTGGTTATGGCGCGTCCTTTGAGGGTGTAGCGGCGCTCCTGGGCATGCTCAATTCATGCGCGTCAAACGTCACGGTCGTGAACATCGATAATGGATTTGGCGGTGGCTTTGTTGCCAGCTTAATCAATCGGCGTTGGGAATTACCTGTCGACTGATTGACGCTCCCGATTTGCCCCGGATTAAGAGTCTGTCGGAAAAGAGTTCCTACTCTCATTCTCACCGCGGCTTTAGCCCGGTGGTACACGGTCAAACCACGTTGAGGAACCGTTTCAACGGTTTTTCTTGGGTGTGCTCAAGTAGTAGGATCCCACGGGCTTGGTACCGATGAGCTTCTGCAGAAGTGTTCTCGCAACAAAGTGCATCCGCATCGAAACAAACCGTTAAAACGATTCACGTGTTTCCAACGCCCCCAAGTCACCGCGCTGAAGCCACGGTGTGAATGAGAGGTCAGCAGAACTTTTCCCGAAAAGTTTTTAGCAAATTGAATTGTTGGCCTTTGGATCTTGTTTTGCACGACACTTCCCTCATCAGAACGCGGCCACTGAGCCCGCGATCCTCTGCGTTTTTGGCGCTTGTCCTACTCGTCCTCCCAACATCTTCAGCGTGCATCTCGGCAAAACGGACTCCTAACCTGGAGCGCATTTTTAGAGAAGCTCGCACTCGAACCGGGAAGCGGCCCCTAATCGTTATTCCCGGAACTCTCGGTTCGCAGTTAATCAATTCCAAAACCGGGGAGATTGTATGGCCTTCTCTCTTCCGTTCGTCCGAGGATGTTCTGCCAATATCAACGGATCTGGCAGCAAACCGAGATGACCTTGTCGCCGGCAAGATCATCGAAACTGTTCGCTTTGGGAAGGTCCTGCCGGAAGTTTATGTCTATCGTGATTTGCTCGAGGCGTTGAGAAACTATGCTGGATATCGTGACGGTGACTGGAACAACCCCGGCTTGGACGGAGACAAAGATACTTTCTACATCTTTTCGTACGACTGGCGGCGCGACAACGTCGAGAATGCGCGCGAGTTAATCAGGAAAGTCGAACAGCTCAAAGATCGCCTAAAGGAACCGGATCTTCGTTTCACCATTCTGGCGCACTCGATGGGCGGTTTGATAGCCCGCTACGCGGCGATGTATGGCAATGCCGATCTGCCTTCGGGAGATGGCGAGATTGTTCCTAACTGGGCTGGGGCAGCCCATATCAGCAAGATTGTCATGATTGGCGTTCCGAACGAGGGATCAGCGGACGCATTTGCAACGATCATGGATGGCTATTCAATAACTGAGGGGTTGCGACGACGAGTACCTTTACTCAATAAACTGACCGCCGAAGATGCAATGCGGACTCCGGCCGTTTATCAGCTTCTGCCGCATCGTAGCTCGGCGAGGATTCTTGATGAGAACCTAAAATCTTCGCTGGTTGATCTTTACAATCCAGAGATTTGGAAGCAGTACGGCTGGTCTCCGGCAAACGATCCGGAGTTTCGCAAACGGTTCGCGCGAGACAACTCGGGAGAAAGCTCGCTCATGAAATTGGATCTTTTTTTGGCCGCCGTTCTACAGCGGGCAAGGCGGTTTCACCAAGCGCTTGACGCGATACCCGAAAGCAAACCGCCTGTGTTGTTGCTGGCGATTGGTGGTGATTGCGAGGAGACCCTGGATGCGCCCGTAGTTTTGCGTGACCTCAAGCGCAATCGCTGGGTGACTTTGATCCGACCGCGATCGTTCGTCACTTCAACCGGCAAGCGCATAACAAAACAGGAGGTCACCGAAGCAATGACCGCGCCGGGAGACGGGCGGGTGACGAGAAGATCGCTTCTGGGAGAGGATCTCACGTCCAATCGAAACGGTGGTGTCCTTGCATCGCCACTAGCGTTTACCTATGCGGTTTTTGGATGCGACCTCCACGGGCAACTACAGCGCAATAAGACTCTCCAGGACAATGCGCTTTCGGCGGTTATTGCAGAGGCTGTCAAATAAGAAATTAGAATTTAGAATTGAGAATTTAGAATTGCGGGTTTTGAGTCAGTCGGCCTGAAACGATTCTCCCAGCTGCCGTTTCAAATTCTAAGTTCTAAATTCTAAATTCTAAATTCTAAATTTTTTAAGGATTAATTACGGCATTGAGTTTTTCTGCCCAATCCTGATCGAGGTTCTGAAGGATGTTGTATTGCTCGACCGCGCCTTCGCGGTTGCCCATTGCGAGGAAGCACTTCCCCAAATTGAAATAGGCGCGTCCAAAATCGGGCTTGAGCCGAATAGCCTGACGAAAAGCTTCAAGCGCCTCGTTCAGCCGCCCCATTTCTAAATATGCTTCACCCAGGTTGTTTGGCGTGACTGGATCGCCCGGTTTCAGCGTGGTTAGCTGTTTGAAGGCCTCGATCGCTTCCGGATACTTCTTTGATTTTAGATACCTCGCTCCCAACCTTTCATAAGCAACGGTGTAGTCCGGTCGCAAGCGAATCGCTTGCTTGTAGGCCTGGATCTCTTCATCAGCCTTACCCCAGTCATGGTAAACGAGTCCCAGAGCGTAGTAGGCGTCGGAAGCGTTGTAAGGATCAAGCTTGATTGCCTGACGATACGCGTCCGCCGCCTCGCGGTACTGTTTCAGGTAGAAGTTTGCCAGGCCGATATTGAAGTAAGATTCAGCAGACGGCCGGAGGACCACGGCTTTTTTCGAGGCTTCGATGGCTTCCGCATGTCGGCCCAGTTTTTCATTGCAGAATCCGGTCTGCGCCCACGCTTCGGCGTAGTTGCTGTCCGACTCAGCCGCCTTCTCGAAGTAACTGAGGGCCGTTTGACAGTCATCCTTCGAAAGAAAACTTAGACCGTCGCGGAAGAACTGAACAGCCTTCGCGCGCTTGTTTCGACCTGTCGCGACTACCAGATCGGAGAGCGACATGAGAATCCCGCTTTGCAACTGAGAGATGCGCTCGGATGGGATGGCGAAGTTTACGCTTTGACCGCCCGTTATCTGCAGAGTTGCAACGCCAATTACCTGGCCTTGCATATTCACGACCGGACTTCCGCTTGAGCCCGGAGAGATCGGTGCAGTGATCTGAATGATTCGCCCAAACGTGGGAATGACTCGGACCGCGGAAACGATTCCATTCGTAACGCTGCCTTCCAGTCCGAACGGATTGCCGATGACTAGTACACTTTCGCCTTCCTGCGGCGAGGTTCGTTCAAGCGCCAGCGGACGAATTTGATTTGGGGGCGCCTCGATCTTTAGCAGGGCGATGTCGCCTTCGGCATCGACTGCGAGTACTCCTTTTACGGGGTAAACGTTGCCCGCTGACGAATGGACCTCAGCCCTGATTGCACCTTCGATCACGTGCCGATTCGTAACAACGCGATCTGTGTCAATGAAAAACCCACTGCCTCTAGAGAGCTTTTCACCACGGGCGTCATAGGTCTCAATTGCTACGGCGGATGGCTTGATGCGTCGAACAAGTTCGGGAAGAATGTCCTGAGCGCGCGCCGGAGGAGAGAGTGTAAAAATCACCGCGATTAGCCAAATGGCCAACGTCACGCTCGCCGACCACCGTCTGCGGGGACGCACCGTCTTGGAGAGCACTGAGTTCAATGCAGGCAGACAGAGTCGAAACGGATCAAAGCGTTGGTTAACTGTCGCGTCGCAGATCGAGCATTCGTGGCTGAGCCTCGAGGCTGCCTGGCTAAATGCTCTCTCGCGAACAAACGTTCCCAAGATCTCTTTACGACTGATGCTGCGCTCCTGCAAAAGGCTTGTTTCCTTCTTCGTAGATTTCTTTTGTTGACTTGCTCGAGCCGAAAAATTTACAAACCTGTCAGCGCCAGCCTTTGGACTCGCTCGACGACCTCTTTCAACTTTACATCTTGCGAGAGTCGGGAACGTCGTTCGAAAAGTTCAACGAATCCTTCGGAGATCCTCTTGCCGACGGTGATGCGAAAGGGAATGCCGATTAAGTCTGCGTCTTTAAACTTTACCCCCGCCCGCTCGTCGCGATCGTCTAGTAAGACATCAAGACCCGCCCGCTGCAGATCGTTGTACAATCTTTCCCCCACCTCGCGAAGCTCGTCTTGTTTCATGTTCGTAATCGTGACTACTACGTCAAATGGCGCAATCGTCTTGGGCCAGATAATCCCATCCGCATCATGATGTAGCTCGATTGCTGAAGCGATGATTCGTTCCACACCGATGCCGTAGCTGCCCATGACGATCGGTACTTCTTTGCCGTCCTGGGTGAGCACATTCGCGCCCATGGACACAGAATACTTTGTCCCCAGTTTAAAGATGTGGCCTATCTCAAGAGCCTTCGCAACCTCGAGCGTCCCTTCGCCACAGTTCGGGCAGCCTTCGCCGGATGTTACCGATCGCAGGTCCGCCCACTTATCTACCGAAATATCGCGAGCCATATCGACGCCCCGTATGTGGAAATCGTCAGTGTTGGCGCCGGTAGTCATATTGTGACGGCCACGCAATGCGAGATCAGCAATTATGGAAACTTCCTTTCCGCTTTCACGTGCTTTTTTCTTCGCACCCACAGCACCCAAACTGCCTGCGTTGGCTCCAAGGAGCGCGGCGATCTCGTTAGCCTGAGCTGGCCGGACCTCCGCCCCCAACGCATCTATCAATTTCGTCTCGTGCAGCTGGTGATCTCCGCGCAAGAGGGCGAGCAGATATCGCGACTTTTCATCCTCTTCAGACATGTAAACCAGGGTTTTGATCTGCTGCTCAGCCGGCACACCTTCGCCAAACTTCACCAGGTCGTCGATCGTGCGTACGCCCGGGGTAGGAAACTCGGCCGGGAACTCCAAGCCAACACCATCACGAATTTCGGTTAACCGCGAGGTGGCTTTCTCCAGGTTTGCCGCGTAACCACACGAAGCACAAGTAGCAATCATGTCTTCGCCGGCGTCGGTCTTGACCATAAACTCTTTCGATGCCGAGCCGCCCATCGATCCAGACGATGCTTCGACAACTACATACTCGAGGCCGCAGCGATCAAAGATGCGGATGTAGGCCTGTCGTTGATTTTCAAAAGACTTTTCAAGACCCGCTTGATCGATGTCAAACGAGTACGCGTCCTTCATGATGAACTGCCGCACCCGGAGCACTCCCGACTTTGGCCGCGCTTCGTCGCGAAACTTTACCTGGATCTGGTACCAAACCTGCGGCAGTTGCTTGTAAGACCGCAACTCGTTTCGCGCTATCGACGTAAACACTTCCTCGTGGGTCATACCCAAACAAAGATCTGCACCCTTGCGGTCCTTCAGACGAAACATGTTGTCGCCCATTACGGACCAACGACCACTCTCTTCCCAGATTTCTCGCGGGTTTAGGGCTGGCAAAAAGAACTCTTGCCCACCGATGCCATTCATCTCCTCTCGCAGGATTTGCATGACTTTGACGGCTACACGTTGGCCCAAAGGAAGCAGAGAATAAATACCCGCGGCGAGTTGCCTCACCATGCCGGCGCGCAAAAGTAGCTTGTGAGAAACAACCTCGGCATCTGCCGGATTCTCGCGAAGAGTGGGAATGAAGTATTGTGACCAGCGCATGAAAGTTAAGCTTATCTTCCTCCTGTAACGAAATGATCTAGCAGCCATTCTCGCTTAGCAGTAAGAGTGAACGCAAACTGCAATTCGAAAAAGGACGGCAAGAGCATACCCGGAATGAAATGAACTTTGACTACAAGGGTATGACTTCTTGCTTTTTGACGACGTTTGGACGATGGCGCAATCTTGCCAGGGTGCTTTTCATTTCCACGACACCTTCGAAAGGAGTTAATGGTTTTCACCCCGTCAGGGGTGACATGTTTATAGATCCGGAGCAAAAAGCCCTCCGGCTCCGTTCGGAGATACAAGGAGCGGAATGGTTCTGGATTGATAAAGCGCTAGTGCATTCCGCTCCTTGTATCTCCTATCGGAGTTGGTCTTGGCGTTTGATTCCGGTCTATAAACATCTCACTTCTATCGGAGTGAAATGCCGCGAACGTTGAACCTTTAGCTACGGTAGGTATCGAATTCATTTAGCTTAATGTCTAAAAAGTGGTGCGGGACTGTTGTTTGCATTTCGTGGAGGGTGTTTGACGCCCATTTCGGTCATCGGGGTCCACTGTTGCGAGCATACTTTGCGTGTTGTACCATCCAACCCTTCAAACGCCTTTTAAAAAAATGAAAATTGCAATCGCGAGTGATCATGCCGGCTATGCGCAGAAAGAGGCTTTGAAGCCGTTGCTGCGGGATCTTGGTCTGGAGTTTGAAGATCTGGGAACTGTTTCAGAAGCTTCGGTTGATTATCCCGACTACGCTGCGAAAGTCGCCAGGGCCGTGGGAAATGGTGAAGTCGATCAGGGCTTATTGGTTTGCGCTTCAGGTACGGGCATGGCGATTTCGGCCAATAAAGTATCGGGTGTGCGCGCAGCGGTTGCCTGGTCGGAACAGACTGCGCGGCTCGCGCGACAACATAATGATGCAAATGTGTTAGCTCTCGGTGCACGCACCACCCCAGCTGCGGATATCCCAAACATCGTCAAGACGTGGTTTGAAACTCCATTTGAAGGCGGTCGCCATTCGGAGCGGGTTAACAAGATTAGCCAGTTGGAGCAGCGGGAAAAGCAGGAGCGGTAAGCAGGAGGCAGAGGCAGGGGGCAATAGGCAATAGGCAGTAGGCAGAAGGCAGTGAGCACCAAGAGCTCAAGACAAAGCACCAAGTGCGAATACCCAAGGCCAAAGACCCAAGGCCAAAGGCCAAAGACCAAAGATCAAAGATCTAAAGGACAATCATGGACGATCTTCGAAATGGCCCGTTGGCCGAAACCGATCCCTTAATTTCGGAAGCGATCGACAACGAAGTAGCCCGGCAGGCGACTGGCCTGGAACTCATCGCATCTGAGAACTTCGTTAGCGAGGCTGTGCTCGAAGCGGCAGGCTCAGTCTTTACCAATAAATATGCCGAGGGCTATCCAAAAAAGCGTTACTACGGTGGATGCGAATGGGCTGATGTCGTCGAACAGACGGCAATCGATCGCCTGAAGCAACTTTTTGGTGCTGAGCACGCCAACGTGCAACCGCACAGCGGTGCTCAGGCGAACATGGCTGTGTATCTCGCCGCGATTATGTATGGCGATCAGATTCTCGGAATGAATCTTTCACACGGCGGCCATCTTACTCACGGGCATCCTCTAAACTTTTCCGGCCTTAGTTACAAAGTGGCGGACTATGGCGTCTCTCGCGAAACTGAGCAGATCGACTACGACGAATTGCAGCGAATCGCTGAGGAGCACCGCCCCCAGTTACTGGTCTGTGGGGCATCAGCGTATTCGCGCATCATCGATTTTGAACGGATTGGCACGATAGCAAAAAGTGTTGGCGCCCGAATGTTTGCCGACATCGCGCATATCGCCGGCCCCATCGCCGCCGGTCTTCATCCTTCGCCCGTGCCGCACGCCGACTACGTGACCAGCACAACGCATAAAACTTTGCGCGGTCCGCGCGGCGGTCTAATTCTTTGCAAGGAGGAACACGCAAAGGAGATCGATAGAAGAGTATTTCCGGGCGTGCAGGGAGGGCCGCTGGTGCACATCATTGCCGCCAAGGCAGTGGCCTTCGGCGAAGCGTTGCGCGCCGACTTTAAGGAGTACCAGCGGCAGATTCTGAAGAATGCAAAAGCGCTCGCTAACGAATTACAAGAGCAGGGACTGCGCCTGGTCTCTGGCGGCACCGACAATCATCTGATGCTTGTTGATGTATGGATGGAAGGACGTGGCATAACAGGCAAGGATGCTGAGAAAGCCCTGGAGGCCGCGCACCTTACCGTCAACAAGAACACGATCCCGTTTGATCAAAACAAACCCTTCGTAGCTTCAGGCCTGCGCATTGGAACTCCAGCAGTCACCACGCGAGGAATGAAGGAAGATGAAATGCGCGAGATCGGCCGCTTGATCTCAGAGATTATTCACGCTCCGGAATCAGAGGAAGTGCGACGAAAAGTGCAACAGGGAGTGGCTGATCTGACCTCACGGTTTCCGCTCTATTCGAAGCGATTGAAGCACCGCTCCGCCGATGGTGAGGCGGCGAGTGCGGATTGAGCATTCAGAGAGAAACCTCTTGGGGTCCCAAATGACCAACTCCGTGAGAACCTTTGCATTGCTAGTAATTGGACCCTTAGTTTTCAGCTCTGTTGCACTAAGTCAGACTGAAAGTTCTATTGCTGTAGTTCCTTGCGGTGAAGGTATGGGACGGCCAACGCTAAAAAGGCGCACGCCTGCACCTGAGAATTCAAACTCACTCCCACCTGGAGCCCGGACCAATGCAAACAGCAACGTTTGCGGAAATCACGAGAGTTCGCGGAATGCTGCAAGTCAGCTCAAAGTACGATTTGAGGGTTGGCACACGTCTACCGCGGTTGAAGTTCTGAGATTCTTTCGCGAACGGAACATTGAAATACCGAAAGAGAGCCTGCCGGACCTTGAGTTTCTCTCAAAGGCAGTTCCCGCCCTGAAGGAATTCCTGGAAGGTCTTGGCTATCTGAGTGCAGTGGTTGATACAAATCGAAGCGAAGAAGAAAAGACAATCACTTTTCTCGTCTACGAGGGTCCTCGCGCCAACGTCTCTGAAATACGTTTCCAGGGCAACAGAATCTTCCCATCTCAAGAATTATTATCAAGAATGAAAGAATATCTGGCGGCTTACGAGCCTCTGGAGACAGGCTACGACGCTGAGGTCTTCGAATGTGCCATACACCGGCTGACTGACTTCGTAAGAAGTCAGGGCTACCTGAAGGCGAAAACCGGCGAACCAAAGAAGGAGATCAGTGAGCGTGGTCTTGTAATTAGTATTCCAGTTGACGAGGGCCCGCTTTATCGTCTTGGCGAAGTCAAGATTTCAGGTGCGGAGCATATCTCACCAGAGCAAATTAGAGCGATGCTAAGCCTACAGCGCGGGGACATTGCTAACGGCGAGTTAATAGGCAAGTGGCTCTTCGAGGAAATCAAGGAGATCTATGGCGCGAAAGGCTTCGTTCAGTACACTGCGGAGCCCGAACTTGAGTTTCGAGCGATTGCTGAAGGCCAAAACGAGGGCGTTGTTGATTTCAAAGTCAGTATCGAGGAAGGTCCGCAATTTAGGATTCGCTCGATCAAGTTCCTTGCCAGCAACTTGGCAGAGCGAGACCCCCGTGAGTTATTGCTGATTCGTGAGGGCGATGTTTATGATCAACGCCTCTTTGAGAAAAGCATAAGCAGACTGAACGAAATTGGGTTGTTCGAGAAGATCGATAAGGAGAAAGATATAGAATTCCGAACAGACGAAGAAGTTGGTCTTCTTGATGTTGTCGTTAAGCTTAAGAATAACGTTCTCCAGAATGAGGGGGGCAGGCTACGCTGAAGCGCTCGGCGTGAACCTCCAGAATGCAAAAAATCTTCGGGCCCAACGGCCTCATCGCGCGGGCACATCCCGATTACGAATACCGTCCCGGTCAGATTCAAATGGCCGAGGCGGTGATGCGCGCCTTTGACAACAACAAACATCTGATCGTGGAGGCCGGCACGGGCACCGGCAAAACCCTGGCTTATCTCGTTCCGGCCGTGGCTGCTGCTGTTGGGGGTCGAGGCCGCGTGATCATCTCAACCGGAACTAAAAACCTACAAGAACAGTTGATGGAGAAGGACATTCCTTTTCTCCAGAGTGTGCTGCCGAAGAAGTTCACGGCTTCCTACATGAAGGGACGGAACAACTATCTTTGTCTTCACCGGTTAGGTCGAGCTGAAAGCACTCCAGTGTTGGAAGGTCTCGATGAGGTTGATTACTTCGAGGACGTTACCCATTGGGCCAGGGTAAGTGAAACGGGAGATCGGGCCGAACTTTCCAGTCTTCCCGAACGTCTCTCGTTCTGGCGCCACATCGACGCGCGCTCGGAAAGTTGTCTTGGGCAAAAATGTCCGGACTACGATCCTTGTTTCATCACCCGCATGCGTGACCGGGCCCAACACGCGGACCTCGTCGTCGTCAACCATCACCTCTTCTTCGCCGATCTCGCTTTGCGGAACAGCATGTACGGCCGCGTGTTGCCGGATTACACTGCCGTTATTCTTGACGAGGCCCACCTCATCGAGGATGTTGCCTCAGAGTATTTCGGGGCACAGGTTTCCAATTATCAGGTTGATGACCTGGTGCGGGATCTCGGGTCAGTAGCGATCGACGACGCCAATGTCGACCGCGAGGTGACTAAAACTTCCTCCCGTGTTTCGAAATTCGCGGAAAACTTCTGGATGGGTTTTCGCGAGGGGCGCGGACATGAAGGTCGATATCCAATAGTGCCGGGGACCTTCGCCGTTAGAAACATCTCGGGCGAATACACGGCAACTCCGCTCGGTGATTTGTATCTCGCTGTTGATGGCGCGATGGCGCGGCTTGAGACAACACTCGACGCAATTAAAGATAAGCCTGCCGATGTCGAAAATCTCATCAAAAGACTGAGACAAATTCGTTTTGATCTTCAATTCATAATTACCGGCGCAGACCGCAAGTTTGTTTACTGGCTCGAGCGGCGCGGTCGCGGCATCTTCTTGCGCGCTTCACCCATCGATGTGTCGGGGTTGCTCCAGGAGAAGCTCTTCGACAATGTTTCAGTAGTCGTATTGACTTCCGCCACCTTATCGAGTGCGGGAAACTTCACATTTATTCGCGACCGACTGGGACTCGATACGGCAGCCGATTTAATCGCTGAATCAACTTTCGATTATCAAAGCCAGGCGCTTCTCTACTTGCCGCAGCAGATGCCCGAGCCACGCTCGCCTGCGTGGGCTGAAGCTGCAGCTGCGGAAACAATCAGGATTGTAAATGCCACTCAGGGTCGGGCTTTTGTGCTTTCGACGAGTCTCGCGGGTATGCAGTCACTGTATGACCGTGTATCGCCGTGTGTCGACTATCCCTGTCTGATTCAAGGCAGCGCATCGAAGGGACAGTTGTTGAGGAGTTTCCGCGAGACTCCGAATGCTGTCTTGTTCGCGACCTCGAGCTTCTGGCAAGGTGTTGACGTACGCGGGGAGCAGTTGTCGTGCGTCATTATCGACAAGCTGCCGTTTGCCGTGCCTACTGATCCGATTGTGGCGGCCCGGCAGCGATACATCGAGGATGCAGGCGGTTCGAGCTTTCATGAATACAGCATCCCACAGGCTATCATCGCCTTGAAGCAGGGACTAGGCAGGTTGATTCGCAGCACCACTGATAGAGGCATACTTGCTGTACTCGACCCACGCCTGCGAACGAAGCCTTATGGGCGACTATTTCTTCAGAGCTTGCCGTCGTGTCGGGTAACGTCACAGATTGATGAGTTAGCACAGATGTTCGAGACCCAAAGTCCTTTGTCGAAAGTCGAAACCGCTTGAGTTCTTTTTTGAAGTGCGCTGGCCTGGCTGGCCTGGCAGCGCTTTGACCCCGATACAGGCCAAAGCGGCGCCGGGCCGCCGCACTCCAAATTGGACTTTGGACTTTGGACTGTGACAGACTTTCATTCATGCCGGGACAGTTTGAAATCATGATCGAACGCAACTTCTCGAGCGCGCATCAACTGCGTGGCTATCGAGGGAAGTGCGAAAACTTGCACGGCCACAATTATCGGATTGAGATTTACGCTCGAGGAAGGGAACTGGACAACATCGGATTGCTGATTGATTTTGTGGAGCTCAAGTCGGCAGCCGACGAAGTGGTCCAATATCTCGATCACCGAAACATCAACGAACTCGCACCGTTTGATGAGATACAACCTTCGGCCGAAAACCTGGCAAAATATATTCTCGAGCGCGTTAACTCAAAGGTTGGCGACGAGCGCGCGCAGATCTATAAGGTGCGTTGTTTCGAAACTCCTACCAGTGTAGCCACCTACCAACTCGATTAGGAGCCTGTGGGGAAAAGAAGTCATGCTTCGGCGCGTTCGATTCCCGCAGTGAAAACCTCTTCGCGCGTCGGCAGGTCGATGGTGGAACGTTCACTGGGCTTCTTCATATATGGTCGTTCGCAAAAGCGGAAAAACAGCCATGCGACGCCGACTGCTGCCGGTACCGCGAGTATGAGGGTATTAGCCATCGGAAAACTATGCCAAGCGCCAAATCGCCACGATTGCATCACTACCAGCTCATGGGTTAGATACAGCGAGTAGGAGATGACACCCACCGACGCCAGGGCCGCGATCAGCTGCGGTCTTCGAAGCTGACGCAACCAACTCTGCTCGGCAAAAACGGCCCGGTTTAGCACGATGAAGAAAGCCACCCCCCAAACAGGATGCAGGAACAGCCACGCAAAGTCATGAGCCGCCAGGTTATGTAGCGAAGGTATTGAAAGGGTCATTACTGCCCCCAAAGCTACCAACATCCCTCCGAGCCAAATGTTTCGACTCCAGGCCGGTAACCGCAGTTGACCAAAAAATGCTTCTACGCTGATCGCGCCCAACGCCCAGGTGAACCAGTGCGACGCCGCCGCCTCGGCCACCGGAAGTCGAAAGCCTGTATTGCCAAGCACAAACTCTGCGAGGAAGTACCAGCCGATGCGTGCCAGCAGACACACAGCCAGAGTAACGCCCCAGCCCCAACGCATGCGCAAAAAGAGCAGTAGAAAATATGCCAGATAGAGTTGCTCTTCGACTGCAAGTGTCCAGAACACGCCGTTGATGCTGTAGCAGATTTTTGGATCAAAATTGTGGAGCATTAGCAGGTGCATCCCCATGTCGTAGACAAAGAACCGCGTGACGTTAATGCCAGTGGTGAAGGAGGCAATTAAGAGATACACAGCCAGAGCAATAATGTATGGGGGATAGAGTCGTCGGATCCGGCGTTTCCAAAACGCTCGAAACTGAATCTCTTCAGACTTTCCAGTTGCGTGCGACTTCGCCCACTGCAAGTGAATGCAAAATCCCGAGATAACAAAGAAAAGAAAGACGCCCACATAACCGAACGAGCTAAGAAATTGAATTACGAGGGCGGGCCACTTAAGGATAGTTCCGGGAACAGCATTCTGCGTTTTCTGGATCGCGTGATAGAGCACAACACCCAGCGCAGCAATGCCACGAAGGGCATCGATGCTGAGCAAACGCCCTCCGTCAAGAGCCTTAGTCCGGGTTGAGTTCATCTAATGGTACGTGACGCCGTCGCACAGCCACTTCATTATTCCAGCGAAATCTGCATCCTGCTCAAGCGGTCATAAGCGACGACACGTCAATATTGTATTTTTTGATTTTGCTGTAAAGGCGCGGGCGGTAAATCCCCAAAATATTGGCCGCCGCCTGCTTGTTGCCGCCCGTTCGTTGAAGCGTCTTTTCGATCACCAAGCGCTCGATCTCTTCTAGCTTCATGTTGGGCGGAATGTCCCACGCCCCTCCCACCGTTGATCCTTCAGGGATAGTTCCGTTGTCGAATGGCAAATCGACAGGTTCGATCCGGTTATCCTTCGCGAGCAGCACCGCGCGTTCGATAACGTTCTGCAGTTCGCGAACATTGCCGGGCCAGCCGTGGCCAAACAAACGCTGATAGGCTGCCTGAGAAACGCCGGCAATCGGCCGCTCATATTTTTGGGCGTAGAGATGCAGGAAGTAGTCGGTGAGCAACTGGATGTCTTCGGTTCGTTCTCGCAGCGGCGGAACGTGGATGGTGATTGTCGAGATACGATAGAAGAGATCGTCTCGCAGGCATCCATCGCGGATAGCATCCGCCGGCGGTCGATTAGTTGACGAAATCAAGCGAAAATCTACCGCATAAGTCTTTTCAGAGCCGATCTTTCGGTAACTTCTTTCTTGCAGCACTCGCAGCAGCTTCGGCTGAAGCTCCACCGGCATCTCCGCGATTTCATCAAGCATTAGCGACCCACCGGCTGCATGCTGCACCAGTCCTTCTTTATCGGCGTGCGCGCCTGTAAAAGCACCCTTGGTGTGCCCGAACAATTCAGATTCAATTAGCTCCTTGGGCAACGCAGCACAGTTCACCTTGATGAAAGGTTTCTTTGAACGAAGAGAGTTGTAGTGAATCGCATTAGCAATGAGCTCTTTGCCGGTTCCTGACTCGCCGACGATCAACACATTCGCATCAGATTTGGCGACCGATTCGATCGTCTCATAGATGGTCTGCATCTGTTTCGACGCGCCGATGATGTTGTAATACTCCTGGCGAGTCGACAGTTGTCGACGCATGTTTGCTGTTTCCGTTACCAATTCGCGTCGTTCAAGAGCCTTCTCAACCAGTGGTTGTATTTCTTCAAAGTCAAATGGTTTCTCAACAAAATAAAATGCGCCGGCCTTCGTTGCTTCTACCGCTTTCTGCACTGAACCATAACCTGTGACGACGATTACTTCAGTCGTCGGTCGTGCGTCCTTCATGTGACGCATCACTTCGAGGCCATCCATATCAGGCAACTGAAGATCGCAAATCGCCAGATGATGACCAGCTTGATCAAACAACTCAATTGCACCGGCACCCGTTGGTGCGGTATCAACCGAATAACCCTCTTCAACCAAATTCTGTTTGAGTGAGTCGGCCATTACTGGCTCGTCATCGACAATCAGAATTCGCACGTCTTTTTTTTCCACCTTTTTCTCCTCCCTGGATGGCGCAGTACCTTGAAAACTCATCACTCAAGTTCCTTCTTAGCAGCGTTACGTCCGAGCTATTTCAATCCGATAGGGGTAGCTTTACTCGTAATAAACCGTTTTCGCACGTGGCTGAACCGCCATGGGCTTCGATGGTTTTTGCAGCGAGAGACATCCTGATCTCATAGCTGCCGGCAAACGATCTAAATGGATCGTGATCGGGATGGTTTATTCCCAGCCAATCAACAACCGCTGTCGGAACCTCCCCCGCCTCCCTGGTAAATCGGACGATAATGGGTTGGGGCTCGGTCTGATGCCGCGACATTCTTAGTGCCCCTTGGGAGATGCATCTGAAAGCATCGGACAACATCGTTGGATCGTATTCACCACACCATCCTGCGTGCTCTGATTCGATGATGATCGAGCCGGCGAGGCTGCCGGTTCCCTGGCCGGCCTCAGTTAAGCTGGAACAGGCGTTGCGCATCACTTTCTGGATGTCTACCCCGGGCTGTCTTTTTAGTTCGAGCGGTTTTCCGTATTGTACGATTGTCGAGAGATCGGCCGCCGCTCTCTCAAGGCCGGCAATAAGTTTGGTCACAGTTTCTTGCTCGTCCGGTGGCCGGTCGCTTTTTTCTAATCGCTTGCGTAAGAATGTGGCATACAGTTTGAGACCGTTCAACTGGTTCTTCAGGTCATGGACAATCTGGATAGAAGCCCGCCCGAGGTCTTGAAGCTTGTCGCTATCCTGCAATCCAGACAGTAAAGGCTTCATAAGCGCGAATTGTTTTTTCTCTTTCGTAACCCGGGGGGAGGAGAACTGAATAGCCAATGTGTACTGATTGAACCCGTAGACGCGGTCCGATGTGTTGCGTTTCGGTGCGGGATATTATCAGAACTTCCCTGCGTATTCTAGTGATACAGTAGATTCAATAACTTACCGGGAATTCCGGGCGACTAAAATCGGCCCGCCAAAGCTCGCAGTTCGGGCACGGAAGGCAAAACAAATGTCATTGGTGCTGCTTGTTGAGGACACGGAGGATAACCGTTTCATGATGAGGCGGCTCCTCGAAATGAGCGGTTACGCGGTAGTGGAAGCCCGGAATGGAGAGGAAGCAGTGCGCATCGCGAAAGAAAAACGCCCCCAGATAATTTTGATGGATCTGAGTTTGCCCATCATTGATGGACTCGCGGCAACGCGTCGTATTCGACAACTGCCCGAATTGGAAAACGTCCCGATTGTGGCAGTTTCAGCGCATGACACCGCCGATTTTCACTCCGAAGCTCTAGCCGCGGGTTGCAATAGTTACATTACTAAACCGATCGACTTCAGTGAGTTAGAGGTGTTAATCGGCCGCCTCCTATCTGCCAAAGAGCACCATAAAGAACATTGATCAGTACTACTAAGGGATAAGACCCTAAAACGCTTTGCAAAACCAACCGCACGAATCTAGAATTCCGCCAATCATGGCAGCAACTGAAAAACGGGTCGAAGACGCAAACGAGTCGCGTCGGTCGATAATAATTATGGTTGCGGTGATATCTGCTGTTGTAATCGCAGGTCTCTTTTATCTCCTCATGCGAGCAACAGGAGGAGGCGGAGGCGAACCACGACTCGAAGGTGCGATCCGGCCCGGTTCTCCAGAGTTTGAGCAGTATCGGCAGCGCATTGTCCTCGATCAACCAGAAGCCGAAGAGGCTAAGCGCGCCTTGGGTGACATTGTGATGAGTTTGCACACGACGGCGCGCAATTTCACCGGACGCACGCTCAACGGTCTCGAAATCACAGGTTCTGTGTTGGACCATCAGGACAAACCGGTAAAGTCACGGACGGTCGTCGTTATCCCCGGAAAACAATCGGAACTTGAGCCCAATAAGACGATGTTTGTTCAGCTGATGTTGGAGGGAATGTCTGACAGTGATGATCGAGCGAAGATTAAGATGGAAGTTACTGGTTTCAAGTTCAAGTAGCTTCAGGTTCTGAGGGCCTACCGTTCCCCGCTTCGTCCAAAAAGAGTTCTTCCAGCGACTGCCTCAACGGTTGCACCGCTACCAGTTTTCCGCCTGCCTTACGCAAAGCAGAAAGCACGTTATCAACTTCGTTCTCGGCGGACACTTCGATCCGCAAGCCGCTCGGAGTCGCCGTGATCTGAACGTCATTGTTTTCAATGTAACGCTTGAGTGTCGCCGCATCTGTTCCAGTCGTTACCACTTCCAATCGCGATTGTTCGTGCGTTCCGCGGCGTAGCTCTTCAAGAGTTCCCAGTTGGGCAAGCCGTCCGCGACGCAGAATGGCAACCCGATCGCAAAGGACCTCAATGTCTGAAAGGATGTGGGTGCACATAAAAACTGTTTTGCCTTCGAGGCGGAGTGCCGCGATCAAGTCCCGTACTTCACGGCGCCCTATCGGATCCAAACCACTCATTGGCTCGTCCAGGAAGATCACTTCAGGGTCGTTTACGAGAGCCTGGGCCATGCCCACTCTTTGCAACATTCCCTTGGAAAGCTTTCTTAACTGCGTGGTCCATTTTTTTTCGTCCAGTCTGACTCGCGACAGCAAGGCTCGGCTTCGCTCCTGCCGGTCGCTTGCGGACAGCCCGAATATCTGGCCGCAATAGTCGAGAAACTCCAACGCCGTCAGGTAATCGTAAAAGTATGGACTCTCTGGCAGGTAACCGATGCGTTGGTGCATCGAGACATCGGCGATATCCTGACCCAGAATTCGAGCGCTGCCGGCTGTAGGAAATATCAACCGCATCAGAATCTTAAGAGTGGTTGTTTTTCCCGCTCCATTAGCTCCGAGAAAGCCGAAGATTTCGCCCCGGTTCACTACGAGTGAAAGACCATCCAGCGAGCGCACTTTGCGCTTGCGCCAGAACCCCACTTCGTAATCCTTCGTCAGGTTTTCGATTTGTACTATTGACGGCATTGATTTATTTGTAGGGGACTTCCGATTTTGGATCGAGATCGACGTCACACTCCGCGACGCGCAGGACGTATGGCGTTCCGGCAGGGTCAAGCGGGGCTCCCGAGTCGTCGAGACTAAACCGGAACGTCCGCAGCAATTCTCCTATGTCTCTCCATGACGCTGGACAATGACCGATTCGTTCCTTATACGCGGAAACAATCTTTCGCAAGGCGTCTCTTTGCTGAAAAGAATCGAGTTGCATCAGTCGTCGCCTCGCCATCTCTTTGACTTGAGCGTCGCCTGATTGCTCGAACATCCGCGAGTAGATCTCGCGAGCCGTATCAGTGCTGCCGCCTTCAAGCGCCATTTTCGCTTTCATTGCTTGCATCCAGGGTGGTGCTCCCGGGATGAGAGCTCCGCGGCCATAGGCTTCGCTTGCGGCTGGAAAATTGCGCTGTTGCCAGTAGATGTACCCCAGGTGCTGATATAGGCGCCACGCGCTTGGATTTGCCTCGATACCTTTCCGGGTGATGCGAATTGCTTCAGCAACGTCAATAGCCGGCAAAACAATCGCGGCGTATTCGTAAGGTTCCAGAAACTCCGGGTCGAGCGTCGTTGCCGTATCCAGAAGTGGCGCCAGAAGTTTTAGATTCAGCTGGCCCAGGTCATCAAGTTGAACATCTTGTGGAACGCTCAGGATTTTTCCGCCCACATACTGGAGCGAGCGCATCCAATACCAGTCAGCGACCATCCCTTTAAATCCCAGACTCATACGATGTGCTGCGTTGCCGGTTACATACAGCCTTTCCTGCTCTAACTCGGTACTCACGGAAGGACGATGCGCGTCGATCCATTTGCTAAGCAACACGGCCGCAACCATGCCGGCCAGGACAACTGCAATCAGAACAACATGCGATTGGTTGCTTCTCGTTGAACTGTCTACCTGAGCGCTGGCTATCATTTGAAGTTTCGACGACTAAAGATGAGTGTGGCTGAGGCCAGAATTACTGAGATGTAAACCAACGCGTACGCGACCGTTGCGACAACGTTAGCAGGTTGCGGAACGTGACCATGAGCAGCCGGAGTTATGAAACTAAAGTTGGCGAGGTTTGGAAGAAGGTAATAAAGAGCACTGAACAACCACCGAGCCATTGCGCTCGGCAGCGATGTCGAGAGCGACTTTAAGTCAGCACTGAAGTGGCCGATGATGAAAACAAAAAACGTTAGGAGTGCCGATAGTGCAGGTGAAGAGAATGATGAAAAGAGTAAGGCGACGCCGGTAAGAATCATCAATTCCAGGTAGATCAGAAGAATAGCCGGCCAGATTCTAAAGGCGAGTGGATCCCATCCTCGCGAAACGTAGATCAAGGCCAGTGAAACGCCGGCACCCATTATCACCACGTTGACCAGCAACGTCAGACAAAGGCCGAGGTACTTTCCCACCAGGAACTCGCCGCGGCCGACTGGTTTGGCGAAGATGGCATACACTGTTCGACGTTCGATCTCTTTGTAGACCAAACCAACTCCTACAAAGATGGCGATGAAGACGCCAAACAAAAGCATTGCGCTGAGGCCGAGGTCCACAATAATTTTGCGCTCCTGTCCACCCGAGAGCTCGCCGATGAAAATGGCAGCGCCCGTAAGCAACAAGACAAACAGGACCAGGTTGTAGAGGACGCGATCTCGCACGGCTTCGCGGAAGGCATTACGAGCTATTGCCGAGATGCGTGTGATCGCATTTCCGCTGCGAGAAATCTTGCGATTGTCGCTGAGTGTCGCTTCTGCGATTGCGTCCAAAGAAATTCTGGTGTTCATCTTGTGAAATATGAACAGGCAAAAACTACTCTACCGCAAATGCATCGTATTTTGAAGATGCTTTTTAGAGATGCCTGCGGCGCTAACAAGTGGTTTCGGAACCATTACCTTTAGAGAAAGATACATAGGCTAATTAACGACATGCGGATCGGCTGGATACGCAAAGGGTGGACGCGTAGCGTGTTCGGCGATGGCCGGATAAGCCCAGGATTGCGGCGTCAGCTTTTTGGGCGGAGAAATGCTGCTGTCTGCTTGTGCCGCAGCGTACGCTGAATCGGGGCCGAAACACATTAATTGTCTCCAGCCTCTCGCGACCAAGGCGTCGGTTAATACTGCAGTCTCATATTCCCTGGCCGCTTCCAGCGACCTCCCGGCTTCGGCCAGCGCAATAGAATGACGAACACGTAAAAACACTGAGCGAGGATATACAGAGACGGCCATGGCTAGTGTTTGCTCTGTGGCAGTGGTGTCGTGAGCGGCCGCTTCTGCTCCGGCCAGGAATGCGTAACAGGTCGAGCTGTTGAATCCGTGTTGCGTAGCAAAGCGAAGATGTTGCACCGCCTCTTCGTATCGGTGCTTGCCGTATAGCCAGCCGCCAAAGTCAAAATGTGTGGGAGCATCGTAGGGATTCCAGCTTAACGCCTGGCGAAAGAAATGTTCTGCAGGCTGCGTGCGCGAATCGTCGCCTTGTGATCCAGTCGGCGCGAGCAGCGCCATTGCGCGCAATGTAGAACTGACTCCCAGGGCACTCATCCCGCCAAACATCACCATCGCCAGTACAAGGCCGCTTGCGGTGGCGGTGCGAACGAAGAAGGGCGTGAGGTTAAGAGCCCGTTTTTGAGCCGCTTCCGCAGAAGCAAAGCGCAATGTAATGGCAGCCGCAAAAAAGAACAGCAGGCCACTTGCTAACCAACGAAACGAAATGGAGCTGGCGCCTGAACTAACGGCAAAGGTGGTCAGGCTACACACGGCTCCGAGGGCAAGCGGGTTGTGCGCGGAGCGCAACGCCCTGGCAGCCATCCAGATCAGTGCACCACTAAACATTAAGAACAATGCGAAACCGATGGCGCCAAGTTCTGCAAGTATCTGCACATATTCATTGTGAGCTCGTTGTGCGAGAAGGTCTTCCTGTTGATTGACGAGCTTGGAATCCGGATGTTTCGCGGAGAATTGTCCACGCGCTGTCGGATACGCCAATTCGTAATTATTGGCGCCCACGCCGTGAAGCGGATGTTCGTGTATCATCTCGAGCCCGATGGCCCATAGTAGAATGCGGATCTGTGCGGTCGGGTCATTGTCCTTCAGGTCTTGAACACGCTGAAATGATGAAGAAGGGGTACCCGCGCCGATAGTTTGAAATGCCGTCGTGGCAAAGAGGACCACCAGCAACAGCAAGGCCTGCTTAGGGCGGTGCGGCCGCCATGCTTTTTTCGCACAAACACCGACTACGACTAAGGTCAAACCTGCACCCACTGCGAGAAGTGGCGCTCGCTCAAGCGTTTGCAATGTGCCCAGCCATGCCAGTACGGTCGCGGTTCCGCATAACAGCGCAGCGCGCCTATTTCTCACGGTAATCGCGAGCGTTGCGAACATTGGAACGCTGACCGCCAGCGGCTCGCCCAGGCCCGTGGATCGCCGCAGGATTAAGCCGAACTGATAAACCTCGGGCGATGTGCTCCAGAACTCCAGCGCTGAAGTGACACCGATGATTGAAATCACCACCGCAAGCGCGGCCAGGCTCGCGCGCAGCAGCCTTGGTCTCTCGACGATCCGTCTCATTAAGATGAAGCAGATCAGGTAACCAGCCCAGGTGAGATTGTAGTGAACTGCGTTAAGCCATCCTTCTGCCCACAGAAGTGAAGCCACGCTCCAAACAACAAAAAAAGTGAGCGGCAAGAGAATGCCAAACTCACTTGTTGGAATGCGAAGGGACCAGACTGAAGATGCTTTTGCGCGCTTGATTACCAGAGCCAGTGTAACGACCAGCAACAGTCCAATTAATAGTTCCTGACGCCACGGAAGACTATTTATTGACGCCTTCGACAACCCCGGCACAAGCGGGGCCAGAAAGACGAATGGCCACAGGACGGCAAAGATCCATAGGGGCTCGCTTAAAACTAAACGACGAAAGGATGGCATCTTGGTGCAGGACGGAGAGGCGTAAGTAAAAGCTCTGAAGTGTCAGTTGGAAGACAGAAAGTCCCGTTTGGCAATGGTGTTAGTTGACCAGCGGTGACAAAGCATCAATAGCGAAAACGGTTGTGGGGGCAGTCATTGTTGGGTCGCCACGCATGACGCCGATTTGAGTCATCGCAAAGCGACGTGTGCCAGTCTGTCCGATGCCGGACGTGATGGAAGGAACAGCGGTCACGCCGAACTGCGCCGTAGGTCCAGTGCCGCTAACATCCCAAAGCTCGAACTCATACCCGCTTTTCAAACCACCTGCAAGGGAACCATCAATGAGGTTTTGGCCATTGAGCGCACCCAGACTAGTAGCGAAAGCTCCGTTACCTGCGGTCGATTGATAAGTGGCTTGACAGCTGTGCAGAGTGCGAATGGACGACTGAGCCGAGCCCTCGTTAGCCGAGCGGCGCGAAGCCAACATATTCGGAATGGCGATGGCTGCAATGATGCCCAAAATCGCGACGACTATGAGCAGTTCTATCAGGGAAAACCCCCGCATGCGCGTTTGCTTCTTCATCTCCTAACACTCCTTAAGGAAGAATCAATTTGGACTTCTTGCGTCATCCTGGCTGGCCTCGACCGGTCGGTCGCCCAGATCCATTTCCTCCACCCTGATCTTATACAAGGCACGTGCCAAAGAGGGCGTCTCGTCTGATTGCTAAACTAATGCGGTGGGCAAAAGGAAACGGGAGCGGATTGTTCTCCGCCCCCGCTTCGCTTACTAGACTAGGTTTGTTTCTTAGTTGCCTAAAGGCGACAGGAGTTCGATTGCGGCACAGTCGGCTGGCGCGGTCATCGTGGTGTCTCCACGAAGCACACCCACCTGGGTAATCGCAAATCGACGTGTACCGGTCTGGGAAACACCAGTGTTGGTGGTAGGGATTGCTGAGGCGCCGAACTGAGCCGTCGCGCCCGTGCCACTGACGTCAACCATCGCGAAAGTGTAGCCGCTCTTGCTGCCGCTACTGAGGACTGAGTCAATCAGGTTTTGAGTATTCAGTGCCGTAAGGTTGGCGGCGAAGGCGCCATTACCAGCGGTGGACTGATACGTGGCCTGCGAACTATGAATCGTTCGAATGGACGACTGCGCCGAGCCTTCGTTGGCCGCACGGCGAGACGCGAGAAGATTGGGGATCGCGATAGCGGCGATGATACCGATAATCGCGACAACGATGAGGAGTTCAATTAGGGAGAAGCCCTCTTGGCGTTTGTTTGTGTTCATTTCTAAATCATGCTCCTTCGAATTGTGGTTACTTGGGATATCGCGCCATTCGGCTTCGTCTCAACGTCTGCGTGCCGCGCTGAGCGCGAATTGTTACTGCTACCCTTACAAGGGTTGTGCCATTGGTCGCGATGATGTTGACCTCTTCCGTAAGTGACTGGTACTTGGGCCTTTAGTCCGATCAATGCTCTGGTTCTTACGGCAGTTACTGGATCCTCGGTTCGTGATCATGACAAATCTCGGCATCGGGCCCCTGTCGCTTTATGTCAGTCTTTGAAAACGGGAAGGGGATTCGGGCCTTCCCAGAAAATGAAAGCGGGGGCGGATTATCCGCCCCCGCTTCAGGTTGTTTAGGCTGAGAACTTTCTTAGTTACCCAAGGCCGACAAGAGATCGATTGCGGCGGTCGTTGTCGGGGCCGTCATTGTCGTGTCGCCACGCAGCACACCAACCTGAGTGATAGCGAAGCGTCGCGTACCTGTCTGCGAAACACCTGTAGTGGTTGTCGGTACAGCGGTAGCGCCGAATTGGGCAGTGGCGCCCGTGCCGCTCACATCACACATTGCGAAGGTGTAACCGCTCTTGCTGCCACTGCTGAGAACCGAGTCGATCAGGTTCTGCCCGTTGAGGGCGGCGAGGTTGGCAGCAAAGGCGCCGTTGCCAGCCGTCGCTTGATAGGTAGCCTGAGAACTATGGACTGTGCGGATCGAGGATTGCGCCGAGCCTTCATTGGCGGCACGGCGTGAAGCTAGAAGATTTGGGATCGCGATGGCGGCGATGATTCCGATGATCGCGACGACGATGAGGAGCTCTATCAGTGAGAAGCCCTCTTGGCGTTTAGTGGTATTCATTTCTTTGTTCCTACTCCTTAGAGAATTTGTTGAATAACGTCTCGCGCCACCGGCTTCATCTGAAACTTCTCTTGCCGCGCATAACGCGAACTTGTCGGTGTGTATCTTACAAAGCTCGTGCCATCGGCGATTTGGAAGGACGACAACAAAAAACCCCCTGCAATTGGTGAATGAATCAGCGCGGGCTGGGTCTAACCAGGAGGATGTTGACAAATTCCGGCAGTCTGATTGACGGATTTCGTCAGCCACTGAAGATCCAAGGTAAGTCCACAGATTTCGCAGATTACCAGGTTAAGCAAACATGGTCTTTGGACTTCGGACTTTGGTCTTTGAAATCAATGCGAGGTTGAAAGTAACCAAAGATCAAAGGCCCAAGACCAAAACCCATATTTGCTTAATCTGTGTAATCTGCGAAATCTGTGGATTTGACTCTTAGGTTTCGCCGGCGCCGGCAGCAAACTCTGATTCGTCATCGGTCCGACGCCGAGGGGTTGGATCAGTCGAGCGGCGCCGAGGGTTTGATTCTGGACCACGCCGTTCGTCACGCATCTGCGCGGTGAGGCCTCGTATGCCATGTTTGTCTAAAAGGTGCCGCAATGATCTTACGGACAAGCGAAGCAATTCAGCCGCGGTTGTCTGGTTGCCGTTAGTGCGACGAAGGGCTTCAAGCACGTAAGTCTTTTCGAGTTGGTCCAAATGGGCCGTAAGGTTAACGCCTTCTTCTGGGAACTCGAATGCCTCATTCACCCGATCTTGATGGTAGTCCGTAATCTTTTCCGGCAGTCGTTCGGGCTGAATCGAGTCCGTGGTTTCCAGAGCGACCGCGCGTTCGATGGTATGTTCGAGCTCGCGGACATTGCCCGGCCAGAGATAGTTCTCGAGCAGCTGCATGGCTTTATCGCTAATCGACAAATCGCGTCCTGCCTGATCGCAAAACTTCTTGGCAAAGTGGGTCGCGAGGTCCGAGATGTCCTCCGGGCGCTCGCGCAGCGGGGGCAGCTCGATCGGTATAACGGAAATTCGATAGAAAAGATCTTCCCGGAATGCGCTTTCCTTCACCATGCTGGCCAGGTCTCGGTTTGTAGCCGCGATTACCCGAGTGTCCACGGACATCTCTTCAGTTGCGCCCACAGGTCGCAGCTTTCGTTCCTGTAGCACACGCAACAATTTGACTTGCATTGCCGGTGACATCTCGCCGATCTCATCAAGAAAAATGGTTCCGTGGTTGGCGGCTTCGAAAAGACCCTTTCGATTGGTATTTGCGCCGGTGAAAGAACCCTTTACATAACCAAAAAGCTCCGACTCCAGTAGCGTTTCCGTAAACGCTCCACAATTAATCGAGACAAACGGTTTTTCGGCGCGTGGACCGAGATCGTGAATAGCGCGGGCCACCAACTCTTTGCCGGTTCCGGACTCCCCTGTAACCAAAACCGTCGACGGCACTTGAGCAACAGTTTCGATCATTTGATATAACGCGAGCATACGCCCCGACCGCCCAATGATATTTCCCAGCCTGCCCCGCGTACGTTGTCCTTGAATCAGAACTTTGTTCTCTTCAAGCAGCGCCTCTTTTTCCTTAATCAGGGAAACCTTTTGGAGAGCCCGGGTGACCGTCTCTTTCAAGAGATCGTTATCGAAGGGCTTCTGCACAAAGTCGTAGGCGCCAAGCAAGAAAGCTTCGCGCGCTGTATCGACATTGGCGAAGGCAGTCATCATGATGACTTCCACTTCAGGCAGCAACTCGCGCGCAGAGCGTAGCAACTCGATACCGCTCATATCCGGCATCCGCACGTCCGAGAGAATTAGATCCACCGTCTGCTCTCGCAGACGGTCCATTCCTTCTCGACCATTTTCCGCCACGCGCACATTATGTCCCTCACGCTGCAGCAGATGCGTCAGGAACTGTCGCATCCCTAATTCGTCGTCGACGATGAGAACGTTAGCCATACTTTTTAGGAGTCAGTGGATATTCAATTATCGCTGACCGCAGCCACCCCCGGTAGCTCAATAGCGATCGTTGTTCCTTGACCCTCGCGACTGCGGACGTTAATTGTACCACCATGATCGCGAATGATTTGATACACAATCGACAATCCTAGCCCCGTCCCACCCGTCGTGGACGAAAACGGCTCGAAAAGATGCTCGACTTGTTCCGGAGACATTCCACGGCCGGTGTCGGAAAAAGTGATTCGCAGCCGTCCATTCGAGTTCTTGCCAACCTCGGCACGGAGTGTCCCACCGTTACTCATGGCCTGTAGCGCGTTTCGGGCCAGGTTCCAGAAGACTTGTCGCAATTGTTCGGCATCCGCATCGGCAAACAGCGGGGCACTCGGAATTTCATCTTCAATAGTCTGCGAATCCTTTATTTCAGGGCTATGACGCAACAGAGTAAAGGTTTGTCTTAGGAGATCTCCGACTTCGACTGTGGTATGGACAATGGAACGTGGCCGGGCGTAGTTGAGAAAGTCTGTGATAATTCGATTGAGGCGGTCTGACTCGCGCAGAATGATCTCCATCAGTTCGGTCTGAGCCGATTCGCCCTCCATCTCCGAGCGCAGCATTTGTATCGAACCGCGCATAGCTGCAAGTGGATTTCTGATCTCATGCGCGATCGAAGCAGCCATGCGTCCGATGGCCGCCAGACGATCCTGCCGCTTGGAGGTCTCCTCCAGGGCTCGTATCTGCGTTAGATCTTGAAATGTGATTACCATTCCCGTAGTTTCGCCGGTTTCCGAGAAGAGCGGGGTAATGGTAAATCCTAAGCGCAATCTCAGCCCTTCGGATTTCTGACAGTCGGATTCGAAACGCGGGCTCGGTTTACCTAGTTCCGTTGCCCGGGCTGAGTCTGCGATGCGTTGTTTCAGCTCTCCAAAAAACATCGACGCATCTTTTCCACGAACGGCCCCTTGGCGATATCCTGTTATTTCTTCCGCTGCGGCATTGAATGTATAAATACGGAATTGAAGGTCCGTGGTAACGACGCCTGATCTGATGGACTCGACAATTCGTTCGTGTAGGGCGCGAAGGTTTGCCAGCGTTTGCGTGGCGGCGATGAGCCGCACATCGGAGCGCGTTTGACTTTCCGCCAGGCGCGCTGACAGCAGGCCGACTACCAGGAACGCCATGTCAAACAAACCCACAGCTTGAATAGATTGTGACAGAGATTCTTTAAGGGTCGCTGCGGCTGGGTGGTTGCCAAAACCTTTTATCACTGCCAGTGCACAACCTGTGAAGGCCAGGACGCAGCCAACTGAAATAACAATTGCATCGCGTGGTCCGAGGAACAGACTGGCGACCGAAATGATTACGATGTAGAGGGCAGTGTACGGGGAGTGAATTACGTCCGAAGTCCAAACCAACCAGGTCACGATGAGAACATCTGCCGCAAATTGAAGCCGGGTCTGAAGAAGAAAGCTCTGTGAGAACCGCTGGATCAGTGAGTAAGCAAACGTAAGGAAGACTACGAAGAGAAAGACGGGAAGCTTTTTGACCCACGACTTGTCATCGGCTGTATCGGTGATCAAAAACGCGCCGACTAAGAGGAGAATGATAGCGGTCCCGAGCCGTCCCGCTATAAGCCAGCGAAGCTTGCGAGCGAACGCATGCGCTTGTTCGTTTCTTTCTTCGTCAGCGGCCATCCGTTGTCAAGCCTACCACAGAGCTTGGTCTTGCGGCAGACTTGGATTAGGCGATCCAGTTATAGTGATACCGTCGTGCATATCCTATCCATTGAATCTGTTACCAAAAACTACGGAGTAAAGCCGCTCTTCGAAAATGTCAGTTTCGGGCTCGACTCTGAGGATCGCATCGGCGTGGTCGGCGTCAACGGTTCGGGCAAGACTACTCTGCTTCGTCTTATTGCCCGTAAGTTAAAACCGGATTCCGGTCGGATTGTTTTTGCTTCTAACGTGTCGGTTGGCTACCTGGAGCAGAACCCGCCGTTTGATCCGGATCAGACTGTTCTCGACGCCGTGTTTGCCTCGAGCGACGCTCGGATGAAATTGCTGCTTGACTACGAGCGCGCGTGCGAGGAACTTGAGTTTGACGAGCGCAGCGAGCAGCGTTTGAATCGCGTGTCAGAACTAGCCCACGAATTAGAAGCATCGGGGGCCTGGGAGTTGGAGACGAATGCCCGGACAGTGCTGAGCAAACTGGGGATCCACGACACGACGTCCACGATGGGCACACTCTCGGGTGGACAACGAAAGCGCGTCGCGCTCGCGCATGCGCTGATTGAAGGCCCTGATCTCCTGATTCTCGACGAGCCTACCAATCACCTCGACGCTGAAACTATCACCTGGCTCGAAACTTATCTTGCGCGATATCGGGGAGCCCTCCTGCTGGTAACCCACGACCGCTATTTTCTCGACCGCGTAACGGGACGAATTTTCGAAATCGTTCGCGGGATCGTTCAAGGGTTTGATGGGAACTACTCATACTATCTGGAGAAGAAGGAAGAGCAGGATCTAACTCGCGCTGTCGAAGGTCAGAAGCGGAAAATGCTAATTCGACGCGAGCTGGCCTGGCTGCGACGCGGTGCGAAAGCGCGCACCAGAAAGTCCAAATCACGCATCGACCGTGCCGAAAGTTTGATGGCCCAACCGAAGGAAGCGGCCGGGCCCGAACTCGATATTTCGGTAGCTTCAAGCCGCATGGGTAAGAGGATTTTGGAGCTGCACGACATCACAAAAGCGTATGACGGACTCGTATTGATTGAAGGCTTCGACTACACGCTAAAGCTCAGAGACCGTATCGGTGTGATTGGTCCGAATGGCGTCGGCAAGACTACGCTGCTTGAGATCATCACCGGGCGCGTGAAGCCGGACAGGGGCTCCGTTGAAGTTGGTCAGACAGTGCGATTCGGCTATTACGATCAGGAAAACCGCGCCCTGCCTGCGGACGAAAGAGTGATCGACTACATAAGAGCTGTGGCGGAGCGGATTGAAACAGCGGATGGGAGATTCATCACTGCGGGCCAGATGCTGGAGAAGTTCCTTTTCACTGGTGCGATGCAGCATGCGCGGATAGGTTCGCTGTCGGGTGGCGAGCAGCGCCGGCTCTATCTGCTGCGTGTGCTGATGGGTGCTCCAAACGTCCTGCTGTTAGACGAACCAACAAATGATCTGGACATTCCAACTCTCATCACGCTGGAAGACTATCTAGACAGCTTCTCAGGTTGCGTGATTGTCGTCAGCCACGATCGGTACTTCCTCGACCGGACAGTCGAACACATCTTCCGCTTCGAGGCTCAGGGTCGTTTGCGCCAGTATCCGGGAAACTACACGGCATTTATGGAAGCTCAACAGGACGACGAGAAGGCAGTCGTTCCCGTTAAGTCGAAGCCCACCAAAAAGCCGGCGAGTGTGCAGAGCACGAGCTCAGTCGGACGTAAACTGACTTTCAAAGAACAGGGAGAATTAAAGAAATTAGAGGCAGCAATACAAGCGGGTGAACGCCGCCAGGCGGAAATAGAAGTGGAACTAAGCACGAACTCAAGCGACGCGAACCTGGTACATCAACTCTATCAAGAGCGGGAGCTGCTCGCCGCGCAAATCGCCAATGATCTTGACCGCTGGGCAGAGCTAGCATGATCGGTTAAAACCGCTGAGCTTCGCGATATTGAAGCATAGGTTCTACAATCGAGGCCATGAAACGCTCCGGAGTTGCAGACCTTCCGCTTCATGGCGGCCGCGTTCCGCAATGGCTTGCGGAACGGATGACCAAACTCGGTACGGCCATCACAGAAGCCGTCGTTCATGACTACGGCGCCTCCGCCTTCCTCTCCCGTCTCAGCGATCCTTTCTGGTTCCAGGCATTCGGCTCGGTGATGGGAATGGATTGGCACTCTTCCGGCATCACCACATCAGTCATGGGCGCCCTCAAGCGCGGCCTCGGCCCAAGAGCGGACGAACTCGGGATCTATATCTGCGGAGGTCGTGGCAGGTTCTCGAGGAACACGCCGCAGGAATTGCGATCGATTGCAGAACGTCGCGGGTTCGACGGCGAAGCCCTGGTCCGCACCAGTCGACTCACCGCTCGCGTCGACAACAATGCCATTGCCGATGGATTTCAGATCTACCTGCACAGTTTCGTCGTGACGTCGAATGGCGAGTGGGCAGTCGTGCAACAGGGTTTGAATGATCGGAGGGGAATAGCTCGTCGGTATCACTGGCACTCGACGGCAGTAAAAGACTTCGTGACCGAACCTCACACAGGAATAGTAGGTGAGAATCAGGGAACGATCATGAATCTCGTGGACGCTCAAGCTAAACCGGCGCAGTCTGCCCTCCTCGGCGTTACTCATGAGAAACCCGAGACTACTCTACGTGCCGCTATTTCCCACTTTCGCCATCTGCGTATGCCGAATCATCACGAGGTGCGTGCGTCGAATGTAGATCTGAAACGACTTGGCGCCGTGCTCGCAGTTGCGTACGAGCGTGACCTTCATGACTTCGCCGAACTTCTCCTGTTGGAGAATCTTGGTCCGCGCACTCTTCAGTCGCTCGCCTTAATTGCCGAGGTGGTCCATGGCGCCCCTTCTGGTACGCTCGGCCGCTTCTCTGATCCGGCCCGCTTTTCATTCGCGCACGGCGGCAAGGATCGGCATCCATTTTCGGTCCCCTTGAAGACCTACGACGAATCGATCAATTTTCTTCGCACCTCACTGGATGCGGCAAAGATCGGCCGCAAAGACAAGCTTGATGGCTTTCGTCGTCTCGAAAGCTTTGTTCGTGCTGTCGAAACGCGACTCGACCCCAAAGCCGATTTCCACGCAGTCATTGCTCACGAAAACGCAATCTCTCCCTCGCTCGATGGTCGTTCGGTCTTTGACCACAAGCCCCGGCAGCGTTCGCTTTTCTGAAAACAGTGAATGCAAAAACAGTAAGAGAAATTCGGCCACAGATGAACGCGGATCAGAGTGGGGATAATTGGGAATAAGCATTTGATCTGGGTCATCAGCGTTTATCTGTGGCTCATCTCTGCCGTCCCGCAGCGTCAGTTGCACCAGCTCTGGCCGCGCTCACATGCCTTTTTGCTGCTTGTAGAGTGCGAAATCGCTTCGCAGGCGAGACAGCTTGATTCGCAGTTGAGTCGCAAGGAGGAACAGACCAAAGCGGCGCCGGACCGCCGCACTCCAAAAGCGTCCTTGCAGATGTGAGAAGCTTGTATCAAACTCGTAGAAAGATGCTTTACGGACTTAAGAAAAGAGCAGCTATGACTCTGGCAGCTTTCTTTATCGGCTGTTTGACAGCTCTCGCGCAGCAACCCGCGTACCCGAAAGAGATGCGCGGCTACAAAGTTGAGCACGCCACTGTGGAACTCAAAAAGCCGGCGAAGAAAACGAAAGACGATAATTCAAACAACCAGACAGCTGCTGAACCGGCGGCTGAGCCGTTGATTCGATTCGGCAATCCAGAACTTGCTCGCGTGACGCCGCTAGGTATCAGTCTTGAGATGCCGATAGTCGTTGCACCGGTACGGCAAAAGGGTCACGTCGATTTTCTGGTTTTCGAAGACATGTTTGTTAACGGTACCTCGGTGGAAATCGATGAATACCATCGCGAGTTTGATCTGCCGAACACCGAGCCATTGACGTTATCCGAGCCGTTGAGGTTCTACATTTACCTTCCCCACGCACTGCTGGCGGCGGTTGATGAATGGAGCGAGTCGAAAAAGACCTGGCTCGTACAGGGTCGTGTTTACGTGTTTGGAAAATTCAAGAAGGGCTTCTTCAGTTTCAAGCGCTGCCTCCCGGTCGAACTAAAGATCACAATGCCCAATCCACTGCACAACTAAAAATGCAGGCCGATTACGCAGATTAGACGCTTACATCAATTAATTTGTCCTCTAATGACCCCAGAGCGCTGCCAACAAGTCGAGGAGATTTTTCAAGCGGCTCTCGATCGCCCTCCCGAAGAGCGTGCCGGGTTTGTGTCAGAAGCATGCGCAAATGACGTTGGTCTAAAGCGCGACGTCGAAATACTCCTGTCACAACACGAGAGCCCTTGGAGCCGTTTCGAGGAGCCTGTTTACGCGGGACCAGATCCAAGTCCGCTTGAGTGTAAAGAGGACGCTGATGCCCTGATTGGGCGTCGCTTAGGAGCCTACAGAATCGAACGCCAAGTGGGTCGCGGTGGCATGGGTATTGTCTACGAAGCGGCACGAGTCGACAACGAATTCCGAAAGCGCGCGGCAATAAAGCTGGTTAAGCGCGGCATGGATACTGACTTTGTTCTGCGGCGCTTTCGCCAGGAGCGTCAAATCCTCGCCGCCCTGGATCATCCAAACATCGCGCTGTTATTGGACGGCGGCACAACTGACGACGGCTTGCCGTACTTCGTAATGGAGTTCATTGAAGGTCAGCCCTTGTACAAATACTGCGATGCCAATCAATTGAGCATCTCCGAGCGTCTCAAACTCTTCGTGCAGATTTGCGAAGCCATTCATTACGCTCATCAGAAGCAGGTAGTTCATCGAGACATAAAACCATCAAACGTGCTGGTTACGTCTGACGGCACGCCGAAGCTCCTGGACTTCGGCATAGCCAAACTTCTCAATCCTGACCTGGTCGGTGAGATAACTCTCGACCCAACGGCCACGGCGATGCGTCTGATGACACCGGAGTATGCGTCGCCGGAACAAATACAGGGCGCGCCGACGTCACCAACTACCGACGTTTATTCTCTCGGCGTGTTGCTCTACGAACTGTTGACTGGACATCGCCCCTATCATTTGCGGAATCGCGCGCCATATGAGATCGCGCGCGTCATTTGCGAAGAGGTGCCTGCCCCGCCAAGTTTCATCATAACCCGTCCCCATGACCTGTTGCCGAAGCTCTACTCAGGTGACGAAGCTCCAACACTCGAGCGAATCTATTCGACGAGAAAGGCGACGCTTGAGTCGTTGCGGCGCGATCTTTTCGGCGACCTCGACATGATAGTGATGCGGGCGCTTCGCAAAGAGCCCGAAGCGCGTTACCAAACCGCTGAGCATTTGCGTGACGACATCTCGCGATTTCTCAAAGGACAGCCGATTTCGGCTTGGCCCGATTCACCGACTCACCTGGCTCTCGGGTCCGAGTCCATAGGCGCGGAAAACTCACTGGCAGTGCTACCGCTGAAACTGTTGAATGTTCAACCGGGGTCTGACTCAGGACCGGATTACCTGGGAGTCGGTCTCGCCGATGCGCTGATCACACGACTGAGTACGATTAAGCGTTTTGCAGTAAGGCCGACGAGCAGCGTGCTGCGGTTCGGCGCCCACTCTGATCCACTCGTCGCCGGACGTGAACTGGGAGTTGCTCTCGTACTCGACGGCCGGGTCAGAAGAGCGGGCGAGCGGATTCGCGTCACTATTCAGTTGCTCAACGTGCGTGATGGCACCTCGATTTGGGCCGGACAATTTGACGAGCAGTTTACCGACGTACTGAATTTGGAAGATGCGATCTCGTCAAATGTTGCCGAAGCGATCATTCCGCACTTGACCGGCGACGAGCGACTCAGATTGTCCAAACGCGGCACCAACAATCCGCAAGCTCACGAGGCCTATCTTCGCGGACGCTTTTATTGGAGCACGTTCACGGAAGAGGGCTTTGCCAGAGCGATCGTTTGTTACAACCAGGCGATCGCGCTCGATCCAAACTACGCCGTAGCGTATGCCGGTGTGGCTGCTTATCACAACTGGCTTGGCTCTTTTGCAGTTCTGCCCTTTGCCGAGTGTGCGGCTGCGGCCTACGAAGCCGCCTCCACGGCCGTGTCGATCGATCCGACGCTGGCTGAAGGTCACGCTGCATTGGGCCAGGCAACACTCTGTAAAGATTTCCACTGGGCCAGTGCGGAACGCGAGCTTAGGACCGCAATTGAACTGAATCCGAATTACTCAGTAGCGCGTATCTGGCATGCCTTACAGTTAACGATGGAAGGTCGCTTTACCGAGGGTTTGCAGGAAGCGCAACGTGCGCGCGATCTGGATCCGCTTGCGGTCATCTCGCGCTTTAGTCTCGTCTGGTGTTCCTACCACGCGCGACGCCTTGAAGAAGCGTACCTGCGGGCGCGCGAGACATTGGCAGCGGAGCCGACCAATCTGATGATGCTTCACGGTTCGAGTTTCGTCCTTAGCCGCTTGGGCCGTCACGATGAAGCGATTGCGGCCGCGGAAAAGTCTGTGGCGTTGATGGGCAAAGTCTCTCACACGCTGGGCAGGCTTGGGTCCGCATTGGCGGAGGCTGGCAAGACTGATGCCGCTGAGGCTGTTCTGCGTGAGATGGATAAGATTGCGTCGCATCGCCATATCTCACCCTATCATGAGGCGTTGGTTTATTGCGCCCTGGGCCGCACCGAGCAAGCAATGGATTTATTGGAGCGAGCCTATGAGACTCGTGACGCGAAGATACTTTGGATCGGCGTCGATCCCGAGTTGGACGCGTTGCATGGACAGCCGCGCTTTAATGAGTTAATTCGGAAGTTGAACCACCCGTTCGCCGCCGTGTCGACTGAGACCACTTCCGTCACGTCCCCGGTGCCGAGTCCCGCGCCGCAAACTCTGGAGAGTGAGAACGAAGAGGCTCGCCAGCTTTACACAGCCGGTCGTTATTACGCCACGCGGCGCACCGCTGAGGGTCTTTGGCAAGCCATCGATCGGCTCAAGCGCGCAGTGGAACTCGATCCGGAATTTGCACAGGCTCACTCAGAGTTGGCCGACTGTTATGCGCTTCTTAATTGGTACGTTGAGCCTCCACCTGAAAACTCCTGGCACCTCGCGAAGCAGTCTGCTCTCAACGCCGTCAACGCTGATCCCGAATTGGCGGAGGCGCGGGCGTCACTTGGTTTCGTCAGGCTTCATTACGACCGCGATTGGGAAGGTGCCGAGCGCGAGTTGCGCGCCGCAATTCAATTGAAGCCGGCCGCTCAGGTAGCACATCGCTGGTACGCATTCAGTCTGTCAGCAATGGGCCGCCATCAGGAGGCCTTTGCCGAGATGGAGCGCGCGCGGGAGATTTCACCACAGTCTGCGGTGCTGGCGACTGCGGTAGCCAACGTGTTGTTCCTCGCCGGAAGGTATGACGACGCGATCGCCCAGTGTCATAGAGCGATGGAGCTGGATTCTGGAGCTGTGTCGGTCCATACAGTTTTGCGTTGGTCCTATGAGAAAAAAGGCATGCACCGTGAAGCGCTGGCTACCTTCGAGCAGGAACGAGTATTTGCCGGTGACAAGGCGACAACGCACCTGAAGCGAGCCGAGGTGTTGGCGGCGGTTGCCCGGCGTGAAGAGGCGCAGGCTGTTCTAAAAGAAGCAATCGAGCGGCGGCCAAAGCAGTGGGTTTCCGCCTATGAGATCGCCGTCGTTTATTGCTGGCTTGGTGACTACGACAACGCCTTCCGCTGGCTTGCGCAGGCGGAACGCGAGCACGCAGTTGGATTCACCTTCGTGCGAGTCGATCCGCGATTGGAAGGATTGCGCTCCGATCCGCGATTCGAAGAATTGCTGCGCGGGAGCGACCGGACCATATCCTGAATTTCAGTAGGTATCGTGGTGACTGCTTGCCGCCCGATGTGAGGCGGGGGCTCTGCGCCGCCGGTTAGCTGCCGATAGCACTTGGGCTGCGCCCCTTGGTGCGGGCTCTGCCCAGTTAATGAAGTGCGACCTTGGTTTTCGAGTGACCGCTACGAAACGGCTTCGCCGCCCGAGTTGGCTTCGCGGCGGTGGCTTCGTCCCGCCGGTTAGCTGACCATACGATTTGGGCTGCGCCCCTGGTGCGGGCTCTGCCCCCACTTATCGCCGTTGCCTGGCTCTTCTCCACATCACATACGCAAACAGCAGAAAGTACGCCTTCGTGCGCGCCTCGTCGATTGCCCGACAAACGACAGCTTTCATTTGGTCAGTCTTGAATACCGGTAGCCTATTGTTGGTGACAATTGTGACGTACAGGGCCTGTGAGTCTCTGGATATCTGAAAACGATGAGGCATGAGGTTGCTTCCTTGCGGTGAGGTAGCAGAACTGGGTGCAAACGCTACTTGTTTTTGTTAGAAGAGAGTAAAGAGTTGAGAGTGCGAAATGGAATTCGCATCTTGGCCTACGGCTTCGCCGCCCGAGGTGAGGCGCGGTGGCTCTGCCCCGCAGATTAGCTGGAAGTGCCGCTTGGGCTATGCCCCTGGTTCGGGCTCTGCCCCCTCATTGACGAGCGCGATCCAAATGCCGCGGCCCGACCCGCCAAACCATCAAACGTCGATGTGTCTGGGCCAATCCATCGCGAGAAGGGGCAAAGCCCGCACCAGGGGCGCAGCCCTAATGGAAGGTGAAGGCGAACCGGCGGGGCATAGCCACGCCTCACATCAGGCGGCAAAGCCGTGGCGCCGAGCTGAGTTTCACCCAAAGAGCATGCATCTTTTTACTTTTGTTAGAAGAAGCAGAGAGCACCTTTCAAACAATAAACGTCGATGTGTCTAAGGTAATCCATCGCGCGAAAGGGCAAAGCGCGCACCAGGGGCGCAGCCCAAGCGGTAGGGGCCGGCTGCGGGCGGGGCGAAGCCACCGCCGCGAAGCCAACTCAGGCGGCGAAGCCGTTATCCTGATGCGAGTTTCATCCAACTAAAATGTTTTCTCACTTGGAGTCTTTAATTCGACAGCTGCATGTATCCGGCGCAATCGCTCCATCGGGCGTCGCAGTGAGCGCTTGCTCTTGAGCATGCCCGACCATAGGTCGCCGACGTCGGCGATGCGGTGGACCATCGCCCTCAGCGTGAAAGTCCGTGGGCCGATCTCGCCGCGCTCGATTTCCTCCCACATGCAAGGCGCGGATACAGGCGCGCCAGGCTTTGCGCGCACGGCGTAGGCGGCCGCGAACGTCGCACTGTAGCCGTTGCGTCCGGTGTCGACGAGGATGCGCCCGCCGCGATCGGCTTTGCTGAACTCCTGCGTCAGGTTATTCGGATCTCGTTTGACGAGGATAGTGCCAACTGCGTGTGCGAATCTCGCGACTTCACCGAAGCCGGCCTTGCCGTCGAGCGGAACGGCGATGTGGAAACCCTTGGAGCCCGATGTCTTTACCCAGCTTTTCAGGCCCAGCTCATCCAGGAGGTCTCGAATTGCAAGCGCCGCGGTGCGCAACACGTCAGGTTCATCCTCTCTGGACGGGTCGAGATCGAAAACGCAGATGTCGGGCAGGTACAGATTCGGCGCGCGGGACGTCCACACGTGCGGCGTGATGCTATTCTGGTTGGCAAGCCAGAGAAGTGATCGCTCGTCGGTGACAATTGGATGGTGCACTGTGCCACCGTGCTTGGGAACTTCGACGCGCTTGAGCCACTCGGGAAAACCCTTTGACACGTCCTTCTGGAAAAACCCTGGCGCGCCGATGCCACGGTGGTACCGCTCCATCGTGATCGGACGAGCGCGGATGTGCGGCAGCATGACGGGCGCGATTGCCTCGTAGTACGAGGCGAGCTCGCCCTTGGTGATCCCCTCATCTGGGAACAGCACCTTCTCTGGGTGCGTGATCAAGGCATCTCCCTCACGACCTCGCGTGCTGCCTTATCTGTGCGGACGCCCAGCAAGCGCGGATGCCGAAGCTTGCCGTGCACGGTCCATTCGATGAAGCCAACCTGCACGACAATCTCGGGACGCACCCAGTGCGCGCGCAGGCGCGGCAGGCCGACGGCTCTGGTGAACGGCGGTTTCGCGATCTCGAGCGCATCCAGTTGCGCGCGGAGTTGCAGCAGCAGTTTCGTGTCAAAGCCGGTACCGATCTTCCCGGCAAAAACGAAGTCGTCGCCTTCGAAGTAGCCGACCAACAGCGCGCCCAGGCCGACGCGTCGGCCCTGCGGATCGGTGAACCCGCCGATCACGAGCTCCTGCGACTCCTCGCATTTCATCTTCAGCCAGTTTCGCGAGCGGCCGTGCTCGTACAACGAGTCGCGCCGCTTCGCAATAACGCCCTCCCAGCCCTCGTTGCGCGCGCGATCCCACGGCGTCGGATCGTCGACAGAGGTCACGCGCTGCAAGGGGTCATCAAAAGGCAGTTCGCTCAAAAGCGCGCGGCGCGCGTCGAGTGGCAGCGACGTCACGTCGCGGCCATCGAGCCACATGAGATCGAACACGTGGTAGGCGACCTTGCCTCGGCCCCAGGTGACTTCGCCGTCGAGAATCACATCGTGTATCGGCAGATTGGCGATCGCCCCAGCGATGGATGGCATGTTCTGAGGCAATCGATTCCGCGAGAACAGTCCGATGTCTGGTCCATTTTTGAACGCGAGCAGACGGATACCGTCGAACTTGCGCTCGAAGATCCACTCCGGACCGGTAAACCGCTCCTGTGTAAGTGTCGCCGCCATCGGCTCAAGCCATTCCGGTAAGGACATTGGGCACCTTATCCGCAGATTACGCAGATTACGCAGAAAAAGAAAACGTGAAACCTGCAACAGTACGGCACCAGTATGCAGGCGCAGGACGCAGGAGCAAACACCTGAACGTTTCTGCTCCTGCCTGCTGCCCTTGCTTCTAATCTGCGTAATCTGTGGATACTCTTACTCGCAATTTTTCCCCACTAGAGTTAGCATCCCGCCATTCGGGCGCCCGACAATAATCGAGTAACACCAAAGGAGAGGGAAAATGAATTCCGACAGTTACGACATCATCACGGTTGGTGGCGGACTTGGAAGTTCTGCATTGGCAAAGGTGATGGCTGAAGACGGGAAGCGCGTGCTTGTTTTAGAGCGTGAACGAGAATTCAAAGACCGCGTTAGGGGTGAGTATATGACCCCGTGGGGAGTTGCCGAAGCGCGTGAACTTGGTATCTATGAATTGGTACGCGACGCATGTGGCACAGATGCCCCCCTCGTCGATTTGGGTTTTGGACCGAGAGATTTGATATCGACTACGCCACAACAGCTCCCGGCGCTCGGTTTCTGTCATCCCGAGATGCAGGAAGTCGTGCTCACCGCTGCTCAGCAGGCAGGTGCGGAAGTGCACCGCGGCGTTACCGTCACCGAAATCAAGCCTGGACCAACTCCCTCCGTGATAGTGCAGAGTGAAACAGAGACGAGGGAGATCAAAGCACGTCTCGTTGCTGCGGCGGATGGCCGAACATCGATGGCTCGCAAGAAGGTTGGCTTTCAAGTAAGAGAAGCACCTCAACCATTTTTGTTCGCCGGGTTGTTACTCGCTGATATGACTGCGCCGGAGGGGCATGCATATCTCTTGTTTAATCCAGCAATGGGAATGGAAACGGCGATTACGCCGGTAGGCCGCGGACGGTCGCGCACATATGTGGCATATCAGGAGGGAGCAGAATTTCGGCTTCAGGGGAATGAGAATATCTCGCGCTTCATTGAAGAGGCGAAAAGGGCGGAATCGGTAGCGGCATATTACGATAGCGCGCGAGCAATCGGACCGTTGGCTTCGTTTCGTTGTGGCGACTTTTGGGTGGATCATCCTTACAAAGACGGTATCGTCTTAATTGGCGATGCGGCCGCGACAAGCGATCCGGCTTTCGGGCAAGGCCTGTCACTAACCGTACGAGATGTGCGTGTGCTTCGCGATCACTTGCTCGCGACTGACGACTGGGATATTGCCGGTCACGCATATGCGGCTGAACATGACGGTTATTATGCGGTGACGCGCAAAGTGGAAGACTGGTTTCGCAGTTTGTTTTTGGAACAAGGACTCGACGCAGATTCAAGACGCGCTCGGGCGCTGCCTCTAATTGCTGAGGATCAAACGCGCGTTCCCGATCACCTGTTTAGCGGCCCAGACTTACCAGCGGATGAAACTGTCAGAAGAAGGTTCTTCGGTGAAGATTAAGAAGATGGCTGCGTTGGTCTGATGACAACAATACGCGGCGGCCCTCGGCCGCTTTGGAGTGCGGCGGCCCGGCGCCGCTTTGGCCTGAGCTCCGCGTCAACTCAACTGCGAATCAAGCGGTTTCGCCTGTGAAGGGATTTCCCGTTCGCGAGACCCGCCGCGAACGCAGGCCAAAGCGCCGCCAGGCCAGCGCACTCCAAAATAGTAGCCAATTCTTACGAACCGAGTCTGAGTTACAGCCTGGTCTTACAATCCGCTGCGGAAACCTCTCGACCAGCAGTCAACAAAAGTTCACAACTCTTGACATTTTTTTACTTGCCCTTGACACGGCTTAACACAAAGAGGCGTATGCTTCCGTCCGCATCCCGCAAGTGCTTCAGAGGTTAAAATGAAATCGAAGAGAAGAAGGTTTCCAGGAAGCTTAAACCGGTTCCGGCTCATGCTGACGCTGGGTTTGGCGGTTCTCTTGCCGGCGGCGGCGCTCATCTATGTCAATTTCAGCCAGCTGAGAGCCTTCGAGCGCAACAAAGTGCTGGAGGCAGCCATCCATCGCGATTTTCAGGAGTATCTCTTAATCACCGAAAAGAAAATCAACAAGAAGGCTTACACGATGACCGAAGAGGTGAGGGATCTTTTCCCATCTCCGGGCACTGACGCCCAGGAAAAAGAAAAGAAGCTTGACCTCATCCTGGCAAAAAGTCCGTGGCTGTCGCACGTGTTCCTCTCCGACGAAAAAGGTTTCCTTCTCCGTTCTCAACCTCAGCAGATGAGCGACAAGTTCTTTAAAGAAGAGCATGAGCGCATGGCCGAAACTTACCGTGGCTGGTTCAGCATGGAAGGCAAGTCGCTGGTGGAGGGGATACACAAAAAACCCCGGTTCATCATTTTCTCCACTGGTCCAACCAAACGGGCCGAGGGTGAAGTTTACTTGGCGACTGCCTTGTTCGTCTTACCTCAACTCTCGAGCGAAAGGGTTGTGTTGGGCGGGGCTACCTTCGACCCTTGTTACCTGAAACAAACTTTCTTCCCCGGAATCCTGGAGGAGTTGGTCACGCAGAAGATGAGCGACCAGGGCGGAAACCCGCTTGCTATGATGGTCTATCCTGCGGACATGGACATGGGACACGAGATCAAGCCGCTTGCGGCTTCGGCAGGTTGGGGTAACGGGAAGCCGGAAGTCACGCGCAAGTTGGACGATGTTTTTCGCGGGCTGGCGCTGGGCATCAAGTACCAGGGTACGAGCGTCGAGGCGCTCGGCCAGACCTGGGTTCATCGCAGTTTTTTAATCCTTGCGTGCCTTTCGCTGGTGATAATCGGCGGCCTGGTACTTACTAAACACATCGTCAGTAAGGAAATGGCGCTGGCCCGCTTGAAGTCCGACTTCGTTTCTAACGTATCGCACGAGTTGCGCACGCCTCTCGCTTTGATCCGCTTGTACGCCGAAACCCTCGAGCTGGGGCGCATCACGACTCCGGAAAAGAAGCAGCAGTATTACCGCATTATTCGTAAAGAGAGCGAGCGGCTGACCGCGCTGATCAATAACATCCTCGATTTCTCTCGGATTGAGGCAGGACGCAAGGAGTACGAGTTCCGTAAGACTGACATCGCGGAGCTGGTTCGCAACACGCTCGACTCTTATCGCTACCAAATCGAGCAACAGGGTTTCGCGTTTGAAGAGAGCATTGATTCAAACCTGCCGGCAGTGCCGGTGGACCGTGAAGCAATCGCGCGCGCTCTCGTCAACCTGGTTAACAACGCGTTGAAATACTCGAGTGACGAAAAGTTCCTGGGCGTGAAACTATACCGGGAAAACGGCCTTGTGAAGCTCGAGGTGGCGGATCACGGCATCGGCATCGAACGGCGCGATCAGTCGAAGATCTTCGAGAAGTTCTATCGAGCAGGAGATCCACTGGTGCACAACACGAAAGGAAGCGGCCTGGGTCTGTCGCTGGTCCGCCACATTACCCACGCGCATGGTGGGGAAATCGCGGTTGAAAGCACACCGGGAAAAGGCACCAAGTTTACTCTGTCGTTGCCGCTGTCATCAGCCACTCAGCAGCCGGCAAATAGCCCAGCATCATAAGGACCAGCGCATATGAAGAGAAAAATGACTTTCAATGAGCAATCAAACGGCGGTGCGAGCGGCCATCGATCAGACACTAATTTTAGAGACGGCGTCGAACGGAATCCGAGTAGGAAAACACGCATCCTGATTGTGGAGGACGAGCCTGCCATGGTGGCCGGTCTGCGTGACAACTTCGAGTACGAAGGCTACGACGTGATCAGCGCCGGCGACGGAGTAGAAGGTCTCGATCGCGCTATTGCCGATGATCCCGATCTCGTCGTACTGGACGTAATGATGCCGCGGATGAGCGGTCTCGACGTTTGCAAGCAGCTAAAGACGAAGCGGCCGTCGCTTCCAATTATCATGCTGACCGCGCGCGGCCAGGAGATCGACAAGGTTGTGGGCCTGGAGCTGGGCGCCGATGATTACGTCACCAAGCCATTCTCCATTCGCGAACTGATGGCCCGGGTAAAAGCGGTGCTGAGACGCGCCTCGCCCCAGGCAGCCGCAGCGGAGGTTTATCGATTCAGCGATGTCGAGGTCAATATCCGCAGCAATGAAGTGCGACGCGCCGGCCGGCCAGTCGAACTCTCAGCAAAAGAGTTCGCGCTCCTCGCCTACTTCGTCTCTCATCCCGCGGAAACGCTCGGCCGCGACCGCCTGTTGGACGCGGTGTGGGGTTACGAGAACTATCCGAACACACGCACAGTTGACACGCACATCGTCCATCTCAGGCAGAAGCTGGAACCGAATCCCGAGGAGCCGCGGTTCATTCTGACCATTCACGGCAGTGGGTACAAATTCGTTGGTTGAGGTCAACGTTTTCATGAGTCAATCAAGATTCAATGCCGGTTTAGGAACACGGCGGCCAATCAATGTTGTCGACGTCCGGGTCCACCCGCCGCAACGCCAGCGTTCACTTAAGGTACGTCGCCAGGAGTTGGAGGTTAAGCTTGCAGCCCTTCAGCAGGATTACGCTGATCTCCATACAGCGGTTTTCGAAGCTGCGCAGGTACACCGGCGTCTGTGCGCCCCTCGTCACGTGAGTTTCGGAAACTTTGAAATTGCCAGTGAGATTTTCGCCGTTCGTCACTTGCCTGGTGATTTTTTCACTGTTACCGAGACGAACAACGGCGTAATCCTTGCGCTGGGTGATATCTGCGGCAAAGGTCTGGCGGCGGGGATGTGGACCACGCATCTGGTGGGGTTGGTTGGCGCGCGCGTGGCCGTGACTTCTAAGCCGGAGGCCATCGTTGCCGGTGTGAACCGCGACATCTGCCTGATGAAATCCGTTGTTCCGTTGTCCAGCTTGTTCCTCGCAAAGTTAGATCCGATCACCGGATTTGTTACGTATTGCAGCGCTGGACATCCTCCTGCCTTACTTTTGCGCGCCAATGGAGAATTAGAATTGCTGTCCGAGGGCGGATTGTTGCTGGGCGTGGTTCCTGCTGCCCCCTACGTCTCCGGATGCTTCGAACTGAAGGACGGTGACGTGCTGATGATTTATTCCGACGGCATCATCGAGTCGCTCAACTGCGCTGAGGAGGAGTTCGGTCATGCGCGCCTTGAGGCGCAGCTGCGACGGGCGCAAACCGGCCCTGCCGAGGCGGTGCTCTTTTCTGTGTTGGGTGCTGTTCAGGATTTCGCGGCCGCATCTCCGCTCGTAGATGACATGTCGCTGGCCATCGTCCGTCGCGACAGTCGCTGAAGTGCATCCGCAGATTACGCAGATTACGCGGATAAGAAACAAATGCAGGAACAGCCGGGGCATAAGCAGCCAAATCCCAGCCTGCGCAAACGCTCTTATTATTGTCTGCATAATCTGCGTAATCTGCGGATTAGTCTGAAAGGGTATGCCGTAATTCGCCAGCTCAATAGCGAGTGCTTCCTGGTAGACCGGCTCAAGAAAACCGCAGCCAAGTTGCCGGGGAACTTCCATCGCTGCTCCAATGATCGCACACTAATAACATTTAGTGTAAGTTCGTGTCTCTAATTAGTGTAGTTTCGTGGATCGAATTGTTTACTCAAAAACTCTGCTCAAGAAAACAAGAAGTTGACGGTTTGTTTCACAGCTTACACGGACAAAGAAAAAGAGAAATGGTTCTTGTAGCGAGCGACAACACGCTGCGCTTAAGCGGGACGCGCTGGCTTGAGCGGGGACGCGCTGCGCTTGCCCTTCCCAACGTAAGGTGACTTGAGTTGAAATCAATCACTCAACTCATTTTATTGTCTTGGTTTTAAATCTGCGTAATCTGCGTAATCTGTGGATGACCGTCCACCAACGTCAACGGCAATCTCGTTTGCAGTTGTCCTTGGACCGCTTCGCTGCATCTTCACAGCGATGGCGTTCGCTCTTTATGGGTATCGATTTGCATACGTCTTTTCGGAAGTGGTAACGATTATTGCATCGGTCCTTACAGTGATTGCCGGCGACTGTTGCCGGACCCATGGCAGCAAATGTTCCCAGACATAAAATGAATGCAAAACTCCATCGTAGAACCCTGGCTCGCTGTTGAGACCTGGAACTTGAGACCTCAGACCTGAGACTTGTCATCGGAATGCTCCTTTGTGGTAACAGGTGTTTGCACGCCCGCTATTAAGTTGTGTTGTTGTCGCTGCCGGTACGGGGATATCCGACAAGTTCTTGGAGGGGACGAGCGCTAGGATAAACTACTCCTTATACAGATGGAAGCGCGACCGCGCTCGATTGGCTATCTCAGTCACACTGCCTTTAGTCTTGCCGCTGCCACTTTTCAGCGATCTCTTCCATGTGGGTTCTTACTTCCTTCCGTGCCTCATTCCTAAACCAACCGCTTCCCAACAGTTGATCATAGTTCGTCTCACTATGGCGCACATGCGCAAGCACTGCCAGCCTTACCATCTCGTTATCAAGTTTCTTCGCCGCTGCCGATCGCCCGACACGTCCGCTGAATTTCAGGCATGCGTGCTCTGCGATGACCCGTTCTCTTCCGGCAGGACAATTCGGAAACAGCGCCCGGATGCGTTTGCCAAAGTCGTTGACATACTGCTCATCGAGCTCATCTCTTCGCTCTCGCGCACGCTCATTTCGTCGCTCCCTGATCTCGCTGTCAGCCAGACATTCAGCTTCGGCTTGCTCCAGGGCACGCTCTTCGACCAGTAACCCTTGACGTTCATATCGGCCCCGCGTCTTACTAAACTTCAACACTACGGCCGAGAGATTCGAATACCTCTTCGAGCGTCTGGTCACAGCCGCATCCCCAGCCGGCAGAAAAACCAACTCATCCAGGTCGGCACATGCCAAACACAACGCACCTTTATTTTCCGCCAGAGTAATCCACGCCTTCTTTCCCAATTCTTCGCCACACTCATCGCACGTGGAGTTGCGATGCGAGATGAAGACCTTGATTTCCTCGTCGCTGGATTGTTTCTGCTCGCGCCCAGGGCCATCAGGTTCATTCGTGCGCTTTGCTACCTGCCGCTGTGGTTTACTGGTGGATGGATTAGTCGGTTTCACTGGAAGTGACATAATGGTATTCCCTCGGAGCCAAAGCCTTCGCAAAGTCGCAATAACAAAAAGCCAATGCAGCAGAGTGGTATGATATCAGCCTCTGGAACTCATTTGAATCGATTGGTTTTTTATCTGCGAAATCTGTGTAATCTGTGGATGAGAAATCACGCATGAACAATCCATGAATCCCTTGTATATTACTTCGCAGGAGAGACCGCATGGCTACACAAGCAGACAAGCAGACAAGCAGACAAGCCGGCAACCGAAATCCGAGCCCTTCCCGAGGAGGAAAAGCTTCGGCTGCTCGGCTATTCTCACAGATTTAGACAAGCCTGAGTTCGAACTACCTCACCATACGTTATGATCGTTGCCGCATCCTTCTCCAGTTGATGACGTCCTTATCGACCAACAGTGGCTCGTCCTCTAACGGACAACCTTGCCAGAGGCGGGCGCTGGACCATCGATAGTCTGTTGCTCGTTCAACCAGTCCCGCTCGCACTGGATTCTGATGAATGTAGTTCACCTTCTCCATAAACATTCCTTCACTGAAAATGGGCAGAACATTCTTTTCTCTTTGCCACAGCGAATACCGGTAGTTCCGATCGCGTTCCTGATGCTCAAGCTTTGAAAGTGAGCTGGCATAATTGTTCTCTTTTAAATAATCGATCACGCGACGAGCGGTGAGCCCTTTCAGAACACGGAGGACATCGGACGTAGCTGTTGGCCGACTTGTGAGCACGTGCATGTGATCAATCATGATCACATAGGCAAACAAGAGAAAGCCTGCCGACTTGCGCGCCTCGTCGATTGCACTACAGAGAACAGCTTTCATCTGGTCGGTTTTGAAGATAGGTAGCCTATTGTTTGTGACAACTGTGATGTAGAGGGGCTGTGAGTCTCTGGATATCTGAAAACGGTGAGTCATGAGGTTGCTTCCTTACAGTGAGGTAGTAGAACTTGGCGCCAAAGCTACTTGCTTTTGTTGGAAGTGTAAAGAGCCCAAGAGACCCGGGCCTAATGGACCTCGCCTCCAGGCCACGGCTTTGCCGCCTGATGTGAGGCGGTTGGCTCTGCCCCGCCGGTTAGTTGCAAGCACCGATTGGGCTATGCCCCTGGTTCGGGCTCAGGCCCCTCATGGACCAGAGGTCTAAGCCAATCCAGCGCGGGAGGGGGCAAAGCCCGAACCAGGGGCGTAGCCCTCATGGAAGGTGAAGGTGGTCCGGCGAGGCAAAGCCACGCCTCACATCGGGCGGCGAAGCCGTTACGAAGCGGTCCCCTCACGGCGATGCAATATTGATCGATTCAATTCAGGCCCAGGAGGTGGAGATGGCGAATCAACCTCCGCTCCGGGCTTTGCCGCTTGATGTGAGGCGGTGGCTCTGCCCCGCCGGTTAGTTGCAAGCACCGATTGGGCTATGCCCCTGGTGCGGGCTCAGCCCCTCATGGACCAGAGGTCTAAGCCAATCCAGCGCGGGAGGGGGCAAAGCCCGAACCAGGGGCGTAGCCCGAACGGAAGGTGAAGGTGATCGGGCGGGGCAGAGCCACGCCTCACATCAGGCGGC
>WNFZ01000735.1_pt1 | contig 49365 bp, 55 predicted proteins | sample 5400081 | NCBI WGS metagenome assembly WNFZ01 (sample SAMN13153365, study PRJNA577476) | soil metagenome | isolation source: 80 cm soil or saprolite under grassland replicate 1 | place: USA:California | collected 2016-06-15
CGCTGCTCGACGACCTGCTCGGCAATCGCTGCGAAGAACCAGCCTTCCTCGGGCTCTCCACCAACCCGCTTCCGCAGACTCTGGAAGCGGCCTGGTCCCGCCTGCTGCTCCCCGCGCTTCATAGCCTGCAGGCTATTATAGCACCGAGGCTATGGGAGTGCCTGGAGAATCTCCTCGGGCTCGGGGAAGCGGCTCTCGCGCTGCTTCGAAAAGATCAGGTTCCCGTCCGCGAGCACGTCGAACTGGCTTTTCGCGCCTTCGGTGGCCTCGGCCTGATGCCCCGTCCTCCCGTTGATCTCGGCCGCGAGACTCGCAGCCCGGCGGTCATAGCCGTTTCAGACGGGGCAGTAGTAGATCTCGACGCGCGCCACGCGCGTCAGCTTAGCGACGGCGTACGGCCACAAGCGAGAGGTGCTCGTGTCCACCCTTGATCGTCTTCTCTTCCACCAGTCCGATGCCGCGGACGTACAGCTTGTGGTCGATCACATTGGGCTCGAGGGGAGTCCACTCCTTCGTCAGCAGCGCGTGCTTCGACGCGAGGTACGGGACGCGCACCGTGGCCGAGAGGCTCAGCACGCGGAAGTGGTCTTCGGCGTGATCCTTGTAGTACTCCTGCCGGAATGACTGGCCCGTTCTGGGGTGCGCCGGCATCACGATGCCGGCTCGGGCGCCGTTGGCTCCGGCCTGCCACGAGCCTTCCGTGCTCTTTACGTCGCCCGACTCGTCCAGTTCGGCGGTCGACTCGCCGAAGTACCAGACGTTGCCTCGCCGATCCTGCGCGAACCAATCTGCGGTCCGCTCCGCAAGACGGCCGCCGAGGTAGAGGCGGTCATCGACGACGGTGCAGCGGACGCCGTCGACCAGCTTCGTCATGCCCGTCACTCTGACGATGTCGCGCGCGGGCTCTCCGTCCTTGACGCCGCGATAGACGAGCACCGTTCCGGGCTTGAGCGGGAACCATCGATTGTCGACGCGCTGGACGAAGAGCCTCGGCTTCGCCGCAGCTGTCTGCACCGCGCGCGAGCTGTTGTCGGACCCGCACGCGATGCAGACGTAGGCGACCGTCAGCAGGGTGACGGCTGTTCTCACTCGTCAGTCCCCGGGACTGATTGCGACGACGCTGGCGTCGCCCGCGTCGACTCGGACCTCCTGATCGCCGATGTCGACCATGTAGACGATCCGGTTCCCGTAGTGCTCGAGGTCGACCTGGCCCAGTGCGCCGCCGGCAGCGTGTTGCGCGGCCGCGACCGCCTGCTTCAGAGAGATCGTCGTCTGCGGAAGCAGGTCCTTGCCGTCGTCGAGCGATCCGGGTTTCGCGAAGTGGTTGTCGTCCCAGATCCCGGTCCCGCCCCCGAGGGCGAAAGTGGCGCCACCCAGGACGAGGGCCGTGGCGACGAGGGCCACCGCGATCATGATCAGGCGTCTCCGCACTCTGCGTGCTCCTCTCGGTCGGATGTGCGCGACCGTAGAAAAGTCAGGTTAGACGGGAATGAGAGCGGAACCCCGGTCTCTCATCTTTCTCTCATCCCGACGGGAGAACATGCGGGCTGCAATGCGCGTCTTGATCGTCGAGGACGAGCCGAAGATGGCGGGCCTCGTGCGCCGCGGGCTCGTCGAGGAAGGCCATGCCGCGGACGTCGCCGCGAGGGGCGAGGACGCGGTCTGGATGGCGGAAGCGCACCCCTACGACGCGATCGTGCTCGACGTGATGCTCCCCGGGCTGACGGGCTTCGAGACGTGCCGCCGGCTCAGGAACGCGGGCGTGTGGACGCCCGTGCTGATGCTCACGGCCCGCGACGCGGTGGAGGATCGCGTCTCGGGCCTTGACGCGGGCGCCGACGACTATCTGACGAAACCCTTTTCGCTCGCCGAGTTGCTCGCGCGGCTCCGCGCGCTCGCCCGGCGAGGGGGCGTCGAGCGTCCGACGGAGCTGGTCGTCGGCGACCTCAGACTCGATCCTGCCTCGCGGCGCGTGTGGCGGGACGCGACAGAGATTCAGCTCTCGCCCAAGGAGTTCGCGTTGCTGGAGACGTTCATGCGGCGGCCGGGTCAGGTGCTGTCCCGGCTGCAGCTCCTGGAGCACGCATGGGACTTCGCGTACGAGAACCGCTCCAACGTCGTTGACGTCTACGTGCGCTATCTGCGCGAGAAGGTCGACCGCCCGTTCGGCCGGAGCTCGATCGAGACCGTTCGCGGCGCCGGGTACCGGCTCGCAGCGCCTGGGGTGTCATGAGCAAGGTTCCGCTCCGTGTTCGGCTCGCGTTCGTCTTCGCGGTTGCGATGGCAGTCGTCCTCTCCGGTGCCGGCTGGTTCGTCTACGAGCGTGTCGGCTCCGACCTGAGCAGCTCGCTCGACCAGCAGCTGCGCGGACGCGCACAGGATCTCTCTGCGCTTGTTCGACGCGGCGGCTCGCTGCGGGCCACCGGCGGCCCGCTCGTCGAAGCAGGAGAGTCGTTCGCCGAGCTCCTCGCCGCGGATGGGCACGTGCTCGACGCGACCGCGCCGATCGGCCGGTGGTCGCTGCTGACGAGCTCCCAGGTTGCCCGTGCGACGCGCGAGCCCACCTTTCTGAACAGGTCCTCCGTTCCCGGACTCGACGAGGGGGCGCGCATGCTTGCCATGCCGCTGTCTCTCGCGGGACGGCGGGTGGTGCTCGTGGCCGGCGCGACCCGCGAGAACCGGGCGGAGACCCTGCGCTCGCTGCGCGACGCGTTTCTCGTCGGCGGCCCGCTGGCCCTTCTGCTCGCGTCACTCGGCGGGTACGTCCTCGCCGGCGCCGCGCTTCGGCCGATCGAGGCGATGCGCCGGCGCGCCGCCGAGATCTCCGCCTCGTCGCTTGAGGAGCGGCTGCCGGTCCCGGAGGCTCGGGACGAGGTCTCGCGGCTCGGGAAGACGCTCAATCAGATGCTGACCAGGATCCAGGGCGGCCTCGAACGGGAGCGGCGATTTGCGGCAGACGCCAGTCACGAGCTGAGGACGCCGCTCGCCCTGCTCAAGACCGAGCTCGAGCTCGCCCTTCAGCGCGACCGCTCGCGGGAAGAGCTCGAGGCCACGATTCGCTCCGCAGCCGAGAGCACCGAACGTCTGGCGCGACTGGCCGAGGACCTCCTCTTGCTCGCCCGCGCAGAGCAGGGACGCGTCGCCCTGAAGGAGGAGCGGACCGACGTCGTGGACGTGCTGCACACCGTTGCCCGGCGTTTCGCGCCTCGAGCAGATGCAGAACGACGCGCGCTCTCCGTAGACGAAGGCGATCCACTCGTCCTGACCGCAGATCGGCTCAGGCTCGAGCAAGCGTTGAGCAACATGGTCGACAACGCGCTCCGCCATGGCGGTGGTCACATCACGCTCTCGGCGCGCGCACGGAACGGCACTGCCGAGCTGCACGTGATCGACGAGGGCGCCGGCTTCCCGAGGGCTTTCATGGACCGCGCCTTCGAGCGTTTCAGTCGGGCGGACGCGCGGTCCGCAGATGGGAGCGGCCTCGGCCTCGCCATCGTCGAAACGATCGCTCGAGCGCATCATGGACAGGCCAACGTCGCGAACCGCCCCGACGGTGGAGCGGACGTGTGGTTGTCGCTTCCGCTTCGCTAGGAATGGGAACAACCGGCAAGGTGTTATGAATGGAGGCACACGAAGTGCCGGACCGGGGTCGCACTACGACGGGGGGTTTCATGAGTACGAATGCTTCAGATTCGGCCTCGGCCGAGACCATCGTCCTGATCCACGGCATGTGGATGACTCCGCTGAGCTGGGAGCACTGGACGAGCCACTACATCGATCGAGGCCACCGCGTACTCGCGCCCGCGTGGCCGGGGCTCGACAAGGAACCGGAGGAGCTGCGCCGCGATCCGTCACCGCTTCGAGGGATCGACATCACCGAGGTCGTCGATCACTACGACAAGATCATCCGCGGGCTCGACCGGCCGCCGATCATCATCGGCCATTCCTTCGGTGGTCTCTTCGCGCAGCTCTTGCTCGACCGCGGGCTCGGCGCCGCCGGCGTCGCGCTCGGGACCGGAGCTCCCAAGGGCGTGCTGAAGCTGCCGTACTCGACGCTCAGAGCCGCCTGGCCGGCGTTGCGCAACCCGGCGAACCTCAAGAAGGAGACGCCCCTGACTCCGAAGCAGTTCCACTGGTGCTTCACGAATGCGCTCAGCAGGGACGAGTCGGATGCCGTCTACGAGCGCTACTACATCCCGGGAAGCGCACGACCTTTCTTCCAGGCCGGGCTTGCGAACTTCAACCCGAATGCCAAGACCAAGGTCGATTTCAAGAACCCGGCGCGCGCACCGCTCCTGCTGGCCACCGGCACGGAGGATCGGATCTGCCCGCCGTCCGTGAACGAGTCGAACTTCAAGCAACAGCGAAAGGCTCCCTCCCTCACCGAACACAAGGAGTTTCCCGGCCGCTCGCACTTTCCGGGTCAGGACGGCTGGGAGGAAGTCGCGGACTACCTGCTCAACTGGGCAGTCGCGCGCAAGGGAGCCGGCGCGGCGCAGCCCGCCGAGGCGGTGCCCGAACAGGTGTCTACCTCGCCGAGCTAGATCGTCTTGAACTGCTCGAACGGCTGCTTGCAGGTCGCGCAGTAACGCAGCGACCTGCAAGGAGTCGGGCCAAAGATGTTTTCGAGCCGCGTCTCCGTTGACCCGCAGTAGGGGCACCTGTGCACGTTGCTCTGCAGCTGCACGAGCGTCGGCGCGGTCGCTTCGCGCGGGGCCGGCGGGGCGAAGCCGGAGGCGCGGAGCTTCTCTCGGCCCTCTGGTGTGATGCGGTCGGTCGACCAGGAGTCGTCCAGGCGGACGTTGATCTCCGGCTCGGCGCCGAGCGCGCGAATCTGGTCGGCCATCGCATCGCGCATGACCTCGAGGGCCGGGCAGCCGAGAAATGTCGGTGTCAAGTCGACGCGGACCGTGCCGTCGTGGACGTCGACCTCCCGCACGACGCCGAGGTCGACGAGCGAGATCACCGGGATCTCCGGATCCGGGATCTCGGACAGGGCGTCCCAGACCTGGTCGGCGGTTACCACTTCGTTCCCGCGGGCTGGGAGCGCCGCACCATCGTCATCTCCTCCCACAGCCCGGGTAGCTCCGCCGTGTGCTCGCCACGCTGCCGGGAATCCAGCAACGCCGCGGCGAGGGGCCGCAGCTCCTCGACCGCAGCCGCGAAGCGGGGCTCGTGCTGCAGGCGGTCGAACCACATCCCCGCGTGCATCCGGTGGTACGCCTCCTCGCGGTCGATCTTGGCCGCGAGCCCGGCGATCTCCGGATCGTCGGACTGCTTCAACTGCTCGATCCGGATCGCGTCCGCCTCCTCGTAGAGGTAGTGCCGAGCGATCGTCTTCTCCCAGTCCATCAGCCGCAGCTCGACGATGGGCGCGCAGCGGTACTCCTCCGGAGGGCGGTCGAATGCCAGCTCGTCGGCCGTCGTGTCACGCTCGCGAGCGACGAGCTCGTACAGCGCGCGCGCGTGGCCGATCTCGTTCTGCGCGATCGATGAGAACGCGACGTCTTCCTCGAGCAGTGGCGCAATCCCGGTCCATTCGGAGTCGCGCCAGCCGAGGATCAGCTCGTCGTCAGCGATCTCCAACAGGGTGTTCTGTACCTTCTCGTCCATCTCCACGAGCGAAGCGAAGTCCTAACCCTTCCCCGCGGAAAGTGCGCCAGCACTTTTCGCGGAGACTGCTCGGTCACGTGCCTCCTTGAGCTTCTCCTTCAGGGGATAGCCATCGACGCGGTGGTAGTTGCGGTTCAGCTCGTCGACGAAGTCGCCGAGCTCGAGGATCGCGTCGCGCGGTACGACCCAAAGCGACTCGGACTCCCCTCGCCGGCCGTAGAACTCCTTCGCGTACATCTCCGCGAACGCCCGGTCCGGAGCGTCGAGGGAACCTGCATGTTGGAAAGGCTGTCCCTTCCGTTCCTGGCGGAAGATCTCGTAGACCATTACGCAGCTTGTGCGAGCACGACCTGCCGAACCCACGCCGAGTTCTCGCGCGCCTTCCGCCTGAGGTCGAGCCGCTCCTGCGATCTGGGCCCGTGTCCGGTCACGACGCTCTTCAACTCGTCCCAGTCGGGCTCGTTGTACTCCCAGACCTCGTCGTCGTTCTTGCGCAGCTTCGGATCCGGCACGGTCAGTCCCAGCTCCCAGATCTGTGGGACGTAACCGTCGAGGAACTGCTGCCGGGCCTCCTCGTTTCCCTGCGACTTGATCCGCCAGACGTACATCGGATCCTCTTCCTTCGCGATCGGATTCCCGTGGAACTGCATCAGCGGTCCCCACCAGCGCGTCACGGCTTCCTGCACGAGCTCGCGCTGGTCGTCGGTGCCGTTCATGAGCGTCAGGATCACGTCGCGCCCATGGAGGATGTGGAAGGACTCCTCCCAACAGATCTTCTTCATGATCCGCGCGTACGGCGCGTACGAGCACTTGAGCAGAGCCTTCTGGGAGATGATCGCCGCGGCGTCGACGAGCCAGGCGATCACGCCGACGTCGCCCCACGTCTTCGTCGGGTAGTGGAAGACGTTGTGGAACTTCGCCTTGCCCGAGATGAGGTCGTCCAGACACTGCTCGCGGGGCTTGCCGAGGTCCTCGACGACCCGGTAGATCAGCTGGGAGTGGCCGACCTCGTCCTGGACCTTTGCGGTCAGCGCGAGCTTCCGTTGCAGGGTCGGCGCACGCAGGATCCACTCGCGTTCGGGGAGGACGCCCATCAGCTCGGAGTTGCCGTGCATCTCGATGAACTTGATCAGCTTCGCGCGGTAGTCGTCCGGCATCCAGTCGCCGGTCTCGACCTGTCCGCCTGACTGGACGTACGCGAGGAATTCCTGCTCTCGTTGGCTCACCACGGCTCCTTTCGACCCTAACGACCGTTAGGGTACCCCACGTGGGTACCCGCCGAAACGAGCTGACGCGCCAGGCCGCGCGTCTCTTCGCGGAGAAGGGCTACCACGGCACCTCGGTCGGCGACCTGGCCGAGGCGATGGGCGTCCAGAAGGGCTCGCTCTACGCCCACATCGACTCGAAGGCCGACCTGCTCTGGGAGGTCGCGCGCGAAGGAGCAGCCGCCTTCCACGCCGCGCTGGATGCGATTCAGGACGAGCTGCCGCCAACCGAGAAGATCCGCCTTGCTCTGCGCGCGCACCTGCGCGTCGTCGCGGAGCAGCTCGACGTCGCAACGGTGTTCGTGCGCGAGTGGCGCTATCTCGAGGGCGAGCGCCGCGACGAGTTCATCGCCGAGCGTCGGCGCTACGAGGAGCGCATCCGCGCATTGTTCCGCGAGGGGCGCGAGCTCGGGCGCCTTCGCAGCGACCTCGACGACGCCACCGCGACGCTGCTCGCGCTGTCGGCGGCGAACTGGGCGTATACCTGGCTGCGGCCTGGGACCGACACGGACGAGCTTGCGGATCGGTTTTTCGCGTTCCTCCTGGACGGCATGCGGGGTTACGCAACTCCATGAAGCGCGCCGTTCTGATCGTCAACCCGAAAGCGAGCCGCGTCACCGAAGACGGGATCTCGGCAGTGGAGCGCGCCCTGATGCGTTCTGCCTACCTACGCACGGTTCGCACGCAGCGCCCACGTCACGCGGTGGAGCTTGCCCGTGAGGCGGGCGATGCGGATGCCCTCGTCATCTTCTCGGGGGACGGAGGCTTCAACGAGGCGCTGAACGGCGTCGAGCGGGCGGACCTCCCCCTCGGTTTTGTCCCGGGCGGTGGAACGAGCGTGTTGCCTCGCGCGCTCGGCCTTCCGCGCGATCCGGTCGGAGCCGCGGAGCGGGTCGCCGCTGCGCTGGCGCACGATCGCACGCGAAGGATCTCGACCGGTCGCGTGAACGGCCGCCGCTTCGCTTTCAGTGCAGGCGTCGGGCTCGACGCGGAGGCGGTGCGGCGGATCGACGAGCGCGGCCGCTCTCCGGAGGGGAAGCGGCCCGGCGATCTTGCCTTCATCTCGGCGTTCTCGCGGATGATCATCGAGCGTCGCGGCCGGTTCGACCCCGTGCTCGAGGTGGACGGATACGGGCGCGCCGCCCTCGTGCTCGTCTCGAACGTCAACCCGTACACGTTTCTGAAGGCGTTCGCGATCCAGGTCGCGCCGGAGGCGGTGTTCGAGGAAGGGCTCGACTTCCTCGCGCCGGTCTCGCTCACGCCGCGGACGCTGCCGCCGCTGCTGCTCGCACTTGCAACCGGCCGGCCGGCGCGAAACGCCCTCCGCGGCCACGACCTCGACCGGATCAAGGTTCGCTGCGATCACCCGCTGCCCCTGCAGGCCGACGGCGAGGACCTCGGCGATGTCACCGAGGCGCTCTTCGAGGCAGAGCGGGGCTCGATCTCGGTCCTGGTCTAACTTCTGCGGCGCCAGTGCGCCTGATAGTCCGGTGCGGACTATTCCGACCAGGACTATCGAGCTGACGACGACCGAAGGCGTCGTGCTTGGGTTGCTGTCCGAAGGCGAGAGGTCGGGCTACGACCTGCTGAAGCGGGCCGAGCAGAGCGTCGCGCACATGTGGTCGCCCGCCAAGAGTCAGCTGTACGCCGTCCTCCCGCGTCTCGTCGCGGCCGGTCTTGCGAAGGGGAAGGCCGTGCAGCAAAAGGGCCGCCCCGACAAGCAGGTCTACCGCCTCACTCGTGCCGGACGAGCCGCCGTTCGCGGCTGGCTGGAGGATTCGCCGCCCCGCTCGTGGGACGAGCTGCTGCTGAAGGTCTTCTTTGCCAAGCTCGTCTCGCGGAAGGCGCTGGTCGCCCAGCTCGAGGCGTACCGAGACGTCCAGCTCGGCTTTCTCGCCGAGTACGAGGCGATCGAGCGGGAGATCAAGTCGAAACCGGAGAGCAGATACGGCTATCTGACGCTGCGGTACGGCCTTGCACTCATGCCTGCGCGCCTGGCGTGGCTGGACGAGGCGGTGAAGGAGCTGTCGGGCTAGGTGGCCCGGCCGGATCGACGCGGCGGTTCGCTGATCGTGGCGTGTGTCGTTCTCGTCTGCGCGCTGCTCGGCTCGAGCGCGGCGGCGCGAGCGGACGGGGAGCGTGCAGCCGTGCGCCCCCCGTTTTCCTACGACCGCAATCGTCCCCTCAACCTCCGACTCGGCGAGACGCGGGCCGGCGCCGGCGTGGTGCGGCAAGCACTGACGTTCGATGCGGGTCGTGGGCAGAAGACGGCGTACTGGACGCATCCCGAAGGGTCTGGCCCATGGCCCGTGGTCGTCTTCTCGCCGGGCTCCGACGGAGATGCAACTACGCAGCTGCCGGATGCCGACCGGCTCGCAGAGCGCGGGATTGCGTCGCTTACGTTGGATCCGCCGAGATCCTTCCGGGCGCGGATTCTGCCCGTGTCGCCGCAGTCGGTTTCAGCTTTGGCGCTGCAGTGACTGCCGCGGTTGCCGGTGTCGACCACCGGCTGCGAGGTGCCGTGATCCAGTCCGGGCGGGCGCACCTGAGCATTCCCATCGGCGCTGCTTGCAGGAACAGTCTTGGCAGGAAGAAGCTCAAGGGGTACCTCCGTGCGTACGCCGCGATCGACCCCGTGCGGTACGTGTCGACCGCAGCTCCGGCCGCGCTGCTGTTCCAGAACGGCAGGGTCGATCCGATCTCGCCTGCGAGGGACGTGGACGCCTACGTCAAGGCTGCTTCCCGGCCCAAGGAGCAACGCTGGTACGACGCCGGACACGAGCTCAGCGATCAGGCGCGTGCTGAACGCGATGCCTGGCTGGTGGACCTCCTCAAACCATGAAGGTTGCGCTCGTCGTGCTCGCGGTGTTCCTCAGCGCCTGCGGCGGAGGCGGCGGCAGTGCGAGTGCACTCTCGCTCGGCGACTGGGTCAAGGTCCTTGCAGGCGGCAAGACGCAGTGCGCGCGTGGGGGTGCCTACTCGTACTGGGTTCGGAAAGGCGATCCAGCGCGGCTGCTCGTCTTCTTCCAGGGCGGCGGCGGCTGCTTCGACGAGCGGACCTGCGCCCCGGGAAGCACGTGGTTCGACGACCGCATCGACGCCGGAGACGATCCTCGCTACAACGGCGGCATCCTCGATCTCGAGGACGCGCGGAATCCTGTCCGGGAGTGGTCGGTCGTGTACATCCCGTCGTGCACCGGAGACGTGCACGTGGGCTCGCGCGTTGTCCGTTACGGCCGGATCAAGGTTCGGCAGTTCGGCCGGGTCAACGCACAGGCGGCTCTTCGCCGTGCCTACCGGGACTTTCCGCATCCCGACTCGGTCTTCATCGCCGGCTGCAGCGCTGGGAGCGTCGGGTCGGCGTTCCATGCCGACGCGATCATCCGGCGTTATCCCAAGGCCCGCGTCATGCAGCTCGGAGATTCGCTCGCCTTCGTCTTCCACCGGCCGATCAGCCTCGTCGAGTGGGGCACGCACCAGCACTTTCCCGGGTTCTTTCGCATCGGGAATCGACGGTTCACGATGGTGCAGTTCTTGACCGCGCTCGCGCGAGCTCATCCCAACCGGACGTTTGCCCGTTTCAATCATGCGGAGGACGAGGTCCAGGAACGCTTCTACCGCGCTGTCGGTGGCAAGCCGGGCGGGTTCGCGCCGCGGCTTGCTGCGGCCGAGCGGACGCTCAAGAAGCTGAGGAACTATCGCTCGTACCTCGCCTGCGGGTTCGGGCACTGCGCGCTGCCGACCGCGGAGTTCTACTCCCTGCGCGTGGACGGCGTGCGGCTGCGGGACTGGGTGGCTGGTCTCGCCGCCGGCCGCGACGTCGGGTGCCCGGTCTGTCGCCGCTGAGATAATCCCCGCAATGGCCCAGGTTCTTCCCGCCGAGCGCGACCTGCGGCGTGTAATCGGCGACGCTGACGGCACGGGCGACCGCGAGGTCGACGGGCTGGGCGAGCAGGAGCTGCTCGAGCTCTTTCGAGCAATGGTTCTGCTGCGGACCTATGACGAGCGGTCCGTCATCTACCACCGGCAAGGCCGAATCGGGACCTATGCGATCTTCTGGAACCACGAGGCGATGCAGGCCGGCGCCTTCCACGCGCTCGAGGACGAGGACTGGATCTTCCCGTCCTATCGCGAGTCCGCAATCGGGCTGCTGCGAGGGATGCCGCCAGCGACAGTGCTGTCCTGGTGGCGTGGTCACCCCGCGGGCTGGTGGAATCCCGAGGACTACCGGGTCGCTTCGATCTGCGTCCCGATCGCCACGCACGTCCCGCATGCAGCGGGGCTCGCCTGGGGGAAGAAGCTGAAGGGCGAGCGGGCATGCGCGCTTGCATTCTTCGGTGACGGCGCGACCTCCGAGGGCTCCTTCCACGAGGGAGCAAACTTCGCCGCCGTGATGGGCGCACCGCTCGTGCTCTTCTGCAACAACAACCAGTGGGCGATCTCGACGCCGCTGGAGGCGCAGACGCGTGCGGAGACGCTCGCCGACAAGGCTGTCGGCTACGGAATCCCGGGATTGCGCGTCGACGGAACGGACGTGCTCGCCTGCTACGAGGCGACGCGCGAGGCGGTTACGCGGGCGCGCGCGGGGGAGGGGCCGACCTTCGTCGAGGCGGTCTCCTACCGCGTCGCTCCTCACGCGACGGCCGACGATCCGAGCGCGTACATCGATCTGGAACGCGTCGACGAGGAGAAGAGGCGCGAGTGCGTGGGACGGTTCGAGGGCTATCTCCGGCGCGCGGGGATCCTCCACGACGACCTCGCGGCGTCGATCAGGGCCGAGGCTGCAGATGCGATGCGCGCCGGGATCGCGGCGGCCGAGGCAGAGCCTCCTCCCGACGTCGCGCTGTTGTTCGACAACGCATTCGTCGATCCGCCGGCGTCGTTCGCCTCCGATCTCGAGGAGCTGCGGAGGTTCCTTGGCTGAGCGGAGCTCACGCGCCGACGCCGGTCAGGAAGGCGAGAGTGCCTGAGCTCTCGATTGTCGAGGCTGTCAACGACTGTTTGCACGTTGAGCTCGAGCGTGATCCCTCGGTGATGGTGATCGGGGAGGACGTCGGCCGCGCCGGCGGTGTCTTCCGCGCCACTGCGGGGCTGCGCGACCGTTTCGGGCCCGACCGTTGCGTCGACACGCCGCTCGCGGAGGCGGGAATTCTTGGCAGCGCGATCGGACTTTGCATGGCGGGCTGGCGTCCTGTTTGCGAGATGCAGTACGACGCGTTCGCGTATCCCTGCCTCGACCAGCTGATCACGCACGTTGGGCGCTACCGCTGGCGCACCGGCGGGAAGATGTCGTTCCCGCTCGTGGTGCGCATGCCGTACGGCGGCGGTGTGCGCGCGCCGGAACTGCACGACGATTCCCCGGAGGCGTATTACGTCCACACCCCCGGGGTGAAGGTGGCGATTCCCTCGACGCCGCAGGACGCGAAGGGGATTCTTGCAGCGGCAATCCGCGATCCCGATCCGGTCGTCGTGCTCGAGCCCAAGCTGCACTACCGGACGCTGAAGGGCGACGTTCCCGAGGGCGAGCATGTCGTCCCGCTCGGGGAGGCGCGGCTCGTGCGCGAAGGTGAAGACGTGACGCTGGTGGCGTACGGGTCGATGGTGCCCGTCTGCGAGGCGGCTGCGGATTCGCTCGAGGGCGTGTCCGTGGAGGTGCTCGACGTGCGTACGCTCAAGCCACTCGACGAGAAGGCGCTGCTCGCGTCCGCGGCGAAGACGGGAAGGGTCGTGCTCGTGCAGGAGGCGCCACGCACGTGCGGCTATGCCGCGGAGCTCGCTGCGATCCTTGCGGAGAAGGCGATCCTCGACTTGCGCGGGCCCGTGTTGCGTGTCACCGGCTACGACGTTCCCTATCCCTACTGGCAGATCGAGGATGCGTACATGCCGTCGGTCGAGCGTGTGGTGGACGCCGCGCGCCGCCTGCTCGAGTTCTAGGGTCCGCGGGACATGTCTGATCGGAAGCAGGCACGGCTTCGCCTCTGGCTCGAGCGGGCCGGCAACGGATTGCGCCTCCGCGACGCGGCGACGGAGGAGCTCGTCCGGGCGGACGATGATCCACGGCTCCGCGTGATCAAGGTCGCCGGCGTCTCACACCGGCTGGACGCGCTGCAGGACGACGCCTTCCAGCCGGGCCGACGCCTCGTGCTCGTCGCAGAGCCGGACAACGAGCACGATCCGAACGCGATCGGCGTCTGGGACGAGGAGCGCCGGGTCCAGGCGGGCTACGTGCCGGCCGAGATCGCCCGCGAACTCAGGGCCGACGACTGGCAGGCGGTGTCCCTGTGGCAATTCGTCGAGGACGATCAGCGCGGCGGTTTGCGCGTCCTGCTCGCGCCGAACGACGCCTGGATCGGGTTGCCTCGCGCGTGATCCACGAGATCCCCCTCGAGCGAAGAACGCTGCACGGTCACTTCTCGTGCGACCTCGGTCCAATCGCGACTGTCGATCCGGGCGACTCGCTGCGGTTCTCGACGCTCGACGCCGGCTGGCACGCGGTGCCGGAGAATCGGTACTTCGACGATCTCGACCCGGAGCTCGACACAGGGCACGCGCTCATCGGCCCGATCGAGGTCCGTGGCGCCGCGGCGACCGGGACGCTCGAGGTGCGCATCGAGACGGTGCGGGTCGGGACGTGGGGGATCACCTTCGCCGACGGCGAGGGAATGTTCTGGTCGCTCGACGCAGACGCGGGTACAGGCTTCGGCCCGGCAGCGGCAACGGTCGCGCTTTCGCCCTTCCTCGGTGTGCTCGGAATGCCGCCGCCCGAGGCAGGCACCCATTCGACCAGCCCACCACGTCGCTGGGGCGGAAACATCGACTGCAAGGAGCTCGTCGCCGGGACGACACTCTTCCTCCCGATTCCGGTGAACGGCGCCCTCTTCTCGGCCGGAGATGGACATGCCCGACAGGGCGACGGCGAGGTATCCGGAACTGCGATCGAATGCCCGCTCGAGCTCGCGGAGCTGACACTCAACCTGCGCGACGATCTCGTACTCGAGACTCCAATTGCGCGCGTACCGGAAGGCTGGATCGCCTTTGGGTTCGACGAGGATCTCGACGAGGCGGCGTCGATTGCGACCGAGGCGATGCTTGACCTGATGAGCCGCGAGCTCAGCCTGGAGCGCCGCGACGCTCTCGCTCTGGCGAGCGTCGTCGTCGATCTGCGCGTGACGCAGGTCGTGAACGGCGTCAAGGGTGTCCACGCGGTCCTCCGCGACGACGCGATCAGAATGGTCTGAACGCCGAAGCCAGGCTAAAGCCTGGCACCGGACTGCGAAGATGCCTGCGGCATGGCCTACGAGTTCAAGCTGCCCGACCTCGGCGAGGGGCTGACCGAAGGCGAGATCGCCCGCTGGCTCGTCTCCGAGGGCCAGGAGGTGGCCGAGGACGACCCGCTCGTCGAGATCCAGACCGACAAGACGACGGTCGAGATTCCATCGCCCGCCGCCGGAAAGGTGACGCGGATCCTCGTCGACGAGGGGAAGGTCGTCCCGGTCGGGACCGTGCTCGTTGTGATCGGCGGTGAGCCGGACGGCGGTCCACCTCGCGCCGAGGCGGCGCCGACACAGGCGCAGTCCCCGAAGCCGGCGGGCAAGGGCCGTGCTACCCCACTGGTCCGCAAGGTCGCCCTGGAGCTCGGCGTCGACCTCGAATCGCTGAGCGGCAGCGGTCCCCAGGGACGGATCACCGAGGAGGACGTCCGCAACGCCGCCGGCCCACAGGAAGGACGGCGCGAACCGCTGCGCGGGGTCCGGCGGCTGATTGCCGAGCACATGGCGCGTGCGCACCGCGAGGTACCCGCCGTCACATGGGTCGAGGAATGCGACTTTTCAGGCCTCGACCTCAAGCTGCTCGTTCCAACCGTGCTGAAGGCTTGCGCCGAGTCGCTGAAAGAGTTCCCGGAGCTGAACGCGCGTCTCGAGGGGGACGAGATCGTCTATCTCGACCGCTACGACCTCGGCGTCGCCGTGCAGACGGACCAGGGACTCGTCGTCCCGGTCGTGCGCGATTGCGACTCGCGCGCCGTGGAAGACCTACGCGCCGACGTCGACCGGCTCGCCGAAAGCGCGCGCGCCGGCACACTCCAGCCGGAGGAGTTGCGCGGCTCGACGTTCACCGTCACGAGCGCCGGCAAGCTCGGCGGACTGCTCCAGACACCGATCGTGAATCATCCCGAGGTGGCGATTCTCAGCATCGGCCGGATCGCACAACGCCCGGTCGTGTATGAGGGACAGATCACCGCACGCTCGATCGGTCACGTGTCGGTGACGTTCGACCACAGGGTGGTGGATGGTGCTCGAGCCGCCGAATTCGGGCTGGCCGTGATCCGGCGGCTCGAGTCAGGCGCCTAAAGCGCCCGCGCGAAAGCTGCGCTTTCGCGCGGGGTTGGTTACGCCGCTTCGCGGGGAACGTGCGCGGGCTGAGCCCGCGCACTCTCATGGGTTTCCGGTTGGCGCAGGATCGTCGTCCGCGTGCAGCGGCGCTTCGCGTCGCCGCACGCGTAAGTTCGGCCTGCGGTTAAGGGGCTTCGCTCGCTTGACCTCCGGCCCTTGGCGCGTCCGCAGTTCGGAGCGGCTCAAGCTCGAACATTTCGCTGACCTCGCGCATGCCTCGTTTCGCCAAGGGCCTCCCAGTTACGGCTGTCGCTGGTCGTTGTCGTCGATCTGACCGCGGATCTCGCCGGCTGGAAAGGTGCCCGTGTGGACGTTGGCGTACGTGACGCCTGCTCGAATCGCGTCGGCCAGCTCACCAAACTCGCCCGCCGCAATCCCCTGGCTCGCGGGGCCGATGATGTCGGCGGGAGTGATCGTCCCGGTCACGACGGCCTCGCTCGTCGTTCCTTCCGGGCACGCCTGATGGCCGGGGCCGCAGAGGAATGCGGAGATCCCCCCGGAGTCATAACGGTTGCCGAAGTGGACGTGTGCCTGGATTGCGGGTGCCGAGAGACCGGAGTAGCGCAACTCGAACGTAATCGTCTCCGCTTCGTCGTCGATCGTTGCGCTGAACGACCCGGTCCCGCCGGACGAGACGCCTGCCGGCGTTGCCTCCTGATAGCCCGTCAGCGTGTCGGCCGTAACGTCCTTCTTGCCGGCGCTACCGCTACTCGCAACGGCGTACATGCCGACCGCAACGAGCAGAGCGGCGACCAAGCTGCCGCACAGAGCTAGCTTCCTCATCCCCTTGCCCTCCTTGCCTGCCCCGTCACGAGGGGCGTCCCGGCGCCGGGGCAGTGGCGCCGGGACGTCGGCTGGACCTACGAAGAAGAGGAGAGACCGGTTTTCGTCAGGCGGTCGCCGCTGCAGCGAGGTGTGACTCGAGCCTGGGGCACTACACTCAGGGCGAATGGGGGGCTGGTACTGGATCGGGGTTTGTGCAGGACTCGGCGTCGGAATCGGCGTCCTGCTTGCCGGATTCCTCGTTGGGACCCGTGCTGCGCTCATTGCGGCGCTGGTGCTCGCCCTCGCGGCCGGAGCCGGCGTTGGATTCCTGATCGGGGAATGGAACGAAGCGATCGGCGGGGGCGCCGGCGGCGTCCTCGGGGCGACCGGAGCGGCGCAATTGGTGGCCGGAACGCTGCGGCGCGGAGGAGCGCGTTTCGGGACGGCCGTCTTCGTCGGACTTGCGGCGCTCCTCCTCGGTGCGCTCGCCTGGGTGCCGGTGGCGGGATATCTGGAGGCAGTGCTCGTTCCCACCCTTGCAGCGCGCCTGCGCCGGCGGGCCCCCGAGCGCTACGCCGGATTGCGCTCCCTTGCCCGAGACTAGGGCATCGCTTGCGATGCCGCCGCCAGGAGGCGCGGGCTTCGCTCGCGCGGCCGTCTGAGATGACGGTGGACACAATGGCCCGCATAGCCGAGCGATCTAGGAAGGTCATTCTGATCGTCATCGACGGGCTGACGCCGTCGATGTTCGAGGCCGCGGTCGGGGATGACCGCACCCCGGCGCTCTCGTTCCTCGCCGAGCAGGGCCGCTACTCGCGAGCAGTCAGCACGTTCCCGTCCTTGACGCCCGTCTGCCTGTCGTCGATCGCGACCGGCGCGCACCCCGACGTCCATCGAATCCCGCATCTCGTCTGGTACGACCGGGAGCGCACGCGGGTGATCGAGTACGGATCGTCCTTCGCCGCGGTGCGCGCCGCAGGGATGACACGATCGATTCTCGACACGATTATCAACATGAACCGCGTCCATCTCGGCGCGGACGCGGTCACTATCTACGAGGCGCTCGAAGACAACGGCCTGACCGCGGCGGCAATCAACATCACGTGTTACCGCGGTCGCACACGTCACCTGCCGACCTTGCCCGGGTTGACGATCCCGGCATACGGCCCGAAACGTTTCTTCTTCTACAACCTGTTCGAGTCTGATCCGACCGGCGCGCCGCTCGCGGTGTTCGCGCGTGCACAAGGGTCCATCGACGGCTACGCAGCCGCCGTCGGGCGCTGGCTGGTGACGCGCGATGGTTTCGACTTCCTCGTCTACTACCTCCCCGACTACGACTTCGCCTCCCACATCTCCGGGCCGGACGAGTCGTTCGAGGCCCTCGCTCGCGCCGACGCGGCGATCGGGGCCCTCCTCGATGCGGCCGGAGGGCCCGAGGAGTTCCTCGAGCGCTACGCCGTCGTGCTCTGCTCGGATCACGGGCAGACTCACGTCGACCGCAACGTGCGCCTGGAGGAGCCGTTTGCCTCCGACCCGGGTGTTCTCGTGACCGCGTCGAACCGCGCGGGCATGCTGTACAGGCTGCCCGGCTCCACGCTCGACTCTCGAGAGCTCGCGGCGCAGCTCGACGAGAGCGAGGCGGTGGAGACCGTCCTGTTCCTCGAGGAAGGCGAAGGCGTCGCCCGGCGCGAGGGTGAGGAATTGCGCTTTGCGCCGGCCGGCAGCGCCTGGCGCACGAGCGGTGACGAGGGCTTGCTCGGCTATCCCGACGGTTTCAGGCGAGCCTGGGCCGCGCTCAACAACCCGAATGCCGGCGAGTTGATCGTGTCTGCCGTCCCGGGCTTCGAGTTCGCGGACCTCGCGGGACGTCACCATGCAGGCGGCGGGAGCCATGGGTCGCTGCGGCGCGGCGATTCCGAGGTGCCGATGCTGACGATCGGCCTCGATGCGCAGCCGCAGACGATCGTCGAGGTCGCGCCGGCCGTTCTTCAGCACTTTGGCGTGGAGTCGCCGGCGTATGCGCGCCCGCTCACGAGTGCCGCCTGATCCCGCGGAGCTGAGGCGATGGATGGTCGACGGGCAGCTGCGCGGCCGCGACGTCGTCGACGAACGGGTGCTCGCGGCAATGGAACGCGTTCCGCGCGAGCTGTTCATCCCTGAGGAGCTCCGCGATCGCGCGTACGACGACGCGGCCTTGCCGATCGGCGGCGGCCAGACGATCTCGCAGCCGTACATGGTCGCTCGGATCTGCGAGGCGCTCGCGTTGAAGGGCGACGAGCACGTGCTCGATGTCGGCACCGGGTCCGGGTACCAGGCGGCGGTGCTTGCCGAGCTCGCGGCCGAGGTCGACACGATCGAGCGGATTCCCGAGCTGGCCGAGTCAGCACGCACGAATCTGGCTGTAGCCGGCTACGAGCGCGTGCGCGTCCACGTCGGTGACGGGACGCGAGGCCTCCCGGAGCACGCGCCTTTCGATGCCATTGCCGTCGCGGCCGCGGCCCCCCAGCTCCCGCAGTCGCTTTACGAGCAGCTCGAGCCGGGGGGGCGGCTCGTCGTCCCCGTCGGGAAGCACGGGATCCAGCGCCTCGAGGTCGTGATCCGCAGCCCGGAGGGCCCGGCCGTGATCCGCTCCGTCCCGTGCCGTTTTGTGCCGCTGGTGGGGGAAGAGGGGTTCTGAGCGTTTGTCGCCCGCCGGTCCGGGCACCATGGCATCGGGATGAGGGAGCTGTCGGGAGACGCCCTGCTCGCGCTGCCCGTTCGGCTGCACGGGATCCAGCTCGGCCGGCCGGCCGACCTTCTGCTCGATCGCGAGGTCGTGCGGGCGGTCGGGCTCGACGTTCTCTGCGGTGACAAGGTGCTCAGGTTTTTGCCGCTGCCCACGGCCGCCGTCAGTGAGGACGGAATCACCATCCACTCACCCCTCGTGCTCCTCGAGGAGGACGAGCTCGACTTCTACCGGGCGCGGACTTTCGCGCTGAGCTCGCTGCGAGGACGTCCCGTTCAGCGCCACGGCCGCGAGGTGGGGAAGCTGCGCGACGTTGTCGTTGCTCCGGGCGGCGAGCTCGTCGCAGCGATCATCGACACAGGCGCAGGCTCCACGCGCCTGCCCTTCGACGGCACGCTCCGCTTCGCTCCCCAGCGCCGCTCCGCGGCCTGAGAGCTCGTAGGACGAGCTCTCAGGCGGAAACGGCCGCGCTGGCGGAGCCGGCACGGCCTCTTATGGTCGGCGTCGCAAGCGAACGCCCTTAGTCGCTAGTCTCGCCAGCGGCCATGGAGCAGCGGGACGCCGCCGTCGCCGCAGGTCTGCGCGCCCGCGTCACCCACGCGCTGCGGCAGCGGCACAACTGGGAGCAACTGGCGAAGTTCTGCCTCGTCGGTGCGTCGGGCTACGTGGTGAACCTCGTGGTCTACACGGCCTTGCTCGACGGCGCTGACTGGCACTACCGCCTCGCGGCGACGGGCTCGTTCCTCGTCGCCGTGACGAACAATTACCTCTGGAATCGTCTCTGGACGTTTCGTCACCGCCGTGGGCACTTCGGGCACCAGGGCCTGCGCTTTTTCATCGTCTCCCTGGTCGTCTACGCTGGCAACCTCGTCATCCTCAGCGTGCTCGTCGAGCTCGGGCTGGGGAAGATCGTGTCGCAGGCAATCGCCATCGTTCTCGTCACGCCGGCGAACTTCATCGGCAACAAGCTCTGGTCCTTTCGGAGAAACCGCTGACGCGCATCCTGCGGCTCGTCGCCGTCCCGGTCATTCTGCTCTCGTTCGCCTCGACGGCAGTCGCGGCGTCGTTCCCTCCGGCGAAGGCGAAGCAACGCCTGACGAAGGCCCGTGCGGTCGCGCTGTTCCTTCAGGACGACAAGGTCGCGGACTGGCTCGAGCGTTATCCGCGCAAGGGGCGCGTCACGGATGCGACCTACGAGCCAGACTCGACGAAGTGCACTGCGGGAACTCAGGGCGGCTGCTGGACGGTTCACGTCTGGTGGAGCAAGAACGAGAAGGTCGACGCGGGGGAGATCGCGCAGGGCAAGGTCGACGACGGTACGACTGCGGTCACCGAAGCATGGACCGGGCCCCAGGTCGCGTGGAAGATGGCGCGCGGTTACGACGGTGCGTTCGGAGGCCGGAAGATCAACAGCGTCCCCGTCTGGCTCGCTTTCTGCATCGTCTTTCTGCTCGGTCTCGCGGACTTCAGGCGCCCACTCTCGCTGCGGAATCTCGATCTGCTCGTGGTCCTCTCCTTCTCCGCGTCCCTCTGGTACTTCAACCACGGCGACATCTTCACGAGCGTGCCGCTCGCTTATCCTCCGCTCGCGTACCTGCTCGGGCGGTGCGTCTGGATCGGTTGGCACGGCCGCCCGGTACGCGCGGCCCGGCCCTTATGGCCGGCCTGGGTCCTTCTTTCGGCCACGGTCTTCCTCGCCGGCTTCCGCATCGGCCTCAACATCGAGGACTCGAACGTCATCGACGTGGGCTACGCCGGGGTCATCGGCGCGCAGCGGATCGCGAGCGGTGTCGTGCCCTACGGCAACTTTCCCGAGGAGGACGACCTCAAGGCCTGCGGTCCAGCGGACTCGGCTGGAGAGATTCGTGAGCGCATTCAGAAGAACGGCCGCTGCGAATCCGCGAATCCGCTCGGTGACACGTATGGCCCCGTGGCCTACGAGGCGTACCTGCCGGGCTACTGGATCCGTGGCTGGTCCGGAAAGTGGGACCACCTTCCGGCCGTGCACCTGACCTCAATCTTGTTCGACGTGCTCTGCCTGCTCGGGCTCGGGCTCGTCGGCTTACGCTACGGCGGGCCGTGGCTCGGTGCCGCGCTCGCGTTCGCCTGGGCTGCGTTCCCGTTCACGCAGTACGTGTCCCAGTCCAACAGCAACGACTCGATCGTGCCGGTGTTCCTGATCTACGGGTTCTGGCTCGCAGCCTGGCCGTGGTTGCGCGGGGTCTTCGCCGCGCTGTCGGGCTGGACGAAGTTCGCGACGCTCGTTGTCGCCCCACTCTGGCTCACGTATCCGGGACCACTGCGGCGTCCGCGTCCTGCGCTCGCCTTCGCAGCCGGTTTCGTGCTCGCGACGCTGGCGGCCTTCTCCGTGCTGTTGCTGGACGCTCACCCGGTCCAGGCCGCGCAGGCGTTCTACGAGCGCACGTTGAAGACGCAAGTCACGCGCGAGTCTCCGTTCTCGCTCTGGGACTGGGCGCAGTACCACGCGCGCGGGATCCCCGATCTCCACGTCGTGCAATGGGTGCTCGAGGGACTGCTCGTGCTCGGCGCCGTCGCGGCCGCGTTCGTGCCGCGGATCAAGACGCCGCTCCAGCTCGCGGCTCTGACCGGAGCGCTCCTGCTCGGCTTCGAGCTCGTGCTGACGCATTGGTTCTACCTCTACGTCACGTGGTTCTTCCCCTTCGTCGCCTTTGCCTTGTTGGCGAATGGACGCACCGAGACAGCGCCGGCCTGAGCCGTCGATCGGCGCCGCCGTCTTCGCGGCGATCGCGCTCTTCGTCGTCTCGTGGACCTTGCTCCACGTGGGCTTCTACACGCACGATCAGATCCTCGATACGCCGAGCTACCAGCGTTACGGCAACGCGATCGCCGACGGAAAGATCCCGTACCGCGATTTCGAACTCGAGTATCCGCCCGGCGCGCTGCCGATGTTCGCGCTGCCCGGACTGGCGGAGCCGGGACACGACCAGGATGTGTCTCCCGGCTTTCGCCATGCGTTCGAGACGCTCATGTGGCTCTGCGGCGCCGCCGCACTCGGCGCGATGGCGATCGTTCTGGGCGCCCTACGACGCGGGGCCGCGGCGGTCTGGGGCGCGCTTGCCTTCGCCGCTCTCGCGCCCCTTGCGCTCGGGTCGGTGTTCCTCAGCCGCTTCGACCTCTGGCCCGCTGCGCTCGCTGCCGCCGCTCTCGCCGCGCTCGTTGCAGGGCGCTTGCGCCTGGGGCACGTGGTTCTCGGCCTGGCGACCGCAGCCAAGTTGTACCCCGCAGTCCTCGTCCCGCTCGGGCTCGCGTATGCGTGGAAGCGGGCCGGCCGCCGTGAGGCGCTCGTGTGCCTTGGCCTGGCCGTCGGCGTCGCGGTCGCGATCTTCCTGCCGTTCGTGGCGCTGTCTCCGGGCGGCGTCTGGCACAGCCTCAGTGTCCAGCTCAGTCGCCCCCTGCAGGTCGAGAGCTTCGGAGCTGCGCTCATCCTCGCTGCGCATCACGCCTTCGGCCTGGGCGTGACCGGGGAGACGAGCCACGGCTCCCAGAATCTGGCCGGGGCCGGAGCAGACGCGATCGCGATCGCGTGCACCGTTCTGCAGGTCGCTGCCCTGCTGTGGATCTGGGTCGCATTCGCGCGGAGCGGCGGCGGCCGTGAGGCCCTCGTCCGCTCGAGCGCCGTCGCAGTGTGCGCTTTCGTTGCGTTGGGGAAGGTGCTTTCGCCGCAGTTCCTGATCTGGCTGATCCCGCTGGTGCCACTAGTGCGAGGTCGGCGCGGGCTCTGGGCGAGCGCGCTCCTTGGATCGGCGCTGGTCCTGACCCAGCTTTGGTTCCCGGTTCGCTACTTCCGGCTGGCGCTCGACTTCGAGCCTGGGCTCTCGTGGCTGCTCCTGGCGCGCGACCTGCTGCTTGTCGCCCTCGTCGTGATCCTGGTCCTACCGTTCCGCGATCGACACGACGATGCACGCGAACTGGTCGCCGACGTACGCGGGTGAGCAGACGGGAGCGCGGGCGTAGTCCACGGCAGCCAGCTCAGGCGACCGGAACGCGGACGGGCTCGCAACTCGTAGCAAGGCCGTCGGGCCCGCATCCGATCAGCGCCCCTTCGATCCGGACGTCTCCGGAGGCCGTCTCGAACCTCACGGGCATTCCCGTGCGCATGCTACGGATCGCGAGCTCGGCTTCCACTCCGATCACAGAGTCGTGCGGGCCTGTCATCCCCGCGTCGGAGATTGCCGCCGTCCCTCCGGGCTGGATGCGAGCGTCGTTCGTCTGCACGTGCGTGTGCGTCCCGATCACGGCCGTCACCTTTCCGTCCAGCCAGCGTGCTGCCGCCACCTTCTCGCTCGTCGCCTCGCCGTGGAAGTCGACCACGATCACCGGAGTGCGCCGGCGTGCCTCCTCGACGAGCTCGTCAACCACTTCGAACGGTCCGACGGGTGGGTTGATGAACAGCGAGCCGATCAGGTTGATGACGGCGACCTCGGTCCCGTCCTCGGCCGGAAGGATGGTGAGCCCCTTACCCGGCGCGCGCGCCGAGAGGTTCGCCGGTCTGATTACGCGGTCCGTCTGATCGAGATACGGCCTGATCTCGGGGCGCCGCCACACGTGGTTGCCGAGCGTGACCGCGTCTGCTCCGGCGGCCAGCATGCGGTCGGCCAGCTTGGGCGTGATCCCGACTCCATTGGCGAGGTTCTCGCCGTTGAGGATGCAGAAACCGACATCCAGCTCCTTCTTCAGGTTGGCCAATCGCTCCTCAACGGCACGGCGGCCGGGCCCACCGACGACGTCGGCGATAAACAGGATCTTCATGTAACCCCGATTCTGTCTTCAGCTCCCGGGCGAAGCGAAGGGACTAGCCAGCCCCGCTGAAATGCGCAGCATTCTCGCGGCTAAGGCGCCGCTCGCGGCGCCGACTTCAGGATGCGCGAGCGTTGCTCGTGCATCCGTCCGAAATGAACGGTCGAGCCGTCCGCGCTCATCCCTACCGTCACTAGGGGAACGTGAGAGTTGCGGCGGGGCGGAGCTCGATCGCCACGTGGTTTCCCGCGTCTTGCGTGTATTTCGCGAGCGCCTGCTCCTCGACGCCGGAGAGATCGAGGATGCGACCGACCTTCGTGCTCGACGCAGCGATCATCGAGCCGACGCTGAGTGCGGGGTCGGGCCGGAGATGCGTGAGGGACACGACCAGCGACGGGGCTGCCGAGGGCTGAATGTCGATCCGCGAACCGTACGCGCGTCCATTGAGCACATAATCCGAAATCCCTACGATCGTGCCGTCGACGGGCGCGTAGACGTCCGTCCCCGGTACGGCGCCGACGTCGAGTACTGCGGTCTCGCCGCCGCTCAGCTGGTAGTAGACGAAACCGCCGCCGCCGCCACCGAAGATCTTGTGTGCGAGCCGCGAGAGAGCTCCCTCGTTGCCCTGACGGCCCAGCGCGCGCAACGGGAGGGCGCCGTCACCCGAAGAGTGGTAGCCGATCGCGGTGACCCGGGTCTGCGCGATCGGCAGCTGGATCCGCAGGCCGCTGTGCAGCGCGACGGTCAAAGGTGTGGGGGGACCCACGGGCAGCAGTCGGCTGGACGGGCCAGGGAGTGCCTGCGACACGTCGCGCGTCGCACCCTGGCCGAACGCCGTCACGAGCAGCGTGCCGAGGAGCACGCCAAGCACAACCGTCAACACGATCAGCCGCCTGGCGCGGTGGGGCACGGGCGTGCGGCGGGCACGCCGACGCGCCGCAGTGGCCTGGCGGGAGGGGGCCGGCATTCGGGGCACCGTAACACCTCTGAGAGGTGCCGGGGTTTCCGCCCAGACCTCGTGTGGGTTGAGGGCCAGGTTGCCGTCCTCGGCCCAGTTCCAGTCCCACGCCGGCGGCCGGATAGCCCGGGCGCCGCCAGGCGTCCGTCCAATAGAAGAGGGGGCGTCGTGGGGGAACATGGTTCCCCCACGGGAGCGAGCCGCAGGCTCGCGACGGAGAGGTACGACCCTCGCTGTACGATCACTCGCATGCCCGCCCGGGCGGCGAAGATCGAGATCCCGCGCTGGATCCAGCTGGTCGGGCTGCCCCTTCTGCTGCTTTTTCTCTGGGTCGTGGCGGGCGCGGTCCGTCACGTCGTCTTTCTCTTCCTCGTCGCACTGCTGATCGCCCTGCTTTTGAGCCCGGTCGTCCGGATCGTGCAGAGGGTTCGGATCCCCCGCGGCTTTGCAGTCGCGCTCGTGTACCTCGTATTCGCGGTTGCGTTGATCGCCGCCATCGGGGCGCTCGGGACCGTCGTCGTCAACGAGACGAAAACGGCCGCGAAACGGGTGGATTCCTACTTTACGGACGTGAACGGACGAACCGGCAAGGTCGACGCCGACCGCGATGTCGACCGGCTCCAGCGCTGGCTCGACACGCACCGGCTCGGCGGGATCGACATCCAGGCTCGCGGCCACCGGGTCATCCGCGACATTCGCGACCACGACGTCGGCAAATACACGAACAAGGTCGTCGACTTCCTGGAAGGCGCGGCGATCTCGATCGGGAAGCTGCTGTTCAGCGCGATCGTCATCCTCGTCGTGTCGATCTACATGCTGCTCGACTTTCCGAAGCTCGCGCGCATGATCGACCGCCGCTTCCCGCCGCACGCGGGATCGGAGCCCTTGCTCGTACGGATGGAGCGCTCGCTCACGAGCTACGTGAAGGGCCAGGCGCTCGTGTCGTTGATCATCGGGACGAGCGCCGGCATCGGGTTATGGCTGCTCGGTGTGTTCGGTTGGCTGCCGCACGGCCAAAAGTACGCACTGCTGTTCGGAGCGTTTGTTGCGATCACCGAGCTGATCCCCTATCTCGGCCCCTGGCTCGGGTCGATTCCCCCGTTTCTGTACGCGCTCGTCGTGCATCCACTTTCCGCCGTGTGGGTGGCGCTGCTGTTCCTTGCGATTCACCAGGTCGAAGGGCACATCGTCGTTCCGAACGTGATGGGAAGCGCACTGCGGCTGCATCCCCTGCTCGTGATCTTCGGGCTCCTCGCCGGCGGCGAGATCTACGGCCTGCCGGGCGCGCTGGTGGCGCTGCCGCTGCTGGCGGCCGGACGTGCGATGTGGGAGTTCTTCGGCGAGCGGGTCGAGCTCGAGTCCTGGGAGGAAGGTGGTGTGCCCCCCGTCGACGTCGAACTGGAAGAGGCGCCACCTCCTCCCGCAGCCGCGAGCGGTTGAGCTCGGGCGATCCGCTTCTGCGGGCCCGCGGCGTCGCGACGCGGCGGTTCCTTGCGTGATCGAGTACGTCACCTCAGCTGAGGGCGTGGAGCCTGCGGATCTCGAGGGCTTCTTCGTCGGCTGGCCGCGTCGCCCCTCGTCCCAGCAGCACCTCGAACTGTTACGCGGCAGCTCACGTGTCGTCCTGGCACGCGACGGCCGCCGCGTCGTCGGGTTTGTCACGGCAATCAGCGACGGTGTCCTCAGCGCATACATCCCGCTGCTCGAAGTGCTCCCTGAGTACCAGCACCGTGGGATCGGGAGCGAGCTGACGCGGCGCCTGTTGGCCCAGCTCGAAGGCCTGTACATGATCGACCTCTCGTGTGACGAAGACGTCGTTCCGTTCTATAAGCAGCTGGGTCTGGAGCGCCTGGAAGCAGCGATGGGCCTCCGCAAGCGCGACGCGATCTGACTGGGGGACATGTCCTGTGCCTGGCACTGGACGCAAGGCGTCCTGTCCGCGTAGCGGACCTGTGGAAGGGGTCTGGGGAACCGGGAGGTTCCCCCAGCGCCAATCAGAGACCTCGCGGGTCTAGGCTTCCAGAGTGAGCACGTTTCCGGTGACCCGCCTACGCCGGCTGCGCAGGACCGGCGGCCTTCGCGATCTCGTCCGCGAGACACGCCTTCACCTCGACGACTTCATCATGCCGCTCTTCATCGGGCCCGAGGCGTTCCCGAACGCGGATCTGCCGGGACTCGCGCGACACTCCGTCGAATCGGTGGCCGCCGAAGGAGAGGAGCTCGCACGGCTCGGGGTCCGTGCGGTGATCCTCTTCGGCATCCCCGAGGAGAAGGACGAGGAAGGGTCCGGCGCCTACGACGACGACGGCATCGTCCAACGCGCTCTGCACGCGCTCAAAGACAGCGGTCTGACGCTGCTCACCGACGTCTGCCTCTGCGAGTACACCTCGCACGGCCACTGCGGGGTCGTGCGCGACGGTGAGGTCGCGAACGACGAGACCTTGGAGCTGATCACGCGAACTGCCGTCAGCCATGTCGAGGCAGGCGCGGACGCCGTCTGTCCGAGCGACATGATGGACGGCCGCGTCGGTGCGATCCGCGAAGAGCTGCCGGACACGCCGATCCTCGCCTACTCGGCGAAGTACGCCTCGGCCTTCTACGGCCCGTTCCGCGAGGCCGCCGAATCGGCGCCCTCGTTCGGCGATCGCCGCGGCTACCAGATGGATCCCGCCAACGTGCGCGAGGCACTGCGCGAGTGCGAGCAGGACGTGGCCGAAGGCGCAGACGTGCTGATGGTCAAGCCCGCGCTGCCCTACCTCGACGTCATCCGCGCTGTGCGCGAGCGATTCGACCTCCCGCTCGCGGCGTACAACGTGTCCGGCGAGTACGCAATGGTCAAGGCCGCGGCCGCGAAAGGCTTCATGGACGAACGCCAGGCAGCGCTCGAATCCCTGACCGCGATCAAGCGGGCCGGCGCCGACCTGGTGGTCTCCTACTGGACGAAGGAGCTGGCCAGCTGGCTCTGACGACGCGCAGCGATTTGTACCGCCGCGCGCTCGACCTCATTCCCGGCGGCGTCAACTCGCCTGTCCGGGCCATGCGCGCTGTCGGCCTCGACGAGCCGTTCTTCGTGCGCCACGGCGAGGGCGCGTACCTCGAAGCCGTCGATGGGAGTCGCTACGTCGACTGGGTGATGTCCTGGGGCCCTCTGCTCTTCGGCCACGCCGATCCGGAGACGATCGAGGCGGTCCGGGACGCGGCAGAGCGAGGAACGAGCTTCGGCGCGCCCACGGAAGCCGAGGTCGAGCTAGCCGCGGAGATCATCGATGCGGTCCCTTCCGTTGAGAAGGTCCGCCTCGTGTCGTCGGGGACCGAGGCCGCGATGAGCACGGTGCGGCTCGCCCGGGGCTTCACAGCTCGAGACCGCATCCTGAAGTTCGCGGGGTGCTACCACGGCCACGTGGATGCGCTCCTCGCGAGCGCGGGCTCCGGAGTTGCGACGCTAGGGCTTCCGTCGAGCCCTGGAGTGCCGCACGCGGTCACGAGCGACACGATCGTGTGTCCGTTCAACGATGTCGAAGCGGCGGCGATCGCGGTGGCCCAGTACGGCGAAGGCCTCGCGGCGATCCTCGTCGAGCCGGTCGCCGGCAACATGGGCGTGGTTCCGCCGGAGGAGGGTTTCCTGCTGGCGTTACGCCGACTCTGCGACGCCTCAGGCGCGCTGCTCGTCTTCGACGAGGTGATCACCGGCTTCCGAGTCGCCCGCGGCGGCGCGCAGGAGCGTTTCGGGGTCACTCCGGACCTCACGATCCTCGGCAAGATCGTGGGCGGCGGCCTGCCGCTCGCCGCCTTCGGCGGCCGGGCCGAGATCATGGATCGTCTCGCGCCGAGCGGGGACGTCTACCAGGCTGGAACTCTGTCCGGGAACCCGCTTGCGACTGCGGCCGGGCTCGCGGTGCTGCGCCGGCTTCGGGACGGTGCCGTCTACGAAGAGCTCGAACGCCGCGGCGCGCGCCTCGAAGCAGGCCTCGCTGCGCACGGCCGGGTTCAGCGCGTCGGCGCGATGGCGACGCTTTTCACGACCGACGCCGCTGTTCGCAGCTTCGACGACGCACAGGCCTGCGACACGGAACGGTACGCCGCGCTGTTCCGCCACTTGCTCGCACAAGGGATCTACGTCGCGCCGAGCCAGTTCGAGGCCATGTTCCTGTCGCTCGCCCACGGCGACGGGGAGATCGACCGCACCATTCAGGCAGTTGCGGACTTCGACGGCTGATCTCTGGGACACGATCGCCGGTGAGGCGGGTCGCGAGAGCGAGTTGTGGACCGCCGCCCTGCGTGGCCGCGACGAGCAGAAGCGCGAGCCCGTCTTCTCGCCTCTCGGCGAGGAGCGGTACGCGTTGGGAATCGAGACGATCTACGAGGGTTACCTCCTCCACTACGGCCGGTCACGCCTCTTCGCCCCGGAGGACGGCGACACTGCACTGCTGCTCGGCGACTACCTCTACGCGCACGGGCTCGTGCGGATCGAGGAAGGCGGCACCGTCGAGGCCGTCAACGACCTTGCGGAGCTGATCGCCCTCTGCGCCTACCTTCGGGCCGAAGGGATTCAAGGAGACGGCGCCGTCTGGGCTGCGACTGCGACGCTTCTCGGCCGCGGCGAGCTCGACGAGGGCCGCTCAGCCCTTCGGCTGGACAACGATCCAGGCTCGCTGGAGCGGCTTGCGCGGGCGAGCGCCGGCGAGGCAGCCGTCGACGGCGCCCTCGTGGCTCACCGGGCCAGGCTGCGGTAAAGTCGCCGCGATGCTGGCTGCGATCACGTGGTTTCTGGCCGAGGATGCGGCCACCGAGGGCAAGAAGGTCATCACCGGCATGTTGATCGTCGGCCTGATCTTCATCGCGGTGATCGCGATCGGCGAGACGTCGCACTGGCTGCGCCACCGACGCCGCTAGACCCCGGCGCTCAGCAGTCGCATCATTCCGGTTGTGCGTGAGCTCCCGGCTGGGACGGTCACCTTCCTCTTTACCGACGTCGAGGGCTCGACGCGGTTGTTGCACGAGCTCGGCGACCGTTATGCGGAGGTGTTGGCCGAGCATCGTCGGGCGCTGAGGGACGCGTTCTCGGGGCGACCGGAAGAAGCTCCCGCTGCGTTAGCTGAGGGTCTCCGGCTGTTCGGGGCTCTCAGGCACGAGGCCGGGGTGGCGGTCGGTCTTCAGGGTCGGGCGATGAGCGCTTGACGAGGCGGTGGAGTACGCGCTCGGCGTCCTAGACTGACGGTCGATGGCGCCGCCTGCCGACCTGCGCGATTGGATCGCACGTCTCGAGCGCGAAGGCGAACTCGTTCGGGTCGCCGCTGAAGTCGATCCCGAGCTCGAGATCACGGAGATCACCGATCGCGCCGTCAAGGCCGGCGGGCCTGCGCTGCTGTTCGAGAACGTCAAGGGTTCCGAGCTGCCGCTTCTGATCAACCAGTTCGGCACCGAGCGCCGCATGTGCCTCGCGCTCGACGCTCCGTCGCTCGACGCCGTTGCGTCAAAGCTCGGTGACGTGCTCGAGATGCAGCCGCCGCAGGGTCTCGTCGACAAGGTGCGCGGCCTGCAGAAGCTGAAGTCGATCGCAGACTCGCGGCCGAAGACGGTGCGCCGCGGGGCATGCCAAGAGGTTGTCCTCGAAGGCGACGAAGCGTCACTTGACCTGCTGCCGATCCAGAAGTGCTGGCCAGAGGATGCGGCACCGTTCATCACGCTTCCCGCGGTCATCACCAAGGATCCGCGAACGGGCACGCGCAACGTCGGCATGTATCGCATGCAGAAGCTCGGCCCGCGCGCCACCGCGATGCACTGGCAGATCCACAAGGACGGGCGCGCGGACTACCTCGCCACCGAAGGGAAGATCGAGGTCGCCGTTGCGCTGGGACTCGACCCGGTGACGACGTACACCGGTTCTGCACCGCTGCCGAAGCACATCGACGAGCTGATGCTCGCCGGCTTCCTGCGCGGCGCGCCGGTGGAGCTTGTGCGCGCGAAGACCGTCGACTTCGAGGTGCCCGCCAACGCCGAGATCGTGCTCGAGGGCTTCATCAACAAGGACGAGCTCACCAACGAGGGCCCGTTCGGCGACCACACCGGCTACTACACGCCGCCCGAGCCGTTCCCGGTGTTCCACCTCAGCGCGATCACGATGCGACGCGACGCGATCTATCCGTCCATCGTGGTCGGCAAGCCGCCGGCGGAGGACGCCTGGCTCGGGAAGGCGACCGAGCGGATCTTCCTGCCGGCGATCCGCATGACCGTCCCCGAGATCGTCGACTACGACCTCCCGATCGCCGGCGCGTTCCACAATTGCTGCATCGTGTCGATCCGCAAGGCCTTCCCGGGACACGCCCAGAAGGTCATGCACGCGATCTGGGGCCTCGGGATGCTGAGCCTGACGAAGGCGATCGTGGTCGTCGACGAGTGGGTGGACGTGCACAACTACGAGGAGGTGCTCTTCCGAGTCGGCGCGAACGTTGATCCTCAGCGGGACGTCCTGATCACGGAAGGGCCGCTTGACCACCTCGACCACGCGCCCACGCGCCAGTTCTACGGCGGCAAGATGGGCATCGACGCGACCCACAAGGGCCCACAGGAGGGCACCCGCGAGTGGCCGCCCGAGATCGAGATGAGCCCCGAGGTGAAGGATCTCGTCGACCGCCGCTGGGAGGAGTACGGCATCACGCTCGACCACACTGCAGGGAACGGACGAATCCGTCAGAGTTCCCGCCCGTTGCGTCGATTGTTACGTCGTTGACAGGCCGGACAAGCCGGGGGTTGAATCCACTGGTGGTGACCCACATGGGGGAGGCTCGGTGATGGAGCCCCAGCACGGGGACCGGCCGCATCTTCCGGGGCCGTCGCTCTACCCGATCGGCTTCGCCGCCGGGGTTGCGTGCATCCTCGTCGGGCTGATCGTCAATCCGCGCCTGATTGCTCCCATCGGCGCTGTGATCGCCGTCGTCTTCGGCTATTTGTGGGCGCGCGACGCGACAAAGGAGTACCGCGGTGAGCCCGAGCCGATCGAGCCGGAACGCCGTGAGGTTGCTCCGACCGCTGAGGCGCCTGCCGTTCCGGCCGACCGCGGCGAGGCGGCGATGCCGGAGGCAGAGCCCGGCGAGCGGTTCCCGCGCAGCCGCTTCCTCGAGGCGTCGACCCTCGGCATCGGCGGGATCATCGGCGGCCTGGTCACCGTGCCCGCGATTGGCTTCATGGTCGTGCCCGCTTACGTCAAGCAGGGCTATCGCAACGTCGACCTCGGCCCGCTCGAGAACTTCGCGGAAGGAAAGTGGTTCGTGACGACGTTCTTCATGGATCCAAGCGCGGGTGATGTGACCCGCCGGACGGCGTATATCCGCAACAACGGTTTGCTCAACGGAGATCCGAGCTTCACGATCATCTCGAATCGCTGCGCGCACCTCGGCTGCCCGGTCCAGCCGAACGGCCCCGTCCAGGACAACCAGAAGAAAGAGGTCAAGGGGAAGGGCGAGCAGCGTGTGACGCTGATTCCCACCATCCCTGCGGGCGGCTTCGGCTGTCCGTGCCACGGAGGCCAGTACGACCCTGAGGGCAACCGCACGTCCGGTCCTCCCGTCCGCGCACTCGATCGCTACGACTATGCGATCAAGGACGGTCACCTCATCCTCGGGGACCCCTACAGCGTCACGCACGTGAAGGGGGAGGGGAAGCAGGCGCGGATCCATAAGTACAAGCTCGCGGGACCCGGCCAGCACGTCGAGGGTTGGGAGCAGCTCCTCTACCCGCTTCAGCCCCCGCACTAGTGGCTACCGCCGCCCGAAGCCGCAAATCCGCCCGCCGTCAGCGGCTGGAAGCCGCGATCAACTACCCGATCGACTGGCTGGAGGAACGCTCGGGTCTGGTCGGCGGACTCAAGTACTTCCTCTTCCGCAAGGTCCCGTCCGACAGCAACTGGATGCACACGCTCGGCTCGGCGACGCTGACGGCGTTTCTGGTCCAGGCGCTCACAGGCGTGATCCTCGCGATGTACTACCAGCCGGATCCGGATCACGCGTATAAGTCGATCCAGCACATCACGAACGACCTCACGCTCGGCTGGCTGGTGCGCGGCATGCACAAGTGGGGCGCCAGCGTCTTCATCATCCTGCTGTGCTTCCACATGGCGCGTGTTTTCCTGTTCGGCGCCTACAAGTACCCGCGCGAGCTGAACTGGATCATCGGCGTGATCCTGCTGACCCTAGGCATGCTCGAGGGCTTCACCGGCTACCTGCTGCCGTGGGACCAGACGGCCTACTGGGCGACGGTCGTCGGGATCAACCTCAACGGCACCGCGCCGTTCCTCGGGCCTTTCCTCGCCGATTTCCTGCGCGGCGGAGCAGAGATCGGCGGCGACACGATCGCCCGCTTCTACTCGCTGCACATGCTTCTGCTCCCCGGTCTGATCTTCGCGCTGATCGGGCTGCACCTTTACCTCGTCGTCCGGCTCGGGGTCTCGTCGCCGCCGTGGTCGCGGGAAGCTGCGGGCTCCGACTGGGTCGAGCGTGAGGTGACCACGAACGGACGGAGCGGGCTCACCCAGCCCTCCGCGCGCAGCGGCTGGCGGCGTAACGGGGAAGACGCCTGATGTCGGCCATCGACGAACGACGCGCGCAGTTCCAGCGCTACAAGGAGGACGTCAAGCGGCGCGGGAAGCCGTTCTACCCCTACGCGATGTTCCACGACACGGTGATGAGCCTCGTCGTCGTGTCCGTGATCATCGGGCTCGCTGCCGTGTGGTACTTCACCACGGGCGAGGATCCGAACACGTGCGGGAAGGGCGATTCGTGCCTGCTCGGCCCACGCTACGCGGAGCCGGCGGATCCCGGCACGACGAACTTCGTCCCGCGGCCCGACTGGTACTTCTACTTCCTCTTCTACCTGCTGCGGATCTTCAAGTGGCCGGACTCGGTCATCCTCGGGACGGTCGGGATCCCGACGATCCTGCTGATCATCGCCTTCGCCTTGCCGTTCGTGGACGTGCGCCGCGAGCGGCGTCTGCTGCGCCGGCCCGTCGCCGTCGTCGGGGCCGTGCTCGTCGTGGTCTCGATGGGTGTCCTGACGTACAAAGGTGCGGTGGCGAAGGAGGCGCTCGCGAGCGAAGTGCGCGCGGCTGTAACGGGCTGGGCCGAGCGCGAGGGCTTCCAGGACAACAAGGAGGCCGTCGCCGGTGCGAACGTCTTCGCGGACTCCGCTTGCACGGCTTGCCATACCTACCTCGGCACGGGGACCTCGAACGCGGGGGCACCGGATCTTTCGTCGATCGGGAAGGGAGGCCGCGGGGTCGAAGGGTTCGCCACCTACGTTTCCGACCCTTCGAAGTTCGGCAACACCGTGATGCCGAAGTTCGGTTCGCTCGCAGACCTCAAGGCCGAGGGCACGGGAATCTCGCAGCTTCGGGCACTCGCGGTCTTCCTCGACGCGTCCAAGGGTCCGAAGTAGCCACCGCGTGCGTGTCTTCCTCGGCATAACGGGCGCCTCGGGCGCGCCCTACTCGGCTCGGCTGATCGAGGCCCTCGCGGGCGCGGACGTCGAGCTCGGAATCTGCGCCTCGACCGCCGGCATCGAAGTGCTCGCGACGGAGCTCTACGGCAACCCGCGTCTGTCGCGCGACGAGACACTGACGCGGTTGCTGGAGCACGCGCAGGGCGGCAACGTGACTGTCTACGAGCCGAATGACTGGAAGGCGCCGTACGCAAGCGGCTCGGCGAAGGTCGACGCCTACGTCATCTGTCCCTGCTCGATGGGGACACTTGGAACGATCGCATCGGGCGCGATGTCTAACCTCATCCACCGGGCCGCGTCCGTGGCCCTCAAGGAGGAGCGCAAGCTCGTACTGATGCCGCGGGAGACGCCGCTCTCCCTGGTCCATCTGCGGAACATGCTCGCCGTCAAAGAGGCCGGCGCAACCGTCCTGTTCCTCGCGCCGGGGTTCTACCACGGGGCCGAGCGCATCGAGGATCTCGTCGACTTCATCGCCGGGCGGGCGCTCGACCAGCTCGGTCTGGACCTGGAGCTGGTCAAGAGGTGGGGCGAGTGACCGTGGGCTACGAGTCCGGACAGCTGGCGCCGGACGCAGTGCGACGCATGTTCGATCGGATCGCGCCCGTGTACGACGCGATGAATCGGACGATGACGGCCGGTCTCGACCGGCGCTGGCGCCGACTGACCGCGCACGCGGTGGTCAGCCCGGGCGACTCCGTCCTCGACGCGTGCTGCGGGACCGGCGACCTGGCGATCGCGTGTGCCCGCGCCGGCGGACGCGTCACGGGACTCGACTTCTCCGAGCCGATGCTCGAGCGTGCACGGCGAAAGGAGCCTGCGCTCGAGTGGGTGAATGGCGACCTGCTCGCGCTGCCGTTCGCGGACGCGAGCTTCGACGCCGCTACGGTCGGCTTCGGCGCGCGCAATGTGGACGATCTCCAGCGCGCCCTCGCGGAGTTGCGGCGCGTGCTGCGTGCGGGTGGCCGCATCGGAATCCTCGAGATCACGCGGCCCCGCGGTCTGCTTGCGCCGTTTTACAGGTTCTGGTTCGACGGAGTCGTACCGCTGCTCGGCAAGGTCCTTCCCGGCGGCTCGGCGTACACATATCTCCCTGCAAGCGTGCGCCGCTTTCCGGGTCCTGAGGATCTCGCCGAGCTCATCGCCGCGGCCGGGTTCGGCGACGTGCATTACCGGCTGTTCGCGGGTGGAATCATCGCGCTGCATACGGCGGAAGCCAGTTGAGCGCGCTCGCCGAGATCCGCGAGGCGCCCGGCCTCGACGCCTACCTCGCCGAGCTGGAAGACCGCCTCGAGCGCGCGGTCGGCTCGTACCGCGGAGTCGTGGCCGAGGTGGGCGCCGAGGCGCTGGCCGCGGGCGGAAAGCGGCTCCGGCCTCTGCTCGTCTACCTGGCGGCTCCGCCGGGAGCGGATTTACCCGTCGTCGCCGGTGTGGCCGTCGAGCTGGTTCATCTCGCGACTCTGATGCACGACGATCTGATCGACGGTGCGCGCCTCCGGCGCGGCCGGGCCTCGGCCTGGTCGGCGCATGGACCCCATGCTGCGCGCGCCGCGGGGGACTACCTCTTTGCGCGCGCCTTCTCCGAGCTGTCCGCAACGGGAGACGCTCGTGCGGTCGCCGTCCTCGCCAACGCGACGCTCTGCCTCGCCCGCGGCGAGGCGATGCAGCGCCGCCAGCGCTTCGACCCCGACACGACGATCGGGGCCTACCTCGAACGTTGCACGCTCAAGACGGGGAAGCTGTTCGAGGCCGCGTGCCGCCTCGCCGGCGGCTCGGGCGCGTTCGGGCTCGCGCTCGGAGTCGCATTCCAGATCACGGACGACATCCTCGATTGCTCCGGCGTGACGATCGAGACCGGGAAGATCGCGGGCACCGATCTGCGCGAGGGTACGCCCACGCTGCCGTTGCTGCTCGCCTCGCAGCGGGACGACGCCGTGCGCGCCGCGCTCGCCGGCGGCTCGCGGCTCGAGGGCGCCCTCCTCCGCGTTGCGTCGACGGGCGCGATCGAGGAGAGCCGCGAGGTCGCGCTCGCGTACGCGCGCAGCGCGCGCGCCTGCCTCAACGGTGAGTTGCACCGGGAGGAGCTCGAGTCGCTGACCTACGCCGTCGTGGAGCGTGCGCACTAATGGCGCTTTTGGAGCGGACCGACACGTTCGCCTTGATCCGCGAGAAGGTCGAAGCGGGGAAGCGGCTCGACTTCGACGACGGTGTCACGCTCATGGAGTCGGACGACCTGCTTGCGCTGGGGGAAATCGCCGACCTCGCGCGACGCCTGCGCGGCGGGGACGACCGCGTCTACTTCGTCCAGAACCTGTACTTGAACCAGACCAACGTCTGTCGCGTGAAGTGCAAGTTTTGCGCGTTCGCCGTGACCCGCAAACAGGCCGATGCGTACACCTACACGGCGGCTGAGCTGGTCGAGGACGCGGTCCGCCAGCACGAGCTGACCGGGTTCACGGAGATCCACATGGTCGGCGGAGAGAGCCCGCACGTGGAGTTCGACTACTACGTCGACATCGTCCGCTCGCTGCACGAGGCGCTGCCGGACATCCACCTGAAGCTCTTCACGGCGAGCGAGATCCATCACATGACCACGCTCTCCGGCTTGACGCACGAGGAGGTGCTGCGCACCCTGCAGGACGCCGGGCTAGGTTCGCTTCCCGGCGGCGGTGCCGAGGTCTTCGCGGATCGGGTGCGCCGCCTGGTCGCGCCGGGCAAGGAGCATCCCGACTTCTGGTTCCACACGCACGACACTGCGCACCGGCTCGGAATCCCGACGCACTGCACCATGTTGTACGGCCACGTCGAGACGTACGAGGAGCGCGTCGATCACCTGCTGCGCCTCCGCGAGCAGCAGGACAGGACCGGCGGCTTTCTTGCGTTCATCCCGCTCGCGTTCCATCCCGAGAACACCGTCTTCGAGCGGCGCGGCTGGCGGCACACGACCGGCTCGGACGACCTGAAGCTGATCGCTGTGTCGCGGCTGTTGCTCGACAACATTCCGAATATCAAGGCCTACTGGATCATGATGGGAATGCCGCTCGCGCAGGTCGCGCTGCACTTCGGGGCAAACGACGTCCAGGGCACGGTCGTGCGGGAGGAGATCTTCCACGCCGCCGGCGCAAGGACCGAGACCGAGCAGAAGATCCCGGACCTCGTGCGGTTCGTAAGGGCGGCGGGCCGCGTGCCGGTGCAACGCGACACGCTCTACAACGAGTTGCGGAAGTGGGGCGAATGATCCGCCTCGGCCGCATCTCCTACGTGAACATGGCGCCGGTCTTCTACCGGCTCGACGCGGACGTGGTCGAGGTGCAGGGCGTCCCGACCGAGCTCAACCGCCGGCTGCTCGCGGGCGAGCTCGATCTCGCCCCGATCTCGTCGATCGAGTACGCGCGCAACGCCGACCGGCTCCGCCTGCTGCCGCGCCTGTGCGTCGGCTCCGAGGGTGCGGTGGATTCGATCCAGCTCGTGTCGAGGAAGCCGCTCGAGCAGGTTCGCTCGGTCGCTGTTACTCCGGAGTCGGCAACGTCGGTCGTGCTGACCAAGGTCTTGTTGCCGGAGGCCGAGCACGTGCCGCTGAGTGAGGAGGCAGACGCGAAGCTGCTCATCGGTGACGCTGCGCTCAAGTCGGCGTTCGAGGATCCGACGCCGCACTACGATCTCGGGCGCCTGTGGCTGGAGCGGACCGGCCTGCCAATGGTGTTTGCCGTCTGGGCTTGCCCGGAGCCTGTCGCGCCCGGTCTTGCCGAGCTCGAGGACGCCCTCGTCCGTTCCGTCCTGGTCGCCCGCGCCGAGCCCGAGCAGCTCGCGCACGAAGCGAGCGAGCGCTACGGCTACCCGGCCGGCTTCCTCGCTCGCTACTTCGAGAAGCTGCGCTATCGCTTCGGCCCGCGGGAGCGAGCGGGGCTGATGACGTTCCTCGAGCTGGCCCGCGACGCCGGCGAGCTCGACGAGGTGCCGGAGCTCCGCTTCGTCCGAGAGGCCGTGCCGGCATGAGTGACTTTGTGGCTCAGAGCCACAAACCGTCAGTTTCGGCCGATTCGGACGCGGAGGATCGCCCCGTCCGGGCCAACGGACCAGAGCTTGTGGCTCAGAGCCACAAACCCACTGTTGGGGAGGTGCTCGCGAAAGCGCTCGACGGCGAGCGCATCTCCGAGGACGAGGCCCTGGCGCTGCTCGAGTCACGCGACCTCGTCGCGGTCGGGCGCGTGGCCAACGAGATTCGAAACCGCAAGGCAGACCCCACGCGGATCACGTTCATCATCGACCGCAACCTCAACTACACGAACATCTGTTACACGGACTGCGAGTTCTGCGCCTTCTACCGCAGCCCCGGCGATACTCGCGAGGGCTATCTCCTGCCCAAGCCCGTCATCTTCAAGAAGATCGAGGAGACGCTCGCGCTCGGCGGCACCGGCCTCCTGATGCAGGGCGGACACCACCCCGACCTGGGGATCGACTACTACGAGGATCTGTTCCGCTCGATCAAGGCGCGCTACAAGATCCACCTGCACGCGCTCTCGCCGCCGGAGATCCAGCACATCTCGCGGCGCAGCAAGCTCACTCTGTGGCAGACGATCTCGCGGTTGCGTGACGCCGGGCTCGACTCGATTCCCGGCGGCGGCGGCGAGATCCTCGTCGATCGCGTCCGCGAGGAAATCGCGCCGAAGAAGACCAAGACGAGCGAATGGCTCGCAGTCATGCGCCACGCGCACCGGCTCGGCATGTCGACGACCGCGACGATGATGTACGGGCACGTCGAGACGATCGCCGACCGCGTCGAGCACATGAGACGGATCCGCGAGCTCCAGGACGAGACCGGCGGCTTCCGCGCCTTCATCTCCTGGACGTTCCAGAACGACGGCAATCGCCTCGCGGACATGGTCGCGCGCGAGGACATGCCGACATCCTTCGACTACCTGCTGACACAGGCGGTGAGCAGGATCTATCTCGACAATGTTCCCCACATCCAGTCGTCGTGGGTGACGCAGGGAATGAAGATCGGCCAGGTCGCGCTTGGCTTCGGCGCGGACGACATGGGGTCGGTGATGATCGAGGAGAACGTCGTCTCGGCCGCCGGGACAACCCACCGCACGTCGACGGAAGAGCTCGTCCACCTGATCAAGGCGCTAGGCAAGACGCCAGTGCAGCGGGACACGCTCTATCGCGAGGTCAAGGTCTGGAACTGAAGGCCGAGCCGTTCCCGCGGCCGGACTGGAGCCCGCTTCCGTTCGACGGCTGTGCCGGAGTGGTCGGGAAGGTGCTCGTCCGCGAGTGGGGCTTCTTCATCGCGATGCTCCGCTTCGAGCCGGGCGGGACGATCCACGAGCATCCGGGCCTCAATGAGACGATCGTCATCTGCATCGACGGGGAGGGCTGGACGAGCGTCGCCGAGGAGCGGACGGAGATCCAGGCCGGCGAGATCGTCCGCTGGCCGAGAGACGTTCCACATCGTCTCTGGACGGAGGGGACGGAGATGACGACGCTGATGTTCGAACGGATTCAGGCGCCGTAGAGAACTGAGGCGGACGCGGCCGCTGCCGCGCCCGCCACGTGCGTTAGTGGTGACTCGTCGAACGGGTGAAGTTCGGCCGTGCGCCCACGCCGAGCATCGGCTTGAACGCCGTCAGCTTGCGCAGGCTCGACGTGTTGATCAGGTTGACACACGCCGGATCGGAGTTCACGAGGAGCGCATAGCCGGAGGGCGTGAGGCCCTGGGCGGTGAGGTCAAGACCGGTCGTCTTGAACAGCTGGTTGTTCGCGTCGAGCGCGGCGTAGTTGTTGTACTGCGTGATCGGTATCGCCGTACCCATCACGCACTGAACGAGGACGGTGAGGGTCGCGTCGAGATCTTTGCGAACTTTCGTCACCTTGGCCGAGAGTGCTCTGAACTGCGCGGGCGTCACGGCCTCCTGCCCTGACTGAGCCGTGGCTGCGTAGAGCGCGACCGCGACCAGAGCAGTCACAACAAAAGCGAGTAGGCGCTTCATGAGGTTCGGTCCCCTTCCTCGTAGGGCGGCGTTCCGGGGCCGCCAATGACGACGCTGCGGAGGAGGCCAGCCCTGCGATCCTCGCCCCCGCCTGCTGAATACCACGTTCCCAGGCGCACTTCAATGACGGCCTCCGCTTCAGCTACCCTCGGGCGGGGTCGTGGTTCGGACAGCCGTCATCTGCGCTCTGTGTGCGGGCGTCCTCGCCGCGCCCATAGCCGCCGCGACTCCGGTCCGCGGTCAGCAGCTCATGCCCGGCGTCATCTACTCCCGGCAGCTCGAGTTCACGGCACACGGTCCCGTCGTGATGCACGTGATCTCGGCACCGAGGCCGGTGGGCCTCTATGCGCTGAAGCCGGTCCTGTCGAACAACGCCATCCTCGGCCGCGAGCGGGTCACGCTGATGCAGCGTCGAGTCTCCGCAGAGGCGACGGTCGCCGGGGTCAACGGCGATCTCTTCAGCTTTTCGGACGGCCATCCGACGGGCGCCCTCATTCGCGGGGGCGTCCTCGACAGCGCCCCCACCGGGTTCCGTTCGAGCATCGGAATCGACACGGACGGCGTCCTCCATGTCGAGCGTGTCCAGCTCGCCGGCACGTGGCAAGGATCGGGCCAGCGCCGGATCCTCGGGATCAACGAACCTCCTCGTGCCGGGCGCACAACGCTCTACACGCCCGCATGGGGTGCCCGTACTCCTGCCGAGGACGGTGGTGCGCAGGTGATCCTGCGGTCGTTCCCGCCGTCGGCGCCGAACACGCCGCTGGCCTCAACCGTCGCCGAGTACGCCACCGGCGGGAACCAGCCGATCCCACCCGCCGGCGCCGTGCTGGTGGCCCGCGGCGCGCAGGCCGGCTTCCTCGCCGCCGAAGCTCCCGCCGGAGCCGGCATCACGAATCGGTTAACGTCCCGGAGGCGCTCGGCGGTGGCCCGATCATCGTTCGGGAGGGCAGGCCGGTCTTCCGGTCGCTGGAGAGCTTCACAACGGCGCAGCTGACGCCGCGAGAGCCGCGCGCAGGGGTCGGGCAGACCGCCGATGGACGGATCCTCCTCGTGGCGGTCGACGGGAGGCAGCCCGGATACAGCTCGGGCCTGACGAACTTCGAGCTGGCGCTCACGATGATGCGACTCGGCTGCGTGACCGCCTCTGCGCTCGACTCGGGCGGCTCGACGACGATGGCCTTCGACGGCAAGCTCCTGAACCGTCCTTCGGACCGGGCCGGCGAGCGAGCCGTTGCCGAGGCGCTGACGCTCTTGTACTACGGGGTGTACGCGCCCACCCCGCCGAGCCGCGTCGTCTCGCCGAATGCGGACGGCATCGACGATGCTCAGACGTTGGTGTACAAGCTTGTCCGGCCCTCCACGGTGACGGCAACTGCGTCCGGGCCGGGTGGAGCCGTCGTCAAGCTCGATGGCGGGTCGCGCGCGCCGGGGACCTATCGTTTCAACTGGGACGGCGCGGGCCAGCCCGAAGGAGCGTGGACTTTCCGCGTCGTCGCGGACGACGACCTCGGCCGTCGCTCGACCGCAGAGCGGCAGTTCTCGTTCAACAACACGCTCGGGTTCCTGACGGCCCGCGCGAGCGGCAGACGCGTCGCTGCCGGCTTCAAGCTGGCTCGCTCCGCGCGTGTTGTGGTGCGGATCGAGACGCCCGGCGGTGCCCTTGTGCGCGCACTGCCTGCAAGAAGCCTTCCGGCCGGTGACGGGACCGCCTCGTGGACCGGGCGGCCCGGGCGGTACGTGCTGAGCGTGACTGCGACGAACGACCTCGGCGCCGTGGAGCTCACGGCTCCGTTCCGGCTGTAGCTAGGCTGCGCCGCGTGCCGGTCGCCGGCGTCACGAGCTTCTTCACCTCGCTGATCGGAGACCACGGCCTCTACGCCGTCTTTCTGCTGATGGCGATCGACGCCGTGCTCCCGGCTGCGAGCGAGCTCGTCATGGTCTACGCCGGGGCGCTGGCCGCCGGAGCGTTCGCGACTCAGCACGTCGATCTCTTCGGAACCCGCATCTCCTCACACGTCTGGGCGTATGTCGCGATGGCGCTGGCAGGGACGCTCGGCTACCTCGTCGGCTCGATCGCCGGCTGGGCAATCGGTCTCTATGGCGGCAGGCCGCTCCTCGAACGAAGGGGCCGCTGGTTCCATCTCAGCGGTGAGCGCCTCCAGCGCGCCGAGCGCTGGTTCGAGCGCTGGGAGGACCTCGCGGTCCTGCTCGGGCGGATAACGCCCGTCGTTCGCTCCTTCATCTCGATCCCGGCCGGGATCTTCCGGATGCCCTTCTGGCGCTACACGATCCTCACCCTCATCGGCTCCGCGGCCTGGTGCTTCGCGCTCGCAGGCGCAGGCTGGGGCCTGGGCAGGAGCTACGAGACCTTCCACCACGACTTCCGCTTCGCGGACTACGCCATCGTGGCCGGAATCCTGGCTCTCCTCCTGTATTTCGTAGTGCGCCGAATTCGGTCTTCTAGACTTGCTGACCGTGCGTCCGATCCCGCTGGTTGACGTCAGAGCGCAGTACGAGCCGCTCCTCCCGCGCATCCGCGAGGTAATCGACGGTGTGCTCGCGAGCGGCGAGTTCATCCTCGGCCCGAACGTCGCGGCATTCGAACGGGAGGCTGCCGCGTATCTCGACGTGCCCGAGACGGTCGGGGTCGCCAACGGCACGGATGCTCTCGTCCTCGTGCTGGATGCGCTCGGCATCGGCTCCGGTGATGAGGTCATCTGCCCAGCGTTCACGTTCTACGCCACCGCGGAGGCGATCGCGCGAAGCGGTGCCACACCCGTATTCGCCGACATTGATCCGGCGACGATGAACCTCGAGCCCGAGGACGTGGCTGCGCGAATCACCGAGCGGACGAAGGCCGTCCTGGCGGTGCATCTCTTCGGGCGGCCGGCACCGCTCGCGGAGATCTCGTCCATCGGCGTTCCCGTGATCGAGGACGCCGCGCAGGCATTCGGTTCGCCGGACGTTGCGCGCACGGGCGTCGCGTCGACGTTCAGCTTCTATCCGACCAAGAATCTCTTCTGTCTCGGCGACGGCGGCCTGGTCGCGCTGAACGATGTCGAGCTGGCGGAGCGGATCCGGATGCTGCGGTTTCACGGCTCGCGCGACAAGATCGACTTCGAACTGCTCGGCTACAACTCTCGCCTCGACGAGCTGCAGGCTGCCGTGTTACGCGTCTTCCTCGCCGAGCTCGACCGGTGGGTCGACCTTCGCCGTGAGGCCGCCGCGCGCTATGCCGAGCTGGGGCTGGGAGTCGCTTGCGAGCTGCCCGAAGACGAGCCCGGACACGTCTACCACCTCTTCGTGTGCCGCTCGTCCGAGCGCGAACGCATCCGCGCGGCGCTGCAAAAGGAGAACATCGGGAGCGCGGTCTACTACTCGACGCCGCTTCATCTCCAGCCTGCGCTCGCCTACCTCGGCTACGGGCCCGGCTCGCTGCCAGTGACCGAGCAGGTGGCGCGCGACAACTTCTCGATTCCGCTCTGGGCGGGCATCGACGCCGAGGCCCAGGAGCGGGTCGTCTCGATCGTGCAAGCTGCGGCCCCGGTGGCCTCGTGATCCCCATCAACCGACACCGTGTCTGGCAGCTCCTCGCCGACGGAGCGCTGATCGCGCTCGCGTGGTGGCTCGCGTTCTGGCTCCGCTTCGATCACGGCGTTCCGAACCCCTATCACCGCCTGTTCATCGACACGATCGGGGTCATCGTCGCGATCAAGCTCGCCGTCTTCATCACCTTCGGCTTCTACAACCGCTGGTGGCGCTACGTCTCGACCCGCGACATGTGGGGCGCGGCCCGTGGCGTGACGGCGGCCTGCATCATCGCGGATCTCGTCGTCTACTTCGCGCATCCCATCAAGGGCTTCCCGCTGCCGCGCTCGATCGCCGTGCTGGACTGGCTGGTCCTGCTCGCCTTCGTGGCAGGTACGCGCCTGATCGCTCGCAGCCTGATCGAGCGGCCCGGCGCCGCCTCGCTCGTCGCCCGGGGGAAGAAAGTGATTGTCGTCGGAGCCGGCGACGCGGCTCAGATGGTCATCCGGGAGATGCTGAAGTCGCCCGCGCTCGGCTACACGCCGATCGGGCTGATCGACGACGACCCGCGCAAGAAGAACCTGCGCCTGCACGGGATTCGCGTGCTCGGGACGACGAACGACCTGTCGCACATCTTGCGGGACAATCCGCCGGACGAGGTCCTGATCGCGATCCCGTCCGCCTCCGGAGAGACAAGGCAGCGGGTCGTGGAGATCTCCCAGGAGGCAGGCGTCCCCGTCAAGACGCTTCCCGGTCTGTACGAGCTCATCTCGCGCGATTTCGACCTTGCGGGCCAGATCCGCCCGATCCAGGTCGAGGACGTGCTCGGTCGCGAGCCGATCGACGTCGACCTGCGCTCGATCGCGTCGTATCTCTCTGGCGAGACCGTCGTCGTCACCGGGGCCGGCGGCTCGATCGGCGCGGAGCTTTGCCGGCAGATCGCGCGCGTGGACCCTGCGCGGCTTGTCCTCATCGAGCACTCCGAGTCGGCGCTGTTCAACGTCGAGCGCGAGCTCATCGGTGAGCGCGACTTCTCGGCCGTCGCAACGGTGCTCGGGGATTGCGGTGACCGCGCAAAGATGAGCCAGGTCTTCGAGCGCTACCGGCCGACGGTGGTGTTCCATGCCGCCGCCTACAAGCATGTGGCGCTGCTCGAGGCGAATCCGCTCGAGTCCGTCCGGAACAACGCGCTCGCCACGAAAGCGCTCATCGACGTCGCGGTCGAGTACGGCGCGGGGCGGTTCGTCCTCGTCTCCACGGACAAGGCCGCGAATCCGAAGAACCTGATGGGCCAGTCGAAGGCGATCTGCGAGTGGATCGTCGAGGCGTATGGCCAGCGGCGCGACATCACCACCCGGTTTGTCGCGGTGCGGTTCGGCAACGTCCTCGGCTCCTCTGGCAGCGTCATCCCGATCTTCCGGCGCCAGATCGAGCGCGGCGGGCCCGTGACCGTGACGCATCCCGAGATGTCGCGGTACTTCATGACGATTCCGGAGGCGGTCTCGCTGATCGTGCAGGCGGGGGCGATCGGCGGCCGCGGCCATGTCTACGTCCTCGAAATGGGGGAGCCGGTCAAGATCCTCGACCTCGCCCGCAACATGATCCGGCTCTCCGGGAAGGAGCCCGAGACGGAGGTGCCGATCGTCTTCATCGGCGCCAGGCCGGGCGAGAAGCTGCACGAGGAGCTCTGGAGCGAAGGCGAGACCGTAGGGCCGACGGGACACCCGAAGATCCTGCGTGCCGCACGCGCGCCGATCGACGTCGACTGGCTCGAGGGCGAGCTCGCGGAGCTCGAGCGGATGGTCCAGCGCGGGGAGACGCTGGACGTCGTCTCGAAGCTGGCGGCGATGATGCGCGAGCCGCGGCGTGTCGGTGCCGCTGTGCTCGAAGACACCCTGCACTAGGGGCCGAGCGAAAGCTGCGCTTTCGCTCGGGTTCGGGTACGCCGCTTCGCGCGCTTAACCTTCGGTCTCTTCGTGCCTCGGCGATTCGAGCGGCTCAGGCTCGATCGGACAGAACCCATCTCTACAACGGCTGCATGGCCAGTTCCGCGGGCGCGGCCGACCGTAACGCTGTCGACACGCTTCCGTCACTGAAACGCGCGCCGTTCAGGCACGCTCCGTCCCACGCGGCCTCTACGGTGGACGTGTGGATTGCGCACGCATCTTTGACGGCCTGAACCCTGAGCAGTGGCGCGCCGTCGAGGCGGTGCGCGGGCCTGTCTGCATTCTCGCGGGAGCGGGCTCGGGGAAGACGACGACGATCACACGGCGGGTCGCGAACCAGGTTGCGACAGGTGCCTTTGCCGCGGAGAAGATCCTGGCGGTCACCTTCACCGACAAGGCGGCCTCCGAGATGCGGCAACGGCTCATGGGCCTCGGCGTGGACGGCGTCACCGCTCGGACGTTTCACTCAGCGGCGCTCTCGCAGCTGCGCGCGCTCGGCGGCGATCCCGGCAGGATCTCCCCGTCGAAGGCGCTGGCATTGCGCCAGATCGGGAACACGCTGCCGCCGCCCTACAAGTTCCGGCCGGCCGGCGACCTCGCGACGGAGGTGGAGTGGGCGAAGAACCGGAGGCTGACACCAGACACGTACCTCGGAGGTCTCGGCGGGCACGAGCCGCCGATTCCGCCGGATCTGATGCTGCGCGTCTTTCGCCGCTACGAGCAACAGAAGGCGGAGCGTGACTATGTGGACTTCGAGGATCTCCTCGAGCTCACGATCCGGCTCTTCGACGAGGTTCCCACCGCACTCGCCGAGGTTCGCGAGCGGTATCGGTCGTTCACGGTCGACGAGTACCAGGACGTGAACCTACTGCAGCAGACCCTGCTCGACCGCTGGCTTGGAGACAGCGCCGAGCTCTGTGCGGTCGGCGACGACTACCAGTCGATCTACGCGTTTACCGGCGCGACGCCGGAGTACCTGCTGGCGCTGCCGCGCCGATTTCCGAATGCGTTGGTTGTGCGGCTGGAGTCGAACTACCGCTCGTCGCCGGAGGTGCTGGCCCTGGCGAACCGGATCGTGCCCGCGCTCGGCGGAGCGGAGAAGGTGTTGAGGGCGACGCTCGCTCCCGGGCCGGAGCCGGTCATCCGCTCCTTTCAGAGGCGCGCCGAGGAAACAACGTTCGTGGTCGACCGCGTGCGTGCCCTGCATGCCGAGGGCGTCCCGCTCGAGGAGATCGCCGTCCTCTGTCGCACGAATGCCAGGTTGGCCGACTTCGAGGAGCCGTTTCACGAGGCGAAGATCCCGTTCCAGGGCGCGGCCCTCCTCGGGCGCGAAGCTGCGCGTCAGCTGCTGAAGCGGTTGCGCAAGACGGACTCGCCCGAAGTGGCGATCGTGGTGCGGGGCTACGCAGAGGAAGCCGGTTGGATCGAGCGGCCTCCGGAGAAGCTCGGCGAGCGCGAGATGGTGCGTCAGGCCGACCTCGGCCGGCTCATTCGGCTGGCCGCGGAGTTCGACGACGGGGTGCGTACGGCCCGGGATTTCGTAAGCGACTTGGAGGAGCGGTTCAGCTCGACCGGCGCAGAGCGTCGCGGCGTGCACCTGTTGACGCTCCACGGCGCCAAAGGGCTCGAGTTCGATGCGGTCTTCGTTCCTCGCGTCGAGGAGCGCGAATTACCGATCCGGCAGGCGAAGAAGCCTGCGGAGATCGCGGAAGAGCGGCGGCTCCTCTACGTCGGCTTGACGCGCGCCAAGCGCCACCTCGCGGTGACGTGGAGCGGACGGCCAAGCCGCTTCCTTGGCGAGCTCGGAATCGACGCGCGGCCGGTGCGGTCATCGCGGCCTGCAGAGCCTGACGATCCGCTGTACGCCGCGCTCAAGCGGTGGCGTCTCGAACGAGCGACCGAGGACGACCTGCCGGCCTACGTCGTCTTTCACAACTCGACGCTGGCTGAAATCGCTGGTCGGCGGCCACGGGATCTGTCGGAGCTCGGCGGAGTCTCCGGCGTCGGTCCGGCGAAGCTCCAGCGCTATGGGGGCGACGTGCTACGGGTGATCGCTGCGTGCCGAGAGAAGGAGGTCGAGCAGGAAGGCCGGGTCGCGGCGGACGCGGTCGCCTGAAGCGCGCTCGCGCTTGCGGAGCTCGAGCGCGTGCGCTTCGGCAAGCGGCCTCAGCCGGCCGTTTCGGATCAGCTCCTCGTCCACGCCGCCGAGCCGGCCGGTGAAGGTCGCGGCGAATGCGATCAGGCTTTGCGCCTCGACGGCCCGGTCCGGAACGATCACCGAAGGCAATTCGAGGCCGTTCACAAATGCGCGTTGCTCGTCCGTCCGCGGGAGCACGACAGCCTGCACGGTCTCGAGCCGGCCGAGATAGTTGAGCGTCTGCGGGAAGAGCGGGTTCGCGTGCCTGTGATAGAGCGAGACGTCGGGCGGTGGCCGCAGCACGACGAGCACGCGCTCGCTGTTGAGCTGCCATTCGCGGAGGACGCGTTCGTCGGGCTCGAAGTCAGCGAGGTAGTACTCCTCCTTCAGGCCGGGATACGTCAGGAGCCTCGGCGGCTTGACGCCAAAGCGCTCCAGGCGCTCGGGCGGGATCGACTCGGGTACCACGACCCTCGTCGCAGCGCGCATGCCCAGGTGGTGTTGCAGGAGAGCGAACTCGTAGTCGTGCGTCGTCGCGCTCGGAATGCCGAGCCCGCGGGCACTCAGGGTCAGCTCGTGCGAGCCGTGAGCAAGCGCGAGATCGAATCCGCGCGGACGGGCCCAGCGACGGAGCGCTGCGAGCCGCGAGACCAGGGAGCGCGCTTTCCCCAGCCGCGTGCGTCCGCCGTGCCGTCCGAGGACGGTGGCCTCGAGTCCGTGCAGCTCGAGCAGCTGCAGGGTCTGCCCGTAATCGCGCGCGGTGATCTCGACGTCGTCGCCCCGGTCTCGCAGCAACCCGATCAGCGGCCGGAACACGAGCACGTGCGCCGCCGCCGTCACGTCGACCCAGACCTTCATGCCGTCATCTTCGATTCCAGCGTTTTCGGCCGGCGGCGCAGACGGACCGCAGGCAAGCCCGCGCGTCCTGGGAGCGGCGTCGCAAGCGACGCCTCAGGCGGGTACCTCGACGAGTGTCAGGAGGCGCTCGACGGCGTCGGCGGCGCGCTCGCCCGCGCGGCCGTCCCAGAGCGGTGGGATCTCTCCACGTTTGGGCCGAGCGAGCAGCGCCGGGATCTCTGCGAGAACTTCAGGCTCGAGACCTAGGACGGTATTGGTTCCGAGCGTGACGGTGACCGGACGCTCGGTGTTCTTGCGGAGCGTGAAGCAGGGGACACCGAGCACGGTCGTTTCCTCCTGGATACCCCCTGAGTCCGTGATCACTCCAGCTGCCTCGGCCTCGAGCGACAGAAAGCTCCGGTAGGGAAGCGGCGGCGTGAGCTTCACTGACGTCCGTGCGGTGAGGCCTTCCGACTCGATCGTCCGCTGCGTGCGTGGGTGGACTGGGAAGACCACTGGTAGAGACTCGGCGACCGACTCCAAGGCCGCAAAGGTACGCGTTAGAAGTTCTGGTAGGTCGACGAGACTGGGCCTGTGCAGCGTGACGAGCAGGTAGTCCTTCGGTTCAATTCCGAACTCGCGCCACGCAGCAAGCCCACGGGCTGCGTCTTCGTTTGCGCGCAGCGTGTCGATCATCGTGTTCCCCACGAATGCGACACGCTCAGCCGCAATCCCTTCGCTCGCTAGGTTCTTGTCGGCGTCCTCGCTGTGTGTCAGCAGCAAGCTCGAGAGGTGGTCGGTGATCACACGGTTGCGTTCCTCTGGCATCGACCAGTCGTCACTTCGGAGTCCTGACTCGATGTGGCAGAGAGCAACACCCTGTTTCGCCGCGGCGACTGCGCCTGCCAGAGTCGAGTTCACATCACCCGCGACGACAACG
>WNFZ01000441.1_pt1 | contig 49036 bp, 47 predicted proteins | sample 5400081 | NCBI WGS metagenome assembly WNFZ01 (sample SAMN13153365, study PRJNA577476) | soil metagenome | isolation source: 80 cm soil or saprolite under grassland replicate 1 | place: USA:California | collected 2016-06-15
GGGGAGGCATGACGTGTCGATGGACATGAACAAGATGCTCCAGCAGGTGCAGCAGATGCAGGAGCAGATGGCGCAGGCGCAGGAAGAGCTGGCCCACGAGACCGTGGAAGCCTCCGTCGGCGGCGGCATGGTCGTCGTCAAGGCGAACGGCGCCGGGGAGATCATCGAGATCAAGATCTCGCCGGAGGCGATCGACCCGGACGACCCCGAAGGGCTCGCCGACCTCGTGCTCGCCGGCGTCAACCAGGCGCTGCGAAACGCCCAAGAGCTGATGCAGTCAAAGCTTGGAGGCGCGATGGGCGGCCTCAAAGGCCTGGGCCTTCCAGGGCTCTAGGCAGAATGTGCGGGCGTGTTCAGCCCGCTCGTCGACAACCTGATCGGCCAGCTCTCCCGCCTCCCAGGAGTGGGCACCCGCACGGCCCAGCGGCTCGCCTTCCACCTCCTACGGGTTTCCGACGAGGAGGCAGTCGCGCTCGCGGACGCGATCCGCGAGGTCAAGGCGAAGATCGGCTTTTGCCGCGAGTGCGGGAACCTGACCGAGACCGAGCTCTGCACGATCTGCCAGGACACGCGACGCGACCACTCGGTCATCTGCGTCGTCGAGCAGCCGGTCGACCTCCTCTCCGTCGAGCGGACGCACGAGTACAGAGGCGTCTACCACGTCCTCGGCGGCGCGCTCTCGCCGCTTGACGGCGTCGAGCCCCAGCACCTCCGAATCGACGAGCTCCTCGGGAGAGTCGAACGGAACGGAGTGGAGGAAGTCGTCCTGGCAACCAATCCGAACATGACCGGCGAAGCGACCGCCGCGTACCTCGCCGACCGCCTCCGCGACCGCACGCGCGTCACGCGCCTCGCGAGCGGCCTTCCGGTCGGAGGCGACCTCGGATGTGATCCGCATGAGCGAGACCGCCTACGAGATCGTTCCGGCCGTCAAGACGGACGAGGCATCGGCTCACGTCGGCACGCTCGTGCTCAAGTTCGGAGGGACGTCCGTCGCCGATCCCGAGAAGATCCGGCGGGTCGCCGCACGTCTCGTCGCTGCCAAGCGGGCGGGCGGGCGCGTCGTCGGGGTCGTCTCGGCCATGGGCCAGCACACGGACGAGCTCGTGGCTCTCGCGCGCGAGGTTTCCCCTCGCCCGGAGCCTCGCGAACTGGACATGCTCATCTCGGTCGGCGAGCGCGTCTCCTGCGCCCTCGTCGCGATGGCCATCTCCGACCTCGATCAGCAAGCGATCTCCTTGACCGGCTCGCAGGCGGGCATCGTGACCGACACCGTCCACGGGAAGGCGAAGATCGTGGAGGTGCGCGGCGACCGGATCCACAAGGCGCTCGACGAGGACAAGATCGTGCTCGTCGCAGGGTTCCAGGGCGTGTCCACCGAGTTCAACATCACGACGCTCGGCCGCGGCGGCTCCGACACGACTGCCGTCGCCCTCGCGGCCGCGCTCAGCGCCGACGCGTGCGAGATCTATACCGACGTCGACGGCGTCTTCACGGCCGACCCTCGCATCGTTCCGGACGCGCGCAAGCTCCACGCGGTCAGCTACGAGGAGATGCTCGAGATGGCGGCCTCGGGTGCGCGGGTGCTTGCGCTACGCTCGGTGGAGTTCGCGCGGAACCACGGCGTGAAGCTCCACGTCCGCTCCACCTTCACCGAGGAGACCGGCACGTGGATCACCGAGGAGGACGAGCGCATGCTGGAGAAGGCAATGATCTCGGGCGTCACGCACACGCTCGAGGAAGCTGTCTATCGCGTCGAGGGCGTCGACCGAGCCGACCTCTTCTCAGCCCTGGCCGAAGCGCCCGTCTCGGTGGACACCATCATCCAGACCGACGGCCCGATCCTCTTTTCGGCGCCAGTCGAGGATCGCGAGCAGACCGCGGCGGTGCTCGACCGGCTCGGAGCGAAATGGAACGAGCAGGACGGCCTCGGCAAGGTGAGCGTGATCGGGGCCGGCATGAAGAGCCATCCCGGGATCGCCGCGCGAACGTTCGCGACGCTGCGCGATCTCGGACTGGAGCCGCAACTCGTGGCCACGTCTCCGATCAAGATCGCCTTCTACGTCCCCCAGGACGAGGTCGAGCGCGCGGTGAAGGGCCTTCATGACGCCTTCGAGCTCTCCTCGGCCGACGCGGAGCGCAGCCATTCCTAGAATCGGGGTGATCGGAGCGACGGGCGCGGTCGGGACGGTCACGCTTCAGCTCCTTGCGGAGCGTGGCTTCGACGACGTCCGCGCATTCGCCTCGTCCCGCTCCGCCGGAAAGCGCGTCGCCTACGGGGACGCCGAGCTCGAGGTCGAGGAGGCCACGCCGGAGACGCTCGGAGGCGGGGACCTTGATCTCTGCTTTTTCTCGGTCGGCACGGAAGCGAGCCACGAGCTGGTGCCACCGGCCGCCGCCGCGGGCGCGGTCTGTATCGACAAGTCCGATGCCTTCCGCCTCGCGGAGGGGGTGCCTCTGGTCGTGGCGGGCGTGAACGACGGGGTGCTCAACGGCGACGAGATCGTGGCCAACCCGAACTGCTCGGCCATCCAACTCGCCTGCGTCCTCAAGCCCCTGAGCGACGCGGCCGGGCTCGCGGGCGTGCGCCTGGCGACCTACCAGTCGATGTCCGGTGCGGGCGACGCCGGCATCGAGCGGCTCCGCGCAACCCAGCCGATGGAAGCCGACCTCGCCATGGATTGGGATCTGGAGGGCGACGAGTTCTCCGAGGAGTCGAAGCTCCGCGCGGAGACGCGCAAGATCCTGGGGCTTCCGGATGTGCCCATCCAGGCCACGTGCGTCCGCGTCCCCGTGCTCGTGGGCCATTCACAGGCCACGTGGGTGGAGACGGTCGAGCCGCTTTCGCCCGAAGAGGCGAGGGAGTTGCTGGCGGCCGCGCCACACGTCCGCCTCGCCGAGTTCCCCACGCCCAGGGAAGCGGCCGGCGAGGACGAGGTGCTCGTCGCGCGCATCAGGCAGGACATGACGGACCGCCGCGGCCTCGCGCTCTGGTCGGTCTGCGACAACCTCCGCAAGGGCGCCGCCTTGAACGCCGTCCAGATCGCGGAGGCGCTCCTCGAGCGCCGCCTCCTTCCGGCCTAGTCCTTTTCAGACCCCGGGGTCTGACCCCGGGCATGTCCCAATGTGGCTGGTCGACCGGTCGGACGTCGATTCCGTACGTGCCGAAGGATGCCGATTCCCGCGAGATGACACGTCCGAAATAGCCTCGGTGGGGTCTGACCCCGACCTTGCCGTTTTTGGACACGTCCGGGGTCTGACCCCGGCGTGTTCTGCTTAGACAGGGCGCTCGGGGACGGGTGCGGGCGTGAAGGCTTCCTTCACCTTGCGCCAGACGACCGCGCTCGGGCCCTCCATGACCGGCTGGAGCCCACCGAGCTCGAGCCGAGCCAAGGCGACCTCTCCATCCCAGCGGAGCGGATAGAAGCCGAAGTCGGCGAGGAAGTCAGACGGGAAGATCGTGCGGTGGACGAGGAAGCGCTCGTAGGCGCTCGTGCCCTCGGGGTAGCGGTAAGCGAACGTCTCCACCGCCTTCGCTCCCTGGTCGCGAGCCTCTCCGATTGCGGCGAGGAAGAGGCTCTGCAGCACCCAGAGGGTGTTGGGATCGACGAGATAGACGCACGTGATCAGGACGGCGTCGTCCGAAGGAGGCCCTGCCGGGAGCTCCCACGCCCGCGGGAAATGGCCGGCCGGCCCGTACTGAATGAAGCCGAGCAGGCTGTCGGCGTCGCCGAAGTAGAGGGTCCCCCACGCCCCCCAGTCTTCCTCGATCTTCTCCGCCCACTTCCCCTTGGCGGCGACCCGGTGACCACGGGACTGCCAGAACACGCACCCGACGCACGGCGGCGGCGCGTGAGCGATCGACGCGGCGGTTACTGGATGGAGGCGGACGGGCATCGCAGGACGAGCTTAGTGGCCTCGGGGCGCGCGAGGAACCGAAACGGCACGAAGCTCGTGCCCAGCCCACGCGAGACGTGCAGCGTTCCCGCGTGCGTCTCGTCGATGCCTTCCCAGTGATGCGCCCATAGATGCTCCAACCGAAGCTTGCCGCGCGGCGTGGGCAGGCAGATCTGGCCGCCGTGGAGGTGGCCCGCGAGAATGAGGTCGTAGCTCGCCGGAGGCAGCCACTGCGTGACGTCCGGGAAGTGGAAGAGAAGAATGCGGAGGTCGGCGTCGGGATCGGCCAATCGCTCCAACTTCCGCCACCTCCAGTCTTCTCCCGGCCCGCCACCAGCTATCTGCACTCGCTTGCCTCGGATGTCGACCACCACACTCGAGTCCTCGAGAAGCCCTGTGCCCAAGGCGGAGCGAGCCTCGTCGACGTCGTGGTTTCCCAGCACCGCGTAGACGCCGTGACGGCTGCGGAATCGCCGGAGCGCGTCGGTCAAACGCGCCTCGCCACGTCGCCGCGAGAGCAAGTCGCCGGTGAGTGCGACCAGATCGACCTCTTCCTTCTCGGACCACCCGACCGCGCGCTCGAGGGTCCTCCCGTTCAGCGACAGCGTGCCCAGGTGGAAGTCCGAAAGGTGCAGGATCGTGAAGCCGTCTAGCTCTGGCGGCAGACGATCCACGCGCGTTTCCACCTCCCGAAGCTCGACCCACTGCGCCTCGAACAGCGCCCACGCCGCTCCGATCCCAGCCGCAGCACCGATTGGCTGCAAGATTCGGCGCGCTCCATGCATCTGTATAGGTGGAGGGGCAAGCCGGCCCGGTTTATTTGACCGGGCCGGACTTTTTAAGGGGCTTCGACCTTTTCCAGCACCGGTGTCACGGGAACGACGTGGCGCTTGAACTGCAGCTCCGATTCCTCGAGCCCGGCTGCGACTCCGATCAGCTGGGAGAGATGGAGGATTGGCATCTGATAGCGCTTGCCCGTGGATGCCTCGAGCTTCTGCTGCCAGGCGTCGAGCGACAGGTGGCAGAGCGGACACGGCGTCACCATCACGTCGGCCCCGGCCTCGATCGACTGCTCGATCGGCTGGATCAGCTCGCCGAGCGCAACCTCTTCGCGGGCCTGGATGATTGGGAAGCCGCAGCACTTGATCTTCGCGGGGTAATCGATCGGCTCGCCTCCGCAAGCCTCGATGATGGCCTCGAGCGACCAGGGGCGGTCCGGATCCTCGAACCCGAGGAGCTTTGACGGGCGGAGGATCTGGCAGCCGTAGAAGGGAGCAACGCGCAGACCTTTCAGGCCCCTGTGCGCCACCTCCTTCAAGCGCTCATACCCGTCTCCGTCGGCGATCATCCAGAGCAGATGCTTGACCTCGACGCCGCCCGAGTAACGAGGGGCGCCGACGGTCTCGAGGTTGTCGCTCACCCGCTCCCGCAGGACGTCGTCGTTCTGGAGCTGGAAGTTCGCCTGGCGCAGGTTGAGCGTGCAGACGTTGCAGATGGTCATGAGCGTGTCCGCGCCGGTCGCCTCGGCGTAGGCCAGGATGCGCGCATTCAGGTGCAGGTAGTAGTCGGGCTCGGCCTCGTGGATGTCGCCGGCGCCGCAGCAGGTGACCGCCTTCAGCTCGTCGAGCTCGATCCCGAGCTTCGGCGCGAGCGCCTGCGTCGAGGTGTCGAGTTCCTTTGCCGAGAGCGAGGCCAGGCAGCCCTTGTAGTAGGCGACCCTCATGCACCGTCTCCGTCTGAAGGATGCTCGATACGCGAGAGCGCCTTCTCGCCCTGGACGATTCCGGCCGCGCCGGCGCGTCCCTGCGAGTGGACGAGCTCGTGGAGGCCGCGAGCCTCCTGAACCCGGTCGGCCACGTGTGGCGGGACGGGGGGCGGCACCTTTCCGTGCTTGGCGAGCGAGATGGCGAACTTCGTCTGCTTGATCGCGGAGACGACCCCTTGCGTCTTCGGGACGAGCTCCATCTCGCGGAGCCAGCCGGTCGTCTTGGCGGAGTGGACGAACCATTTGGCGTGCTTCGCGCCGAGGTCGCGGTCGATGCCCTCCTTGATCGACTCCGCGCCGAGCTTGGCGATCGCGTCGCGCGGGTCGACGCCCTTCGGACAGCGCTCGTTGCAGAAATAGCAGCGCGTGCAGTCCCAGATCCCGTGCTCGTCGTTGTAGGACTCGAGCCGCTCCACCTGCGCGCGCTCCCTCGGGTCGCCGACGAAGCGGAAGCCCTTCGCCAGCGCCGCGGGCCCGAAGAACTCGGGATCGGATTCCATCGAGTTGCACTCGGAGACGCAGCAGCCGCACATGATGCAGAGCGACTCCTTGTGGATCGGGTTCATCTCCTCCTGCGTGTGGCGAAACTCCCGCTCCGGGATCTCCTCGTAGCCGGTGTCGAGCCACGGCTTCATGCGGCGGATCTTCGTCCAGAACGGCGTCATGTCGACGACGAGGTCCTTGAGGACGGGCATGTTCCCCATCGCCGAGATGACGGGGACGTGGCCCCGCTCGACGATCGGCTTCATCCGCTCCTTGCACGCGAGGATCGCGCGCCCGTCCATGCGCATCCCGCAGGAGCCGCAGATCATCATGCGACAGCTCTTGCGAAAGCCGAGCGTGCCGTCGACCTGGTCCTTGACGATGTCGAGGACGTCGAGGAGGCACGCCCATTCCGGAGCGTCCACCTCGTAGTGCTTGAGCGCGCGCTCGCCCGTCTCCGGATCGAAGCGCCAGATCTTGAGGGCGACGTCCATCAGTAGGTTCTCTCCTCGGGTTGCCACTTTGTCATGCGCACGGGCTCCCACGACAGCTCCGGCCCATCATCGCGCCAGGAGACGAGCGTGTGCTTGAGGAAGTTCTTGTCGTCGCGCTCGGGATAGTCGTGTGGGCGCGCGTGCGCGCCGCGGCTCTCCTTGCGTGCGAGTCCCGCTTCGACCATGCAAGCTGCGAGCTCGAGCAGGAACCCGAGCTCGAGCGCCTGCGTGAGATCGTTGTTGAAGATCTGGCCCTTGTCCTCGACCACGACGCCCTTGTAGCGCTCGCGCAGGCCCGCGACGATCTCCCTCTGCCGCTTCATCTGATCCTCCCGCCGGAAGACACCGAAGTTCTCGTGCATCGTTCGGGCCATCTCGTCCCGAATCGCGTGCGGCCGCTCGCCGGTCGTGCGCTCGAGGAGCGTGCCGAGCTCCCGCTCCGCATCGCCCTGCAGCGAGTCCGGCACGGTTACCGTCGTATGGGAGAGCGCCCACTCCGCCGCGGCCTTCCCGGCGCGCTTGCCGTACGTGATCGTCTCCATGAGAGCGTTTCCCCCCAGCCGGTTGGCTCCATGGACGGACACGCATGCGACCTCTCCCGCTGCATACAGACCCTCGAGCGACGTCTTGCCCCAGAGATCCGTTTCGATACCGCCCATGTGGTAGTGGGCGCCAGGGCGGACCGGAATGGGGTCGTGGATCGGATCCACGCCGGCGAAGACCATGGAAAGCTCGCGCGTGCCGTGGAGGCGCTCGATGATCCGCTCCGCGCCGAGATGGCGAAGGTCGAGCAGCACGTTTCCGTCCACACCCCGCCCCTCGTCGATCTCGGTCTGCTCCGCCCGTGAGATGACGTCCCGGCTCGCGAGCTCCATGGCGTTCGGCGCATAGCGCTCGAGGAAGCGCTCGCCCTCGGCGTTGAACAGGTACGCGCCCTCCCCCCGGGAACCCTCGGTGATGAGCACGCCCGTGGGCGAAAGCGTCGTCGGGTGAAACTGCATCATCTCCATGTCCTTCAGAGGCACGCCCAGCCGGAGCGCCATCGTCATCCCGTCCCCCGTGCAGGCGTAGGCGTTCGTGGTGCCCTGATAAAGGCGCCCGGCACCGCCGGTGGCGATGATCACGGTTTTGGCGCCGATTGTCTTCAGCCCGCCGTTCACGAGATCCCACGAGATCACCCCCTGGCAGCGGCCCTCGTTCTCCACGAGCTGCCAGGCAAAGAACTCCTCATAGACCCGGAGATCGCGCTTCATCACCTGCTCGTAGAGGACGTGGACGAGGACATGACCGGTGATGTCCGCCGCATACGCGGTGCGCGGCTCGCCGGCTGCGCCGAAGGGGCGCTGTGCGATGCGGCCGTCCTCCGTGCGCGAGAAGACCGCACCCCAGTGCTCGAGTTGGTAGACGTCTCCGGGTGCCTCCTCGCAGAGAACCTCGATCGCGTCCTGGTCGCCGAGATAGTCCGAACCCTTGACCGTGTCGTAGGCGTGCTTCTCCGGATCGTCCTCGGAGGCGTTCCCAAGCGCCGCGTTGATGCCTCCCTCGGCGGCTCCGGAGTGGCTGCGGACAGGATGGATCTTGGAGATGAGGGCGACGTCCGCGCCTGCGTCGTGAGCCTCGATGGCGGCGCGCATGCCGGCGCAACCGGCACCGACGATGAGGACGTCGTGCTGGGCTTCCACCAGGAGAGACGCTATCTGATCGGCTTTGCGAAAGGCGTCAGACGTGAGGCCCGGCCTGGACGATGTTCTCGTCCGCGCCGAACTTCTGGAAGTTCTCCCGGAACCGCGTCGCGAGGTAGCGGGCCTTCTCGTCGTAGGCGTCCGGGTCGCTCCACGTCGAGCGCGGGTCCAAGAGGCTCGAATCAACACCCGGAACCTCGACAGGAACCTCGAGGCCGAAAATCGGATCCAGGCGGTACGCGACCTGATCGAGCTCGCCGTCGAGGGCCGCTCGGAGCAATGCGCGCGTCGCGGCGATGGGCATGCGCTGACCCTCGCCATAAGGCCCGCCCGTCCAACCCGTGTTCACGAGCCAGACCGCAGAACCGTGCTCGTCGAGCTTCTCCCCGAGCATGCGCGCGTACACCGTTGCCTTCTGCGGGAGAAACGGCGCACCGAAGGCGCAAGAGAAGGTCGGTTGCGGCTCGGTGACGCCGATCTCCGTCCCCGCGAGCTTCGCCGTGAACCCCGTGAGGAAGTAGAAGAGCGCCTGGTCGCGGGTCAGGCGGGCGATGGGCGGCAGCACTCCGAAGGCGTCGGCCGTCAGGAGGACGACCGAGCTCGGATGACCCGCTCGCTTCTCAGGCAGCGCGTTCTCGATCTGCTCCAGCCCGTACGCCGCGCGCGTGTTCTCGGTCTTGGAGGCGTCGTTCAGGTCCATGGCGCCGCGGTCGTCCACAACCACGTTCTCGAGCACGGTCCCGAACGCGTGCACCACCTTGTAGATCTCCGGCTCCGCGTCGGGGGAAAGCCGAATCACCTTCGCGTAGCAGCCGCCCTCGAAGTTGAAGACGCCTTCGTCTCCCCAGCCGTGCTCGTCGTCCCCGATCAGGCGCCGCTCGGGATCGGCCGAGAGCGTCGTCTTCCCGGTCCCCGAGAGCCCGAAGAAGATGGCGACGCGACCCTGGTCGTCGACGTTCGCCGAGCAGTGCATCGGAAAGACGCCCTCGAGCGGCAGGCGGTCGTTCATGACGGTGAAGATCGACTTCTTGATCTCTCCCGCGTACTCGGTGCCACCGATCAGCACCTCGGCACGCGACGGATGCAGGACGATGAAGGTCTCGCTGCGGGTCTCGTCCTCCTCGGGGTCGGCCACGACGGCCGGCGCGTGCAGCACCAACGCGTCGGGCTCGAAGTCACGCAACTCCTCCTCGCTCGGGTCGATGAAGAGCGTCTTGGCGAAGAGGGCATGCCACGGCGAGTCCGTGACCACGCGCACCATCAGCCGGTGAGCCGGGTCGGCGCCTGCGAAGGCGTTGACGACATAGAGATCGCGCTCGTTCAGATGGTCGACGAGCTTTTCGCGGAGGCCCTCGAAGCGCTCCTCGGAGATGGGCTGGTTCACATCACCCCAGTCGATCCGGTCCTCGGACTCCGGCTCCCGGACGAAGAACTTGTCCTTGGCCGAGCGGCCGGTGTGCCGTCCGGTGTCGACCACGAGCGGGCCGCCCTCCGCGAGCCGGCCTTCCTCACGGACGAGCGCGTGCGTGTAGAGGAGCGAAGTGGTGGGATTCCAGTAGACGCGGCCTTCGGGATCGAGCCCGTGGCCTTCGAGTCCGCTGGAAGTGGTCGTGATCGCCATTGGACCTGCTTATCGTACGCGTCCTACCCCGATTTTCGCCCCTCCGCACGGAGTCAGACGCGTTCCGGGGGCGCCTTGGTCTCGAAGGACGCCTGAGCGGCGTAGAGGAGCTCAGGCTCCCCGCGAGGCTCGAAGCCGAGAGCAACGAGGAAGTCGCTCCGTGCGGGCTCGATGGCCTCGGCGCGGCGCCACTCCGCGTCGCCCCGCTGGATTCGGAACGCGCGCAGGCCGTTGTTCTCGAAGAGGCCGAGCTCGTGACGGCCAAGCGGACCGGGGTCGGCAGGGCCTGCGACACGGAACCGCAGTGAGACGCCGAGCCCTTCGGCGCGGACGCTCCCTTCCCTGACTCGCAGCCTCGCCTGGCGATAAGGAGCTCCGAGAGCCCGGCCAGGGACCCCTCCCGTGGTCACGCGGGTGCCAACGAAGAATACGGCCGGCTCCTTTCTCCAGTTCACATAGGTGCGGACGTTCAACTGCGCGAAAGGCAGGATCGGCAGGTGGCCGAGACGGCCTCCCTGAACGTGGAAGGCGACGATGGAGACGAGGAGACGGCTGTCCACTTCCGTCGGCTCGAGGCCGGGCGGAAGCACATCGCGAACGCTTGCGCGGCTGGTCTCCCAGCTGGCGATCACGAGATCGCGGACGCGAAGGGTGGCCTGCACGGGCAGGAAGCGTACGGGTGAGGCGAAACACCCCGACGTGGATACGACAGCTGCTGTGGAACGCTTCCTCGAGAGCCCGGCGCTCGCCGAGTCGACTCGTCGCGCCTACCGGATCGACCTCGAGGAGTTCGCTGGGTGGCTCGAAGGCCGAGGCCTCGACCTCGAATCGTTCGATGCCCGGGCATTCGCCGAGTACGCGTCCGAGCTCGGAGCGGACCGGCCCGGCCGGAGGCCGCGGAAGCTGTCCGAGACCACGCTGGCGAGAAAGGTGGCGGCGGTGCGCTCGCTGATCCGGGCCACGCTCGGCCCCAGCCGGGTTCCCGACCTCGCCGTCTCGGGACGGCGTCGCCGCCGGCTTCCTCACGCTCCGCGGCCCGAAGAGACGGACGTGCTTCTCGAAGCGCTCCAGGGCGACGACGCGCTCGCGCTTCGCAACCGAGCGCTCTTCGAGCTCGTCTATTCGGCCGGGCTCCGCGCCCAGGAGGCGGTCGACCTCACGCTTGCCGACGTCGATTTCGAGCAGGAGGCCGTCCTCGTTCACGGGAAGGGAGGCAAGGAGCGCGCCGTGCCCCTCGGTGAGGAGGCGGCCCATCGGCTCCGGCTATATCTGGAGGAGGCTCGGCCCCAGCTTGCTCGGGGCGCGGAGAACACCCTCTTCCTCTCGGCCCGGGGACGTCCGCTCGACACCTCCACGCTCCGGCGACTGCTCCCGAATCCGCATCGCCTCCGCCACGCGTTCGCCACGCACCTGTTGGAAGGCGGTGCCGACCTCCGCACGATCCAGGAGCTGCTCGGGCATTCCTCGCTCTCGACCACGCAGATCTACAGCCATGTCGACTCCAAACGACTCCGGAAGGTCTATGACCGCGCCCACCCCCGCGCCTGACCGCGGCGGACATGGCCGGCGACAGGCGCCGACCACGCCCGACCCGACAGTCGTCGCGTTCCTGGCCCTCCTCGCGGCCCGGCGGGCGCCCCGGACGGTCGACGCGTACCGGCGCGACCTGGCCGACCTCGACCGCTATCTCGGGAAGCCTCCGGGAGAAGCGACAGCGGACGAGATCAAAGCGTGGCTGGCCGACCTGCGTGGTCGCGGCCAGGCGACCACTTCCGTCGCGCGGCGGGCGGCGGCCGCACGCGCCTTCTACCGCCATCTCGTGCTGCTCGGCCTCCGCGAGGACAACCCGGCGGCCGACGTGGAGCTCCCGCGCCGCCGCTCGCGTCTCCCGCGAACGCTCTCGCCCGCCGAAGTGGAGCGCCTGATCGCCGCCGCGAACGGCACTACACCCCGCTCGCTGCGTGACCGGGCCCTGGTGGAGCTCCTCTATGGCGCCGGCCTGCGCGTGAGCGAGGCGGTCGGCCTGGAGCGAGGAGGGGTCGACCTGGACAACCGCCTCGTGCGCTGCATCGGCAAGGGCGACAAGGAGCGGATCGTTCCGTTGGGGCGCGAGGCGGCCGAGGCGCTCCGCCGCTACCTCGCCCGAGGGAGGCCGTACCTCGACCGCCGCCATCGCCCCGACCTCTTCTTGAACGCTCAGGGAGGGGCCCTCACGCGTGCGGGTGCGTTCCTGATCCTCCGGAAGCTGGCCGGCAAGGCAGGGCTCGACGCCCAGCGGGTCCATCCCCACATCCTCCGCCACTCGTTCGCGACCCACCTGCTGGAAGGGGGAGCCGACCTCAGGAGTGTCCAGGAGATGCTCGGCCACGCCGACCTCGGCACGACGGAGCTCTATACCCATGTTTCGGACCGGCGGAGGCGTGACACGTATTACTCAGCGCATCCACACGCGCGCCGTCAACGTAAGGACCTCGAGAAGACGTGAACGCCCCCCACACCCAGATCCTCGGAGTGTTGAGCGTGACCGCGGGATTGCTGTTCGCCATGGTCTGGCTCGCCGCCCGCATGAGCATGATCGAGTTGCGACGCCCTCAGAGATGCCCTGCCTGCGGCCGCCTGCGCCACGGCGGGTCGTGCGGCTGCAGCCCCTAGCGCGCCGCCGATTTCTTCTTCAGCGCCCGATGGACCGAGGCTGCCGCCGCCCGCAGATCCGCCTCGTCCGACTCCTCTTCGAGGTGAGCGAGGAGGGTGATCGTGTCCGCCATCGGGGAGCCGTTCTTCAGACAGAGGATCGCGAGCCGGCGTACGGCCTGGTTGGGGTCGTCGTTGGCGAGCGAGTGGAGCAACGGACGCCTCGCGTTGACGAGGCCCGGGTGGTCACGCGAGAGCAGCTCTAGCGAGAGGAGGGCCGAGCCGCGGCAGGCCGGGCTCTCGTCTTCCAGCCCCCGGCGCAGGAGCTCGGTCTTCTGGTTGAACCGAAGCTGGCCGATCGCGCGATAGGCGACCGCCCGCTCCCGGTAGTCGGCGCTTCGTGCCGAGCTTTCGACCTCTTCGGCGACCTCGCGTCGCAGGTCGGCGAGCTCGCGCTCGTCGCTCGTTTCTCCCGCGCGTGCGACAGCCTCGGCGAGGTTAGCCAACGGTGTCGAGTGAGCGGGGAGCCGGCCCGACGTACTTGGCGGACGGGCGGATGAGCCGGCCCGACCGCTTTTGCTCGAGAATGTGCGCCGACCAGCCGGCCACCCGCGCGCACGCGAACATCGCCGGGAAAAGCGGTGGAGGAATGTCGGCGATGTCGAGGACGACTGCCGACCAGAACTCGACGTTCGTCGCGAGGACGCGCTCGGGATGGCGCGCCTTCAGCTCCTCGAGCGCGGCCTGCTCGAGCGCCTCGGCGACCTCCACCCGAGGGGACTCGAGCTCGTGCGCCGTGCGCCGGAGCACCCGCGCGCGCGGGTCCTCGGCGCGATAGACGCGGTGCCCGAAACCCATGATCCGCTCGCCGCGATCCAGCAGGTCGCGTATGTACTGGCCAACGTCGCCGGCCTCGGCGACCTCGTCGAGCATCTTGAGAACGCGCGTGGGCGCGCCGCCGTGCAACGGCCCGGAGAGAGCTCCGACCGCCGCGGACATGGCAGAGCCGCAGTCGGCGCCGGTGGATGCGACGATGCGTCCGGTGAAGGTCGAGGCGTTGGCGCCGTGCTCGGCCGCCGAGACCCAGTAGGAGTCCACCGCGCGCACGTGGCGCGGATCGGCCTCGCCGCGCCAGCGAAGCAGAAAGCGTTCCGCGGCGGTGTCGCCGGCGGCGACCACGTCGTCGGGAACCCGGTCCTCGCCGCGGGCCGACTGGGCGACGAGGGAGATCATGCCGGCGGAAAGACGGGCGAGATCGTCCCGCGCCTGCTCGTCAGAGATGTCGATCAACTGACTGAGACCCCAGTGCCCTCCAAGCTCGGCAGTCGAGGCCTGGAGGTCCGACATGGCGCTACCGGTGCGCGCCGGAAGCTCGATGTTCTCCGCTCGGGGCATGCCCGGCTCGAAGGAATCGTCCACGAGGAGACCCCAGACCTGCTCGTAGGGCACCTTCCCCACGAGCTCCTCGATGTCGACCCCGCGATAGCGGAGGGCGCCGCCTTCCCTGTCCGGCTCGGCGATCTCCGTCTCGAAGGCGACGATCCCCTCGAGCCCTGGCTTGAAGTCGTCCACGCCGCAAATCTACCCGGAACCCTTGGCACCAAGCCTCGCTAGAGTCCACGGCAGATGGCCCATCGCGTCACCTTGATCCCCGGCGACGGGACGGGCCCGGAGATCGCCGAGGCGACCCGGCGCGTGCTCGAGGCGAGCGGCGCCGAGCTCGCGTGGGACGTTCAGCAGGCCGGCGCCGACGTCATGGAGAAGTTCGGCGGCAATCCCCTGCCGGACCACGTTCTCGACTCGATCAAGCAAAACGGCGTCGCACTCAAGGGGCCGATCACGACTCCCGTGGGCACAGGCTTCCGCTCGGTGAACGTGGCGCTGCGCAAGACACTCGACCTCTACGGACAGGTCCGGCCCTGCAAGAGCTACCCGGGCGTCCGCTCGCGATACGAGCAGGTCGACCTCGTCGTCGTCCGCGAGAACACCGAGGACCTCTACGCAGGCATCGAATTCGAGGAGGGGAGCTCGCACGCGCGCGACCTGATCGACTGGGTCGAGCATCACGGGCACCCGCGGCTACGCGAAGACTCGGGCATCTCCCTGAAACCGATCTCGGTCGCCGGCTCGCGTCGCATCGTGGAGTTCGCGTTCGACTATGCGCGCAGGAACGGCCGCCGCAAGGTGACGGCCGTTCACAAGGCGAACATCATGAAGTTCACAGACGGCCTCTTCCTCCGCATCGCGCGGGAGGTGGCGGACGAGAACGACGAGCTCGAGTTCGAAGACCGCATCGTGGACAACCTCTCCATGCAGCTCGTCCAACGACCCGAGGAGTACGACGTGCTCGTCTGCCCGAACCTCTACGGCGACATCGTCTCGGACCTCTGCGCCGGCCTGATCGGAGGCCTCGGGCTCGCACCGGGAGGAAACTTCGGGACGCACGCCGCCGTCTTCGAGCCGACGCACGGCTCGGCGCCGAAGTACACGGGCCAGAACCGCGTCAACCCCATGGCGATGATGCTCTCGGGCGTGATGATGCTCCGCCACCTCGACGAGCGCGACGCTGCCGACCGGGTGGAGTCGGCCATCGCCGCGGTCATCGCCGAGGGACGCTCGGTCACGTACGACATGAAACCCACCCGTGACGACCCGACGGCGGTAGGGACGAGCGAGGTCGCGGACGCGGTCATCGACAAGATGGGAGTGCGAGTGTGAGCCGCAAGAAGGTCACGGTCGTAGGCGCCGGAAACGTGGGGGCAACCGCCGCGCAGGAGATCGTCCGCGCCGACTACGCGGACATCGTTCTCGTCGACATCAAGGAGGGCCTGCCGCAGGGGAAGGCGCTCGACATCAACTCCGCCGGGCCGGTGCTCGGCTACAACCCGTCGATCGTCGGCACGAACAGCTACGACGAGAGCGAGGGCTCGGACATCCTCGTCGTGACGGCAGGGGTTCCGAGGACGGGCGACATGAGCCGCGACGACCTGGTGACCACGAACGAAGGCATCGTCTCCTCGGTGACGCGCGAGGCCGTCGAGCGCTCGCCGGATGCCATCCTCATCGTCGTCTCGAACCCACTCGACGCCATGTGCCACGTGGCCAAGGACGCATCGGGCTGGCCGCGCGAGCGGGTCTTCGGAATGGCCGGGATCCTCGACACCGCTCGCTTTCGCACCTTCATCGCCTGGGAGACGGGGGCGGCGTCCAAGGACGTGACCGCCCTGGTCCTCGGCGGACACGGCGACCAGATGGTTCCGATCGTCTCGGCGACCACGGTCGGTGGCATCCCGCTTCGGCAGCTCGTGTCCGACGAGCGGATCGGGGCGCTCGTCGAGCGCACGCGCAAGGGAGGCGGGGAGTGCGTGCAGCTCCTGGGGACGTCGGCCTGGTACGCACCGGGCGCGGCCGTGGCCGAGATGGTGCAGGCCGTCGCGCTCGACCAGAAGCGCGTGCTCCCGTGCACGGCCTACCTCGATGGCGAGTACGGGATCGATGGGCTCTACATGGGCGTTCCGGTGAAGCTGGGAGCCGGCGGTATCGAGGAGATCGTCGAGCTCGACCTCTCCGATGAGGAACGGAGCGAGCTCGACCGTTCTGCCGAAGCCGTCCGAGAGGTCGTCGGCGTGCTGGCCGGATCCCGCTGAGAGCCCGTCCACTCCTTCTCGTCCTCCTCGCGCTCGCCGTCGTACTGGGGGTGCTCTGGTTCGTGCCCTCGAACGAGTACATCTTCCTTCCCGATCCCCCGCGCGCCGTCGACCCTCTCGTCCAGGTGCCCGGCGAGAAACAGGTAGAGGAAAAGGGCGGTATCTACATGGTCGACATCTTCGTCCGCAAGGCGAGCCTTCTCGAGCGCGTCTTCCCGCAGCTGCACGAGGGCGCATCGCTCGTGCCTGCGAAGCAGGTCAACCCGATCGGAGTCAGCGAGTCCCAGCGGCTGCAACAGAGTCGCAACGAGATGTCCCAGTCGCAGAAGGTCGCCGCCGCCGTCGCCCTCCGCTACCTGGGGTACAAGGTGGACGTCAAGACGAACGGCGTCGAGGTGACGGCGGTTTACCCGGATGCGCCCGCAGACGGGAAGCTCGAGGTCGGCGATGTGATCGTCTCGGTCGAGGGGAAGCCCGTCGAGACGACCGAGGATCTCCGCAAGGCGATGAGCCGAGTCAACCCCGGCGAGACAGTCACCTTCGGCGTTCGTCGCGCAGGTGGCGTGCGACAGATCCGCCTCGCCACGGAGGCGAATCCGGACGAGCCCAAGAGGGCCATCGTCGGCGTTCAAATCGAACAATCGGCGACGATCGACCTCCCGCTCGCGATCAAGATCGACACCGGGTCGATCGGTGGCCCTTCCGCCGGCCTGGCCTTCTCGCTGGACATCGTCGACGAGCTCGGCAATGACCTGGACAAAGATGGCCGCATCGTCGTAACCGGCGCGCTCGACCTCGATGGACGGGTCGGCGAGATCGGGGGCATCAAGCAGAAGACGATCGCGGCGCGAAACTCCCACGCCGACCTGTTCCTCGTCCCCGACGGAAATGCGAAGGACGCCCGGCGCTACGCGGACGGGCTCAAAGTCGTCGCGGTCTCGTCCTTTCGCGAGGCGTTGTCTGCCCTGGCAAGAATGTAGTTTTCCGACCTGGCAACGGATCGGACGATCTTCACGGAAATTGCGCGAATTTGGTGAACGCGGCTCTTCACCGCCGTGCCCAACGGGCCTATAGTCCGCGGCGGTCTGCGTGGCAAAGCGAACCGAAATCACCTGCAATGACTGCTTTTTTCGCCGAGCTGACCTCTGTGCGATTCCGGGCAATTGCGTCTGCCCGACCTACCGGCCGGCGAAGGCCACGCTGATTCCGCCGCGCCAGCCCCGGCTCGTGCAGCGCCCGCTCCGCGGCGCGACCGCCGCGGCCTAGGAGGGTTTGGCGGAACGTCTCTCGTCGCCGGGACGCGATGGTCGTTCCGAGGCAAGGACGCAGGGAGCCCTCGTATCGACTTTAGATACGGGGGCGACTGAGGACACAGCCTCGGGGCGAGCGGCGCGCCTCCGGCGGCACAGATGATGTTTCGTCAAACCCTCCTAGCCCGGGAAGCGCGGATCGTCGCGGATCGCCGCGAAATCCTCGTCGGCCCGAGCCCACTCCCGCATGCGCGGGTCCAGCTCGATCGCCTCCGTGAGATGAGCTAGGGCGTCGTCGGGCCGGCCGGCCAAGGACTCGAAGCAGGCGAGGTTGTAGAGGACGTTCGAATTCCCCGGATGGCGCTCGAGTGCCTGGAGGAAGACGGCGGCGCCGCGGTCCGGCTGGCCGGCATCGAGGAGCGGCTTCGCGGCGAGCCAGTCCTCCCAGGGCGAAGGCTCGAATGCGCGCCCAGGAACCCCGCCGACGACCAGGACGGTCGTGTCGGCCTCCTTGGCCACGGCGCCGCGACGGACGGCTGGGTCACGCACGAAGACGGCGGTTCCCGCGGGCGCGTCGACCTCTTCGCCACCGAGCTCGAACGTCGCGTGGCCGGTGGCGACGAAGTAGAGCTCCTCGTGCCGACCCGCGCCGTGCCCTAGCTCGTCGTGCTCCTCGATCACCCGCTCGCCGGCGCGCGCGGAGTAGGCGTTGATGCCGAACGAGTTGATGCCGAAATGAAGCCGTACCGGGCGGACGCCGAAATCGGCGGAGCTCTTCACGAGCGGCATGTCCTCGAGACGCCCGACGGCGTAGGGCTTGGAGCTCACCTAGGCGGCGACTGCGGCTGCATCGCGCACAAGCCGCCCGAGCCGGCCGATTCCCTCGTCGATCTCCGGCGCGGTGGCGAAGGAGTACGCGAGCCGCGCAGCTTCCTCCCCACCGCCGTGGAAGAAGAAGTCGGCTCCCTTGATGAAGGTGACGTCATCCTGGGTCGCCCGTGCGAGCAGAGCCTCTCCGCTGACGCCGGCCGGCAGGTCGAGCCAGAGGAAGTAGCCGCCCTCGGGCCTGCTCCAGGTGGAGCTCTCGGCGAGCTCCCGCCCCAGGGCAGCGGTCATGGCGTCGCGGCGGATGCGGAGGCCGTCTCGCACGCGCTCGAGGTTCGGCTCGTAGCCGCCGGCGGTGACGAAGTCGTACAGCGCCGCCTCGACGAAGATCGCCGGCGAGACGTAGTTCTCGAGTACCAGCGCCTCGATCTCCGGGACGAGCTCCTCGGGCAGAATCACGTAGCCCGTCCGGATCCCCGGCGCGACCGTCTTCGAGAAAGAGGAGAGGAAGACGACGCCCTCGCCGTCCGCCAGCTCGAACAGGCGCGGCAGCGGGTCGCCCTCGAACCGGAGCTCCCCGTAGGGGTCGTCCTCGAAGACGAGGGCTCCGCGCGAGCGCGCCAGCTCGACCAGACGGAAGCGGTTCTCACGGGAAATCGTGCGCCCGCTCGGGTTCTGAAAGGTCGGGATCGTATAGACGACATCGCCCGCGCGCAGCGCCCCCGCCAGCGCGTCGATGTCGAGCCCGTCGTCGGCGAGCTCAACCTGCTCGACCTCCGCCCGGAGCCGGCGCAGGATCGAGAGTGAGCGGTCGTAGCACGGAGCCTCGACGAAGAAGCGCGCTCCTCCTCTGACGAGATGCCGCGCAACGAAGGAGAAGCCCTGCAGCGAGCCGTTCGTGACGATGACCCGGGCCGGATCGATGTCGTGGCGCCCGGCGATCCACTCGCGAAGAGGCGGATAGCCGCCGGGCGGCCCGTAGTTCAGCGCGGTCGCGCCGTCGCGCTCGAGGGCCGCCCTCGCGCAGTCGGCGAACTCCGCGATCGGGAGGAGATCGGGGCCCGGCATGCCGCGCGCGAAGGAGATGACGCCCACGCGCCTGAGTGTACTGACCCGGTCCGCCGCCCTTCTCGCCTAGGTGCGCGTGCCGACGACCTCGGCGACGAGCCTCGCAACCTCGGTCGGATTGGTGCCGACGCGCACGCCGTGGGCTTCGAGGGCCTCCTTCTTCGCCTGGGCCGTTCCGGCGGTCCCTGAAATGATCGCGCCGGCGTGGCCCATCGTCTTCCCGGGTGGAGCCGTGAAGCCCGCGATGTAGGCGATGACCGGCTTCGTCATCTCGGCTTCGATGAAGCCCGCCGCCTTCTCTTCCTCGGCCCCTCCGATCTCGCCCACCATGACGACGTACTCGGTCTCGGGGTCGCGCTCGAAGCGCCCCAGGACGTCCAAAAACGACGACCCGACGACGGGGTCCCCCCCAATTCCGACGATAGTCGATTGCCCCACGCCGAGCTGTGCCAGCTCGTGCCCGATCTGGTACGTGAGCGTTCCGGATCTGGACACGAGGCCGACGTTGCCCTCGCGGAAGATCTCTGCCGGGATGATCCCGACGTTCGCCTTCCCCGGCGAGAGGACGCCGGGGCAGTTGGGACCGACGAGCGTGACCCCGCGCGGATAGACGTAGTTGTAGACCCGGAGCATGTCGTGGGCCGGAATCCCCTCCGTAATGCAGATGACCGTCTCGATTCCGGCGTCGACCGCCTCGTAGATCGCGTCCGCCGCGAAGCGGGCTGGAACGAACACCATCGCGGTGTTCGGACCCGTCTCGGCGACGGCCTTTCGGACCGAGTCGAAGACCGGGATGCCATCCACGTCGGCGCCGCCTTTCCCAGGCGTGACGCCGGCGACGACGTTCGTCCCGTACGCCTTGTTCCGGGTGGCGTGAAAGGAGCCCTCGCGCCCAGTGATCCCCTGGACGACCAGGCGCGTCTCCGAGTCGACAATGATCGCCACTACGACTTTCTTCCCTTGAGGGCAATCCGGTCGAGGCGGAGCTTGCCGCCCTCGACGCGGTCGGCGACGAGCTCGCGCACCCGAGCCGCGTCCTCGCCCGTGCAACCGGTTCGGTCGAGCCACGGCTCGAGCTCGATCCTCCGCTCCAGCGTGCGCGCTTCCTCCACGTCGAGTCCGGTGCCCACGAAGAGGGCGTGCCATTCCTCCTCGGAGTAGTTGCGCACGTGGGAGGGATCGCGGAGACGGTTTGCCTCCTCGTCCGCGTCGCCCATGCGGAGGTTGTCCACGACGAGAACGAGGTCGCTCGCCACCCGCGCCATCTCCCTGACACCGGTCGCCACGTCCTGGAAGTGATGCGCGGCGAGCCGGCAGGCGACGACGTCGAAGCTCCCGTCGGCGAAGGGCAAGTTCTCGGCGGCGCAGACGAGGTCCGGGCGCATCCCGGGGGCCGGGTCGGAGCTGACAACGTCGACTCCCGCCTCCCGCAGCCTCCGCGCAACGTGGCCGCCCCCGCTAGCCACGTCGAGCGCCGTGCCGGCGCCCGCGGCCCATTCCACGATCAGGTCGAGGTCCCATCCCTCGCGATGCTCCTGACTCTCGCGATAGGCCTCCGCCCGCTCGTCCCAGACGCTGACGCGTCGATTTTTCACGCGCGGGCTCCGCCTCGCGCTTTCGCCCCCGCGAGCTCGACGACGCGCTCGGCCGCTGAGAGCATGGTCTCCTCGACGTAGAGGTTCGGCTGCGCGGCCCCGACGAGCATCGCGCGCCCTTCCTCCGCATTCGTTCCGTCGAGTCGAACGACGAGGGGGAGATCGATCGTCATCCGGTCGAGCGCCTCGAGGATCCCGCGCGCAACCTCGTCGCAGCGGGTGATCCCGCCGAAGATGTTGAAGAGGATGCCCTTGACCTGCGGGTCGGAGGTGATCACCTCGAGCGCGTCCACGACGCCCTCGGCGTCGCCTCCGCCACCGAGGTCGCAGAAGTTCGCGGGCCGCCCGCCGACCTGAGCGATGACGTCGAGCGTCGACATGACGAGGCCGGCGCCGTTCCCGAGGATGCCGATCTCGCCGTCGAGCTTGACGTAGGTGACGCCCTTCTCGCGCGCGAGCCGCTCGTGCGGATCGCCGGCGTCGAGGTCCCGCATCTCCGCGATGTCCGGATGGCGAAAGAGCGCGTTGTCGTCGACGGTGAACTTGGAGTCGAGCGCCTTCACCTCGCCCTCCGGCGTGACGATCAGCGGGTTGATCTCGCAGAGCATCGCGTCGGCTCCGACGAAGGCCTCATAGAGGTGGCCGACGAGGCCGATCACCTGCTTCTGCTCGTCCGGATCGCCGACGCCCGCTGTGAAGCAGAGCCAGCGGGCTTGGAACGGCTGGAACCCAATGAGCGGATCGACGTGCAGCCGCGCGAGCGCATCCGGCGAGCGCTCCGCCACTTCCTCGATGTCCACCCCGCCCTCGGTCGTGAGCATGAGGAGCGGCTTCTTCTCGCCCCGGTCGAAGGTGATCGAGAGGTAGTACTCCTTGGCGATGTCGGAAGCCTTCTCGACCCAGACTTTTCCGACGACGTGGCCGCGGATGTCCAGTCCGAGGATCTCCTCCGCTCTCTGAGCCGCCTCCTCGGGCGAGTCCGCGAGCTTGATCCCGCCCGCCTTCCCGCGTCCGCCTGTGAGCACTTGCGCCTTGACGACGACCTGGCCCCCAAGCTCCTCCGCGACCGTGCGCGCCTCCTCGGGGGTCGACGCGAGCTTCCCTTCCGAGACTGGGATGCCGAAGCGGGCGAAGAGCTCCTTGCCCTGGTACTCGTAGAGGTCCATGGGCGGCGGCGAGTGTACCCGCTGCCGCGTTCAGGACCGGCGCGTCCCGGGCATACGGACGGACGTTGTAGCCTTCGCCGCACCCAGCGAGAGGAGTGAGATGACGAGCTTCCAGGACGAGGACATGGAGACACGTGACTCCGTGGGTCAGGGCAGCGCGGAAGCGCCTTCTGACACCGACGACCAGGACGACACGGACTCGACCGACGACTCGAGTGACGACGCCGACTCGAGCGACTCGGACACGGACTCGACCGACGCAGACACGGACTCGACCGACCCGAGCTAGCTCGCTCGTTCGAGCAGTCGACCCGGTCCCGACCGAGGAGTTCCTCGCCGAGCATTGGGAGCAGAGGCCGCTCGTCGTCGCGCGAGACGAGGAGGAGCGTTTTCAAGACCTCCTCTCCGTCGCCGACGTCGATCGGCTTCTCTGCTCCGGAGGCCTACGCCAACCGGCCTTCCGCCTGGTCAAGGCCGGAGAGAAAATCGACGCCGCCTCCTACACGACGAGCATCCCCTGGCGTCCTGCGCCTTTTAGCGGGACCGCGGAAATCGGTCGTGTCCTGGGCGAGTTCGAGGCGGGAGCGACACTCGTCCTCCAGGGGCTCCATCTCTACTGGCCGCCGCTCGCCGAATTCTGCCGCACGCTCGAAGGCGAGCTCGGCCATCCCGCGCAGGCGAACGCGTACTTCACGCCCGGCGACGCGCAGGGTCTCCCTGTGCACCACGACACCCACGATGTCTTCTCGCTCCAGGTCTCCGGAGAGAAGCGGTGGCTGGTCTACGAGCCGGCGCTCGAGCTCCCGCTCAAAGATCAGCGCTACAAACCGGAGCACGGCGGGCCGGGCGAGCCCGTCCACGACGTCACTCTGAAGCCCGGAGACGCGCTCTACCTGCCGCGCGGGTGGCTGCACGAGGCTACGACGTCGAGCACGGACTCCCTGCACATCACCGTGGGAGTCAACGTCTACACGTGGCTGGACGCTTTCAGGGCGGCGCTCGACGAGTGCGCTGACGACGTCGAGTTCCGTCACTCGCCCCAAGGCGAAGCAGACGAGCTCGGCGAGCGGTTGCTGGCGCGTCTCGACCCGGAGCAGGTGGCATTACGTCAGCGCCGGCGGCTCGTAAGGACACGCCGGCCGATTCTCGACGGCCAGCTCGGCCAGTTGCGAACGCTCAACGGCCTCACGCTGGAGACGCCGCTCGAGCGACGCCAGACCGTCCTCTTCGACCTGGACGGCCTTACGCTCGCGTTCGAGGGAAAGGAGCTCTCGTTCCCTGCAAGCGTGGAGGAGCCGATCGCCTTCGCAGCGGCGACCGCGGGGCCGTTCACCCCAGCCCAGCTTCCTGGCGACCTCGACGACGAGAGTCGGCTCGTGCTCGTCCGCCGGCTCGTCCGCGAGGGATTCCTGCGGATCAGCGAAGCTGCGCCAGGTAGCGGCGCGGACGCTGAGCAGTGACCGAGCCGCATGTCAGGTAGACAGGCTCGTCGGCGAGCTCCGACGCGACGTCGACCTTGCGCTCCACGCCCTTGGCCCGCAGGGTGACCGTCCAGCCGCCGTCGCGGCGCTCCACGCGCTCGAGCGAGACGTCGTCGATCCCCGTGAGTCCCTCCGCGTCGCGGACGGCACGCTCCGCCGCCTGGACGGCAAACGTATAGGCGGAACGGCCCCGATAGAGATCGAGGTAGATGCGGCCGTCGAAATACGAATCGAGCAGCGGATCCAGGTCGCCGTCTTCAACCCGTCCGAAGTAGAGGCCTTCGGGCAGGACGACGACGTTGCCCGCGAAGCGGTCGCCTCCGACGTGCGTCGACTGCCACACCCAGTCGGGGTCGATCTTTCCCTTGAGACCGTCGTAGAGAGGGTGGCCGTACTTGGCGCAGCAGCGGTCGCGCTTCCCGTGCGTGCACACGACGAAGACCGGATGCTCGACCGGCACTCCCGGCGTGCCGCCGTCGAGGAGAGCGCTGGCGAAGTCGTACTCGAGCAGGTCGTCATGCCGCTCGAACTCGAGGGCGTAGAGGCTCTCCTCACCGGGTCGAGAGCTCCCGATGTAGAGCATGCGCCGCGCCTGCGCGCGACGGCGTGGCTGCTTGATGAAGAGGAGCCGGGCGTGCCCGAGCTTGGCGAGCTGGTCGCGGAGGTGCTCCTTCAGCGGGGCCGAAAGCAGGCTCCCGCCGAGCACATCCCGATCCCACAGGCCGCGGTACTCGACCAGAAGCCAGCGGTCGATCCGGCTCGCGGTGGCGGCGAGAGACTCGCTCGCCGCTCCCGAAACGTCCGCGCATAGGGCTCGCTTGACGCTCACTGCCACGCGGATAGCGTACCCGCTTTGTGAGGCGGACCTTACAAAGGCTCCGCGTCGTTCCCTGCCTGCGTTACGACGCAGATCACCTGCCCCGTCGCCACCTGGGCGCCGGCCGCGACGGAGAGCTCGCCGACCGTCCCGTGCCGGTGCGCCCTGATCTCGTTTTCCATCTTCATGGCCTCGACGATGCAGATCACCTGCCCGGCCTGTACCTCGTCACCCTCCGCAACCTCGACCGCCAGCACCGTGCCTTGCATCGGGCTCACCACCGCCTCCTTCGCCGCCCCGTGATGAGCACCGCCGCCCGCTCGCTCCCGACGGCGCCGGGCGAGCTCAGCGTGCGGCGGCTCCGGCTGGAGCAGCTTGACGTCGTAGCGGCGGCCGTCGAGCTCGAGCTCGACGAAGCGTTCCCGCAGGCGTCCGTCCGGCGGCCGAGCTACGTTTGTTGCCTGATGAGACAACTGCTGAGCTTTCTGCGCGAGTTCCTCCGATTCCACCAGGCCGTGGCAGGTCGTGGCCTCGACGAAGCATGGATGCCGGAGCAGCGCCTTGTGGAATCCCGCCAGCGTGGTCACACCCTCGACCACGAGCTCGTCGAGCGCGCGCAGCATCCGCAGGCGCGCACGCTCGCGGTCGACGTCCCAGACGCACACCTTCGCGACCAGTGGGTCATAGAGCCCGACGACCTCGGAGCCCTCGATGACTCCCGAGTCGACGCGCACGCCTGGCCCGGCGGGCTCGCGGTACGCGGTGATCACGCCCGGCGAGGGGAGAAAGCCGTTGGCAGCATCTTCCGCGTTGATGCGGCACTCGATCGCGTGTCCCCTGAAGCGAAGCTCGTCCTGGCGAACGCTCGTCGGCTCGCCTGCCGCGATCAGCACCTGCTCACGCACGAGGTCGACGCCCGTGACGAGCTCGGTGATGGTGTGCTCCACCTGGATGCGCGTGTTCATCTCCAGGAACCAGTAGTTGCCCTCTTGGTCGAGGAGGCCCTCGATTGTGCCTGCGCTCCGGTAGCCCACCGCACTCGCGGCGTCCACAGCGATGCGGCCGATGCGTTCACGGAGATCCAGGGAGACCGCGGGCGAGGGTGTCTCCTCGACGATCTTCTGGTGGCGACGCTGGATCGTGCAGTCGCGCTCACCCAGGTGGACGACGTTCCCGTGCCCGTCGGCGAGCACCTGCACCTCGACGTGGCGGGGATCCTCGATGAACCTCTCCATGTAGACGGCGGGGTCCGAGAAGTACGACTCTCCCTCGCGGCGGGCGGCGGCGAGCGAGCGCTCGGCCTCCTCGGGCCCCGGAACGACCTTCAGGCCCTTGCCGCCGCCACCGGCCGACGCCTTGATCGCGATCGGCCAGCCGTATTCGTCACCGAGCCGGACGACCTCGTCGGCCGTCTCGACCGGCTCGGTCGTTCCGGGGATGATCGGGACGCCCGCGTTCGCCATGCGCTCGCGCGCGGCGACCTTCGAGCCCATCAGCTCGATCGCTTCAGGCGGCGGTCCGATCCAGACGAGCCCTGCGTTCTCGACGGCGCGGGCAAAGGACGCGTTCTCGGCGAGGAAGCCGTAGCCCGGGTGAATCGCTTCGACGCCCGCCCGTTCGGCGACGGCGAGGATCCGCTCCTGGTGGAGATAGCTCTCTGCAGGCGGGCCCGGGCCGACCAGAAACGCCTCGTCGGCAGAGGCGGCGTGCAGGGAGCCGCGGTCGGCCTCGGAGTAGATCGCCACGGTCCCGATCTCGAGCTCGCGCAGGGTGCGGAAGACCCGAACGGCGATCTCGCCACGGTTTGCGACCAAGACCTTCCCGAAGAGCGACACGAGCGCGCCTATTCTTCCCTGCCGTGCACCTCTCGGACCAGCTCACGGTCGCGCGCGCGCTCTCCGTCCCGGTCGTCGTCGTTCTGTTCGCCTGGGACTTTCCAGGCCACGACTACTGGGCAACGGGGGTCTTCGCCATCGCGATGGCGACCGACTGGCTCGACGGCTGGTACGCGCGCCGAACCGATCGGTCCTCCAATCTCGGACGCCTGCTCGACCCTGTCGCGGACAAACTGCTCGTCATGGCCACCTTGATCATGGTCGTCGGCCGTGTCCTCCCCGCGTGGATGGTGGCTGCGATCGTCGCCCGCGAGTTCCTCCTCTCCGGCCTCCGGCTGGCTGCGCTCGAGCGCGGGGTCGTCATCGCCGCGCGCGACCTCGGCAAGCTCAAGACCGGAACCCAGGCTCTCGCAGCAGGACTGGCCGGGCTGGCGGCGGGGGGTGCCTTCAGCGACGACATCGCGTGGTGGACGGGGCTGGTTGCGCTTCTCATCACGTGGATCTCGGGAGTCGACTACTTTCTGAGTGCACCTCGCCTTTTCCGTGGCCAGCAGCCTGCGTAACTTTCGAACGGACGATCGCTCAGCGGTGCTAGAGCTCTCCCGGCACGCTCTCCAGCGGCCGGCGGAACAGGTGGGAAACCCGCTGTGGAAGACCCGGGAAGAGCTCGAGAGCGAGCTTGCGGACTGGGAAGTGGATCCACAGGAAACGCTGCTCGTCGACGAACACGACGGAGCCGTCATCGGCTTCGGTGGCGTCGAGGTCTCGCCCGGCTGGGAGCACGCCGACCTCTTCGGGCCACTCGTCGCACCCGAGTTCCGTGGCCAGAAGCTCGGCACCCTGCTCCTGGAAGCGTCGATCGAGCGGGCAGAAGATCGCAGCGCGGAGCGGATCATCGCCTCTGTCGGCACGCGCAACCTGGGCGGCCGGCTCCTGCTCGAGCGCGCGGGGTTTAAGCAGCAAGGCGCAGCGAGCGCAATCTTTCGCGTCACTCCGGCCGACCATCGTCCCGTCGAGCCCGGCCCGCCGGGCGTGACCGTCCGTCCCGGCACGTCGGACGACCTGGACACGGCCCTCCACCTCTATCGGGAGTGTTTCCCGAGCGGTGTCTTTCCCGAAGTCGCGTGGCGGGAAGGGCTCGACGCCGGCTCCGTCTATCTCGCCGAGTCGGAGGGAACCGGGCTCGCCATCGTCAACATCGATCCGAGCGACCGCTGGATCTACCACGTGGGCGTCACGGAGAGCGAGCGCTCGCACGGAGTCGGCAGCTACATCCTGAGCCGCGCCCTCGCCGACTACTGGGAGGGGCATCCGGGCGACGCGCTCGGGCTTTCGGTGCGCGCGGACAACCTGCCGGCGCTGCGGCTCTATCGCCGCCAGGGGTTCGCGCCGCTCCTCGTCGTCGAGTCCTTCGAGCTGCCGCTCTAGCCGTTGCTCCTGGCGGTCGACCAGGGGACAACCGGGACGACCTGCCTCGTCGTGGACGACGAGCTCATGCCGCGCGGGCGGGGCTACCGCGAGGTGCCCCAGTATTTTCCGCGGCCGGGATGGGTAGAGCACGACCCGGACGAGCTCTGGGAGTCGGTGCTCGGAGCCGCGATCGATGCGCTCGCCGATGCCGGAATCGAGTCCACCGACCTCTCCGCCGTCGGCCTCGCGAATCAGCGCGAGACGACCGTGGTCTGGGACCGCCGCAGCGGTCGGCCCGTCCACCGCGCGATCGTCTGGCAGGACCGCCGTACGGCCGAGCGCTGCCGAGAGCTGCCGCGCGATCTGATCCGCGACCGCACCGGGCTGGTCCCCGACCCTTACTTCTCGGCGACGAAGCTGGAATGGATCCTGTCCGAGCGCGACGCGACGGGCCTCGCGTTCGGGACGGTCGATGCTTGGCTCCTCTGGAAGCTCACAGGCGGCGAGATCCATGCGACCGACGTCTCGAACGCCTCCCGAACGCTCCTCTTCAACCTGGAGACACTCGAGTGGGACCGCGAGCTTCTCGAGCTCTTCGGAGTCCCCGAGTCCGTGCTGCCGCGAGTCGTCCCCTCGAGCGGAATCGTGGGGGAAGCAGACCTGCTCGGCGCCCGGGTCCCGATCGCGGGCATCGCGGGCGATCAGCAGGCTGCGCTCTTCGGCCAGGCCTGCTTCCGCCCGGGCCAGGCCAAGGCCACGTATGGGACGGGCAGCTTCGTGCTCGTCAACGCAGGCACCGAGACGGCCGCCGCCCCCGAAGGACTCGTGCGGACGATCGCCTGGCGCCTCGGCGACTCGCCGGCCGTTTATGCGCTCGAGGGCTCCGTCTTCGTGACGGGCGCCGCGCTGCAGTGGCTCCGAGACGGGCTCGGCATCCTGGGCGCCCCCGCCGAGAGCGAGGCGCTGGCCCGCTCGGTGGAGAGCAACGACGGCGTCTATTTCGTGCCGGCGCTGACAGGGCTCGGCTCGCCGCACTGGGAGCCCGAGGCACGCGGGCTGATCACCGGCCTCAGCCGCGGAACGAGTCGTGCGCACATCGTGCGCGCAGCGCTCGAGGCGATCGCCTACCAGACGCGGGACGTCCTCGACGCTATGGCATTCGAGCTGGACGTTCTCCGCGCCGACGGAGGAGGCGCTCAGAACGCCTTCCTGATGCAGTTCCAGGCCGACATAGCCCGCCTGCCCGTGGAGGTGCCCTCCGAGCGGGAGACGACCGCGCTCGGCGCAGCCGCGCTCGCCGGGCTTGCGACGGGGGTTTGGTCGAGCCTCGAGGATCTCGCCGCGGCCTGGCGGCGCGAAGCCCGCTACGAGCCCCAGCTGGACGGCTCGGAGGCCGAGCGGCTCCTCGGAGAGTGGCGGCTCGCCGTCACTCGGGCTCTTCTTCAGGATTGAGCGTCTCGCGGACGCCGGTCCGCCACCAGTCGTTGTAGGGATCCTCCGGCTCCGCAAGCAGCCGCGCCAGCGCCTCGTCCAGCGCCTCGCGCTCGTCTTCAGGCGGCTCGGGCACGATCTCGCGCTCCATCGAGGGATGAGATTAAAGGCTGGTCGGCGGGCCTCCGATAGGAACCGGGATGCGCCGGGGTCTCATTCTCCTTGCAATTTTCGCCGCACTGGCCGCCGCTCCGACGGTCCAGGCGGCGTCCTGGGCGCGCCCGCAGATCCAGATCGTCGTCGACCACGGCCTCATGGGTCCGAGCGTGGCCGAGTTCCGCGCGGGCCAGCCATTGACGCGCGCAGAGCTGGGCTACGCGATGGCCGTCCTCACCCAGCAAGAGCAGGTGGTCGTCGACCCCGAGCGGACGGTGACGATGGCGCAGCTCCACAGGCGGCTCGTGACCTACCTCGGCCTGCGGACCGCGGCAAGGAAGTTCCGTCGCACGGTCGCGAACGCCGGCCTCAACCCGCCGTGGCGGCTCGGAGACGAGACCGTCGCGCGCCTCCTTCGGCTTCGCTTCAACCATCCGGCCGAGCAGGACAACCTCGAGCTTCGCCCCAACGACCCCGCCACGCGGGCGGAGGCCGCCTACTCGCTGGCGCGCGTGCTCGAACTGGGCCAGTGGGACAGAGACTGGGTGAAATCGCTCGCCGACTCGTTCGCCCTGCCCCAGCTGACCGCGTGGAAGACGCGGGTCCTGAAGCGCGCCGTCCATTTCGACGGCTTTCCGTACATCTGGGGCGGCATCTGGGAGCATCAGCAGACCCTCTTCGGCGTCACCGACCGCGGTGGGTTCGACTGCTCAGGGTTCGTGTGGCGCGTCTACAAGGTGCCCTTCGAGGGCGGTGGTTCCCTCTCATCGGTCATCCAGGGCCGCACCACCTACCAGATGAGCGGCGAGGTGCCCAAGAGCGCCCGCATCGCCAGGCGATACATCAAGCCGGCCGACGTCCTCTTTTTCGGCTCGGCAGGCCCTACCTCGGGGCCCTCGCAGGTCGACCACACGGGCATCTATCTGGGCGGCGGCTGGATGATCCACTCGTCCGGGCAGGGTGTGACGCTCGTTCCCTTCTCCGGCTGGTACGTGGATCGCTTCGCCTGGGCACGCCGCCCGCTTCGCGAAGCCGGCCTTTTGTAGCGCAACCGCGCTTTCCACGCGGGATTGCCGAATCACCCGGAAGGGGGATGCTGGCCATACTGGCGTCGACGGATACTGCGGTCCGTCCTAGGCGTCTGACACGGGAGAGGACCCAGATGCTCCACTGGAAGGTAAAGCTCGCGCACCTTGCCGTCATCGCTGCTCTTCTGGCCGCTTTCTTGAGCGACCTGGAAGGGTGGGCCTGGTAAGACGGCGAAGTAGTACGGCATCACCGTGAACGTTCAACCCGTTCGCTCCGTTGAGAGCGCAGCGGGCGAGGTAAGGCGGGCGCGCTTCGTCTCTCGTGAGACGGCGCGCCTTCTGCCAATCCTCCTACCCACTGCCCTCGTGGGCTTTGCGCTGCTCGGCGTTGCGATATTTTGGTTCGCAGCGTCCGGGCCGAGCGCGGCCGTCCTCGGAGGCGTCGTCGCACTCCTGCTCGCGGCCACGTTCGTCGAGGCGCACCCTGTGCCGATCGAGGGCATCAGCTCCGAGGGAATCTCCCTCGCGGCGGTGTTCATCGTCGGAACGGGAGTCATCTACGGCTGGGCCCCGGCGGTGATCATGGGCTTCCTCACGAGGGCGCTCATCGAGATCGTCCAGGGCCGACCGCTGATCCGGCTTTCGTACAACGCCGCCGTTTACGCGATCGGTGGCGCGGCGGCCGGCGCCGCCAGCTCGCTCGGGGCGAACGAGGCGGGCGTCGCCTCGTTGCTCCTCCAGGTGCTGCTCGGGGCTGCCGCGTTCTATGCGGTCAACATCCCGCTCATCGCGGCGATCATCTCGCGCTGGGCGCGGGAGCCGTTCTTGCCCCTGCTCAAGCGCTCCATCTACTGGACCGCGGTGCCGTTCTCGATCATGGCCTCGGTGAGCCTGATGCTCGCCGTCCTCTGGGAGCGCTCGCCGCTCCTCGCGATCGCGCTCGTCGGCCCGCTCGTCGCCATCGCCCTGTACCAGCGCTCGGTATACAGCGCGCTCAAGGCCATGCGGCTCGCCCTCACCGATCCCCTCACTGGGCTCGGCAACCACCGCCATTTCCACGAGCGGCTCCAGCGCGATCTCGACAAGGCCCAGACCGAGGGGTTCGCGCTCACTGTGTGCCTGCTCGACATCGACAACTTCAAGCAGATCAACGACCGCTACGGCCATCCGGTCGGAGACAGGGTGCTCGCCCAGGTCGCTGCCCGCCTGCGCCAGGGAGGGGAGGCCTTCCGCCTCGGAGGCGACGAGTTCGCGCTCCTGCTTCCCCGGCGTGACGAGCACGAGAGCCTCTCGATCGCGCAGTCGGTGATCGACCGGGTCGCCGAGACCCCGTGCGAGGACGCCGGCAAGGTCTCGATCTCGGCCGGCATCGCCACCTACCCGCAGCACGGCGTCGAGCGCTCCGAGCTCGTGCGGGTCGCGGACAGCGCGCTCTACCTCGCCAAGGAGCACGGCAAGGGACGCGTTCGTGCCTACCGGCCCGACCTGCTCGAGCTCGCGGAGCTGCGCAGGCTCGCCGAGGGCCCGGACCGGGCCGCGCGCCTCCGGGCAGCCGCGTCTCTCGCGCATGCCGTAGATGCCCGCGACGCCTACACGGGCTCGCACTCGTACATGGTCGGAGAGCTGGCGGCGCGAGTGGCCAGCCGCATGGGGCTCGACGGGGAGCAGATCGAGCTCGCCCGCCTGGCCGGCTCGTTGCACGACCTTGGCAAGCTCGCCATCCCGGAGGAGATCCTGCGCAAGCCCGGCCCGCTGAACGAGGCCGAACGGCTCGTCCTCGAGCGCCACCCCCAGATCGGCTTCCGCATGCTCGATTCGCTGGGGGTCGAGCCCGTCGCCTCGTGGGTGCTGCACCACCACGAGCGCTGGGACGGCGACGGCTATCCGGACCGCCTCGGCGGCGAGCGCATCCCCCTCGGCTCGCGGATCCTCCTGGTCGCCGACGCGTACGACGCGATGACCACGGACCGCATCTACCGCTCCCGCCTGAGCCACGACCGGGCCATGGCGGAGCTGGAGCGCTGCTCCGGGACCCAGTTCGACCCGGACGTCGTTGCCGCCTTCCGACTCGAGTTCGACCGGCCGCGGCGGCCCGAGCTCGTCGTGCTCGAGACGGGCTAGCCTCCGAAGAAGGTCCGCAGCTCCTCGTAGGTCTCTTCAGGGGCCTCCTCGGCGAGGAAATGTCCGCAGTCGAGCGCCCGCCCGCGCACGTCGTCGGCCCACTGGCTCCAGACGTCGAGAACGTCGAACCAGCGCCCCAGCTCCTCGCGACCGCTCCAGAGCGCGAGCACGGGGCATGCGATCCTGCGCGTGCCTCGATCCGCCTCGTCGAGCTCGAAGTCGATCGTTGCGCCTGCCCGGTAGTCCTCGCACATCCCGTGGATGGTCTCCGGGTCGCGAACGCACCGAAGGTAGTCCTCGAGCGCCTCGGGATCGAAACGACTGCGGTCGCCGTGGAAGAAGTAGGCATCCGGGTTCGACCCGATCACCTCCTCGGGAAATGGCGCCGGCTGCGCGAGGAAGAACCAGTGCCAGTCGACGAGGCCGAACTCCATGTCGACTCGATGCCACATGTCTCCCGTCGGCACGATGTCGAGCACGGCCAGCCGCTCGACCCGCTCCGGGTGGTCGAGCGCCAGGCGGTAGGCGCAGCGACCGCCCCGGTCGTGGCCGGCGACTCCGAAGCGCTCGAACCCGAACTGGTGCATGACCTCGACCTGGTCGCGCGCCATCGCTCGCTTCGAGTACGGCTCGTGGTCGGATGTCGTGGGCGGCTTCGAGCTCTCTCCGTAGCCGCGCAGGTCGGCGGCGACGACGGTGAAATCCTCCGCGAGACGCGGGGCGACGAGGTTCCACATCGCGTGTGTCTGGGGGTGACCGTGCAGGAGAAGGAGCGGCGGCCCGCTGCCACCGTGGCGCACACGGATGGTGGCCTCGCCGGTGTCCACGAACGAGAGCTCGAATCGTTCGAACACACTGCCATGAATGCCAGGAACGCTCTCTCTCGGGCAGGCGTAAGGTGATACGCATGCGCCGGTGGCCCACGCGGCTCCTCGTCGGCGCGCTCGTCGCGCTCGGCTCGGTAGCGGTCGCTGACGCCCTTCGGGGAGACCGGACGAAGGTCGTGCCGCGGCCGAGGACACCTGCCACGGTCGCGCTGATTACTCGGAACGAGCCGGCCGCGAGCGGGTTGAGCGGCGTCCTCTACTACAGCAATACCGAGGATGACTGCCGCCTTGACGGTTTGAGCCTGCCCGATCTCGGTAACGCGCCGCCCCCGAAGCTCCGCAGCTGCCGCTTCTCGCTTTCACGCGACGGGCAGGCGGCCTTCCCCGACGACGCGGAGTGGTCCCCTCAGGGAGGCATGTACGCGCGCGAGGACGACAACATGATCGAGCTGGGATCCTCCGCCTCGCATCAGGCGCTGCACTTCCCCGGCAGTGCGCCTGCGTTCAAGCCCGACGGAACCTTCACGTACGTCCGCGAAAACGAGGTAGTCGAATGGACGACCTCCTGCCCGCGCGGCTCAAGGCTCTTCACCCTTCCGGGCGACAACGCGACCGCGCGCTGCCGCCGAATCGTGCTGTCGACCGGCGACCTGCGGCGTGCGCGCATCGGCGGGGAAGGTTCGGGCCCCCTCATCCCGAAGGATCTGGCCTGGCTGAGCGGTACGCGCCTCGTCACAGTCGTCGGGGACGCTGGAATAAGCGGCCACCGGGAACACCTCTCCGTGATCGACGGCGGGCGGGTCGTGGGAGCGACGATCAGCGAGTTCGGCGAGGGCATGCGAGTCGAAGCCAGTCCGCACGGCAACTTCCTCACTGCCTGGTACGGCGACAGCCTCGTCACCATCCGCGATCGGAACGGAGATCTGGTCACCTTCCCAACGATCCCGCGGGTGCGGGCGTTGACCTGGTCTCCGGACGAGCGCTGGACGGCTGTCGCGACAGAGCACTCGGTCTTCGTCTTCCGCACGAACACCGAAGAGGCACGCGTCCGCCGCCTGCCGATCAAGGCGTACGAGCTCGCCTGGCGCTGATGGCGCGGCTGCCCACCTGGCTCATCGTGGCGGCGGTGGGCGCCGTCGTCGCCCTGGCCGCCGCTGACGCGATCCGCCCAACTGGCGAGCCGAGGACGCGAGCCCCGGCAGCTACGGGCCCCCCTGGCCTGAACGGCGTCCTGCTCGTGGGCCGTCCGGACTGCTCGACGACGGCGATCAGGCTTCCGAGCCTGGACGAGGAGCGGGCCCTTCGACGCCTGGACTGCGGCGGGCTGGTCTGGTCTCGGGACGGCACGCTCGCGGCGCGCTGCACCCCGACGAACGGCACCGAGATCCTCACCGAGCGACTCGAGTTCACAGCTCGAGTGGCTGGGTGTAGTCCTGCGTGGCGGGAAGACGGCGCCTTGAGCGTCATCCGCAACGGTGACCTGCTCATCTTCCGGCGACGCGGCCCGGTGCGGCTGTTCGTCTCCCGAACCACACTCGCGGAGGCGCTCGCGGGAGAAGTGCCGCGCGCCTATGAGCTGAGCGAGCTCGTATGGATCGATGCCAGTCGGTTCGCGGCCATCCTTCACGGAAGACAGCCGTGGCAGCAGGCCATCGTCGTCTACTCCCGCGACGGAGTGGAGCGGTTCGTCCCGGAGGCGGGACAGCGGATCTCGGGCCTGCGGGTCAGCCCGCTCGGCAACTACATCGCATTTGCGCGAAACGCGCTCGGGCGCGAGTACGCCATGCTCTTGCGTGGCGGCCCGGAGACGCGGCTGCCGCGCATTGCCAACGCGCGGACGATCGCGTGGTCTCCCGATGAGGAGTGGGTGGCGCTTGCAACCCGCACGGCCACGTTCATCGCGCGGACGGGCTCGCGCCGTGTCGTCTTCCGCGTTCCGGCCGGCGGCGACACGCTCGCCTGGCTGCCTTAGAGCGGGATGTTGCCGTGCTTTCTGGCCGGCCGGCGTTCGCGCTTCGTGATCGCCGTCTTCAAGGCGTCCACCAACACCGGCCGCGTTCGGCGCGGCTCGATCACGTCGTCCACGTAGCCGCGCTCCGCCGCCGTGTACGGGTTGGCGAACTGCTCCTTGTAGTCCTCGATCAGCTCTGCGCGCTTCGCCTCGGGGTCTTCCGCCTCCTCCAGTTCCTTGCGGAAGACGATGTTGACCGCGCCCTCTGGGCCCATGACCGCGACCTCGGCCGTCGGCCAGGCGAAGTTGAAGTCCGCCCTGATGTGTTTCGAGCTCATGACGTCGTAGGCCCCGCCGTAGGCCTTACGCGTGATCACGGCGATCTTCGGCACCGTCGCCTCGCAGTACGCGTAGAGGAGCTTGGCTCCGTGCCGGATGATCCCGCCCCACTCCTGGGCCGTCCCGGGGAGAAAGCCGGGCACGTCCACGAACGTGACGAGCGGGATATTGAACGCGTCGCAGAAGCGGACGAAACGCGCAGCCTTCACGGATGAGTCGATGTCGAGCGTTCCGGCCAGAGCACGCGGATTGTTCCCGACGACGCCGATCGGATGTCCGCCCAGACGCGCGAAGCCGCAGACGATGTTCTCGGCCCACAGCTCGTGCACCTCGAGGAATTCCCCGTCGTCGACGACGCGGTCGATGATCCCGCGCATGTCGTAGGGCTTGGTCGGCTCGTCCGGGACGATCCCGTCGAGCTCGACGTCCTCCCTCCCGATCGGATCGGACGGCTCGAAGTACGGCGGCGGATCGACGTTGTTCTGTGGGAGGAAGGAGAGGAGGTAACGAGCGTCCTCCAGGCAGGCTTCCTCGTCGTCGGCAGTGAAATGCGCCACCCCGGAGCGCGAGGCATGGGTCACCGCTCCTCCGAGCTCCTCGAACGTCACCTCCTCCCCGGTCACCGTTTTCACGACCTCAGGGCCGGTGATGAACATGTACGAGCTTTCCTCGACCATGAAGACGAAATCCGTCATGGCCGGGGAGTAGACGGCGCCGCCCGCGGTTGGCCCCATCACGAGCGAGAGCTGCGGGACGACGCCCGAGGCCTGGACGTTCCGCCAGAAGATCTCCGCGTAGCCGCCGAGGGAGACCACGCCCTCCTGGATGCGCGCGCCGCCCGAGTCGTTGATTCCGATCACCGGGCAGCCGTACTTGAGGGCGAGGTCCATGACCTTGCAGATCTTCTCGGCGAAGACCTCCGAGAGCGTCCCGCCGAAGACGGTGAAATCCTGCGAGAAGACGAAGACCCGGCGCCCGAAGATCGTCCCGTACCCGGTGACGACGGCGTCACCCCAGGGTCGGCGCTCGCTCAACTCGGGGTTGCGGTGCCGAACGAAACGGTCGAGCTCCACGAAGCTTCCAGGGTCGAGGAGCTTCTCGATCCGCTCGCGGGCGAGCAACTTGTTGCGGGAGCGCTGGCGCTCGACAGCCTTCTCGTCGCCGGCGTGCGAAGCTTCGGCCCGCAGTCGCTCGAGCTCCTCCAGCTTGGCCTTGGTGCCCTTCTCCTCCGCCCTCGCCACGAGCCCTATTCTCGTTCAGAATCGTGGCCGATGCCTACGAGCCTTCCAGCAGGCTTCCTCCGGCTGGAGAACCTCGCAGTGGTCGTCGCCGCCGTCGCGCTCTACTTCGACGGGGACTACGCCGGCTGGGTCTTCTTCGCCTTCCTTCTCGCGCCCGACCTCGCCATCGCCGCCTACGCAGCAGGCCCGAAGGTGGGCGCTGCGATCTACAACCTCGCGCATACCTACGCGTTCCCGGTCGGGCTTGCAGCGGGATGCCTGCTCACTGGCGAGGCGGGCCTGCCCGTGCAGATCGCGCTCATCTGGGCCGCGCACATCGGCATCGACCGCGTCCTCGGGCTCGGACTGAAGTACCCGACGGGCTTCAAGGACACGCACCTGAACCGCGTCTAGGGGGTCGGCGCGAGGTGCGCGTCGTACGTGCCGAACTCCTCGCGGAGGGCAGCGCAGATCTCCCCGACCGTGCACATGGTGCCCAGCGCTTCGCGCATCGCTGGTAGGAGATTCTCCTCTCCCCGGGCAGCCTCGCGGAGCCTTGTGAGCGCCGCTTCCGCGGCCCCAGCGTCCCGCTCGGCGCGCACGCGTTGCGTCCGCTCCATCTGGCGCCGCTCGGCCTCGGGATCAAGCGAATGGAGCTGGATCGCCTCCTCCTCGGCCTCGGCGAAGCGGTTGACACCGACGATCACCCTCTCGCCGGCTTCCACCTTGCGCTCGTGCTCGAAGGCGGCTTCCTCGATCTCGTGCTGCGTGAAGCCCTGCTCGATGGCCGCAACGGCTCCGCCGAGCTCGTCGATCCGCTCGATCAGCTCCGAGGCGCGCTGCTCGAGCTCACTCGTCAGCGATTCGACGAAATAGGCGCCGCCGAGCGGGTCTGCGGAGTCCGTTCCACCCGCCTCGTGCGCTAGGACCTGCTGTGTACGGAGCGCGATGCGGACGGAGTTCTCCGTTGGCAGAGCGAGGGCCTCGTCGAACGCGTTCGTATGGATCGACTGAGCACCGCCGCAGACGGCTGAGAGCGCCTGCACGGCGACGCGCACGATGTTGTTCTCCGGCTGCTGAGCCGTGAGCGTCGAGCCGCCGGTCTGGGCGTGGAAGCGCAGCGCCTGAGCCTTGGGATTCGTCGCGCCGAAGCGGTCGCGCATGATCCGTGCCCACAGGCGCCGGGCCGCTCGGAACTTCGCCACCTCCTGGAAGAAGTGGTTGTGGGCGTTGAAGAAGAAGGACAGCCGGGCGCCGAACTCGTCGGGCGAGAGCCCCGCGTCGATCGCTGCTTGGGAGTACGCGATCCCGTGCGCCAGGGTGAAAGCGAGCTCCTGCACCGCCGTCGAGCCGGCCTCGCGGATGTGGTAGCCGGAGACGGAGATCGTGTTCATCCTCGGCAGCCGCTCGTGGGCGTACACGAAGAGGTCGGTCGTGATCCGCATCGAGGGCTTCGGCGGGAAGATGTAATTCCCGCGGGCGGCGTACTCCTTGAGGATGTCGTTCTGGACCGTCCCGCGGAGCTCGCTCCCTGGAACACCCTGCTTCTCGGCGACGAGCTCGTAGAGGAGGAGGAGAAGCGCCGCCGGCGCGTTGATCGTCATCGAGGTGGAGACCTCACCGAGGGGAATCGCGTCGAACAGGATCTCCATGTCGGCGAGCGAGTCGATCGCAACGCCAGCGCGGCCCACTTCTCCGGCGGCGCGGGGATCGTCGGAGTCATAGCCCAGCTGGGTCGGGAGATCGAAGGCGACCGAGAGGCCTGTTTGCCCCCGCTCGAGCAGGTAGCGGAAGCGTGCATTCGTCTCCCCCGCCGATCCGAAGCCCGCGTACTGGCGGATCGTCCACGGCCGGCCGCGGTACATGTCCTTGTAGGGCCCGCGGGTGAAGGGGAACTCGCCCGGAGCCTCGAGCGAGAGGCCGGCGACGTCCTCCTCGGTGTAGACCGGCTTGACTTCGATCCCCGAGTCGGTCTCGCGCCGGTCTTCCTGCGTGGCCATTGGACCTCTAGGCTAGTCGGTGTGCGGGTTCGGGTGAGGCTGTTTGCGGGGTTGCGGGAGCGCGCCGGCCTGGGCGAGAACGAGATGGAGCTCCCGGAGGGCGCGCGGGCGCGGGAAGTCTGGGAGCTCCTCGAGCTCGGTCCTGAGCCGGCCGGCCTTGCTTACGCCGTGAACCGTCAGTACGTCGACCGCGACCATGCGCTCTCGGACGGCGACGAGCTGGCGATCATCCCGCCTGTGTCGGGCGGCGCCTTCCGGCTCGTCGACGGGCCGATCGACGTTTCGGCGGTGCTGGCCGAGGTTGAGAGCGACAGCGCGGGTGCCGTCGCGTCATTCGTGGGCACCGTGCGCGCCCAGTCGCGCGACCGCGACGTCGTCTACCTCGAGTACGAGGCCTACGAGGGGATGGCTGAGGAGGTCATGGCCCAGCTCGCCGAGGTGCTGAAGGTGAAGTACGACCTGACGGAGGTCGCAATGACCCATCGCGTCGGCCGGGTCGACGTCGGCGAGGCGAGCGTCGCCATCGCGGTCTCAGCGCCGCACCGCCAGGATGCTCTCGCCGCCTGCGCCGAGGCGATCGACACGCTCAAGCACACGGTGCCGCTCTGGAAGAAGGAGGTCTACGAGGGCGGCGAGGAGTGGGTCGGACGCGGTTCTTAGGCGTCCGCGCAGACGGCTTCAACCCCGAAGCCGCGCAACGCGCCCAACCTTCCCTTTCCCGCCAGTTAAATCGAGCGGCGTCACGCAGCTTCGGCCCGGGGGACCATGCCCCCGGGCCGAAAACGGAGTGTTTAGTCCATTACGACGATGTAGAAGCTCCGATCCGCGGTAGCGCCGGTCTCGTCAAAGATCGTTACGTGCACCTGACTGGTAGGGCTACCGACGCAGTTGACGTACGACTGCGAGGTGCCGCCGCAAGGTGCGGCTTCGGCCCCGCCGACGAAGTCGTTATCCCGCAAGCTGGGAGTCACGAAAATCGCCTTCCCGGTCACCGCCGTCCCGAATTCGAGTTGGTACTCGCCCGTGAATGGGTGCGACACGATCGAGATTCCACCCGACTGCGCGACAATCGTGGCGCCGCCATCGTCGACAAGCGCCCAGCGAGCTGTACGAGGGATGAACTTCTTGGCGAACTGCCCTTTCTGGGCACCCGTCCGCTTGGTGGCAACCAGCTTGCCAGCAGCCTTAGTGCGGGTCGCGCCCGCGCCAACGGCATGCTTTCCGTCGACCTTATCCGAGTTCAGCGCATAGGAGACCGTAACCGCAGCGGCTGATCCTGTAAGTGCGACGAACAGCGCGATAAGGGCCACGGCCATCGCGGGCGACGGCAGCCTGAGAAACCTCTTTCTCATCCTTCTCCTTCCTTTGAAGGGTCGTCGCGGGGGCGTGACGCGCGTCGGCGCCCCTCGCTCCCCGCTGAGGCCCGAAGGTATTACGTCCGAGCAGCCGTTTCAACCCAAAGACCGAAGAATCTGGGTCGCCACGGCTACCATGAGTCGGTGAGCCAGTTGACGCCCCAGCAGGAGCCCGAGTACCCGCTCCTCGAGCCGGAACCCGCGCGCGACTACGAGCCGATCCATCCGCGGAGCCGCTGGCGCGAGGTCAGCAGGAAGCTGTGGGCACCGATCGCGGCCATCGGCTATGGACTCTTCAAGTTCAAGGCTGCGCTCCTGGCGGTCTTCAAGTTCAAGATCTTCGCCACCTCGGGGACGATGCTCGTCTCGATCGCGGCCTATTCCTGGATCTGGGGCTGGAGGTTCGCCGTCGGGTTCGTGCTCCTGCTGCTCGTGCACGAGCTCGGCCACGTAATCGAGCTGCGCCGGCAGGGCATCCCCGCCTCAGCGCCCCTCTTCATCCCCTTCCTCGGCGCCGTCGTAGGAATGAAGCAGATGCCCCACGACGCCTGGCGGGAGGCGCGGGTGGCGCTCGCCGGCCCGATCCTCGGCAGCCTCGGCGCCGCAGGCGTCTGGGCCGCGGGGGAGGCGCTCGATTCCGACCTGCTCGTCGCCCTTGCCTTCACGGGCTTCTTCCTCAACCTCTTCAACCTGCTGCCCGTGGTGCCGCTCGACGGCGGCCGAGCGGTCGCCGCAGTGCATCCGGCGCTCTGGGCCGTCGGGATGGCCGCGCTCGTCGTCCTCGCGTTCCTCTATCCGAACCCGATTCTCCTCCTCGTGCTCGTCTTCGGCGGCCTCGAGCTCTGGCACCGTTGGCAGGCGAGGAGAGACCCGGCTGCGGCCGACTACTACCGCGTGAAGCCGTGGCAGCGGCTGACCGTCGCCGGGACGTATATCGGGCTGGCGGCTGTTCTAGCCCTCGCGATGAGCGCCACGCACATCGAGCGCAGCTTCTAGCCTGCCCCACTGATGGAAGACCGCCGGATCCTCGAAGCGGAAGAGCATGCTGAGCTTCTGCACGTCAAGCAGATTTCGGACGAGTTCCTGCAGGGCTTCGAGCCCGGCGTGATGGAGGCGGCGAACCGCGGGGCCAAGGAAGGCGGCGGGCTTTCTGTGGGCTTCAACATCGAGCTCCCGCACGAGCAGGACTCGAACCCCTACCTGGACGTGGGCGTCACGTTCCGCCACTTCTATGCGCGGAAGACGATGTTCGTGAAGGCGGCCGAGGGCTTCGTCATCTTCCCCGGAGGCTTCGGGACGCTCGACGAGTTCTTCGAGGCATTGACCCTCATCCAGACCGGCAAGGTGCTCCATTTCCCGGTCGTCCTCTTCGACTCGGACTACTGGAAGGGGCTGCTCGCCTGGATTCGCGACCCCTTGCTGGCAGAGGGGATGATCTCGCCCAACGACCTCGATCTCCTCGTCGTCACGAACGAGCCGGCGGAGGCGGTGGCGACCGTCGTCACCAGCTATGAGCGCAGGTGCGCGGACCTGCCTGCGGCTTCGGCCAAAGCGGATGCTCAGTAGGGGCGGGGCATGCCCCGCCCCTACGACTGCTGACCTCGGCTAGCGGACGCGCTCGCCCTGCCGGACCTCGCCGCGCCAAGCGCCCGTCTCGGCGCCGCGGCTCTCGACGAGCTCCTTGAAGCGCTCGAGGTCACCCTTGACGCGCCGGCTGTCGGCGCCCAGCGCGCTGCCGAGCGTCTCGGTGAGACCCTCGGTCTCGTGCTCCATCACAACGGTGATCCGGGTCTCGATCTCTGAGACCGGCTCGAAGGTGACGGTGCCCGAGTTGTAGTGACCCTCGAGCGCCCGCCAGGCCACCTCCTTGTCCGGTTTCTGCTCGACGATCTCGGCCGTCCACTCGTGCCGCTTGCCACCAACCTCGGCGACCCACTTCAGGTGCGTGTCGTCGATCTGCTTCACCGACTCGACGCCCTCCATGAACTTGGGGAACTCCTCGAACTGGGTCCACTGGTTGTAGGCGGTCGAAACCGGAACGTTGACTTCGATCGTTTCTTCGACGCGTGCCATTGACCCCTCCTTTTTGGGTTCGTTTTGCCACCGATTCACCTACCCGAGTGAGCGGCGGCTAACCCTTGAAGCGCTGCACCAGGCGCCAGGCGCCCGGGAGTAGCGCGCCGGCCAGGTAAAGCTTGAGCAGATCACCCACGACGAAGGGGTAAAGGCCCAATTCGAAGGTCTTTTCCAGCCCTGTGTCCAGCTTGACGGAGAGCCACGGAAGACCAACGAGGTAGATGACGACGTTGCCCGAGAGCATCGCCGCCACGGCCGAAGAAAAGCGTCGGTCCCAGCGCCTCTCCGCGAGCCAGCCCGTGAGAACCGCCGCCAGCACGAACCCCACGATGTACCCGCCCGTCGGGCCGGTGAGGACATCCCAGCCGTGGTTTCCATCGGCGTAGACGGGAGCTCCGAGCGCGCCCACGAAGAGGTAGAGGCCGAGGCTCGCGAGTGCGAGCACCGGGCCGAGCGCCGCCCCAACGAGCACAACCGCGAACGTCTGGCCGGTGATCGGCACGGGCGTGAACGGGAGGCCGATGGAGACCTGGGCCGCGAGCGCCACGAAGGCTGCGCCACCGAGGACGAGGAGGACGTCCGTGAGCAGGCGCGTCCGGGGGAAGAACGCGAGCCGGAGTGTCGCCGCGTCGGGCCTCATGCGGCGGTGATCTTACAGCGGTCTAGATCGACGGGAGCACAAAATCGATCCGCGGTGGATCCGTCCCGGGCCCGTAGATGACCGTGTCGCCGACGGCGACGTAGTGGCTGGTGAACGAATCCTTCCGCACCAGCTGCCCGTGCTCGTACACCTTGCGGAAGACCGTGATGTCGAAGCCCTGCGCATGCGAGCCGGCGACCGTCCGCTTGGAGCCTTTCGGCGCGCTCGGGTCGTACGCGTAGCTCGGCTTCGGCGAGCGAAAGTTCGTCTGCGGTCCGGTCGAGGAGACGACCTTCCGCCCCTGCTTGGTGCCGAAGAAGCTGAACGTGAGCGTCGAGTCGGTGTAAGACGTCTTGATCAGGATCGCGTGGTCGAGGTCGTTCTTGAACTTCAGATCGGGCCCGCCCCACGAAACGGTGGCGTCCCGCCCGATGGGGTAGTGGCTGATGTACCAGGAGTGGTTGTGCCGCTCCTTGACGGGAAGTCCAAGGTCGAAGGCGTTGTTGAAGAGCGTGGTCGCCGTCTGGCAGACGCCGCCGCCGATCGCGGGAACGAGGAGGCTGCCCAGGATCATCTGGCCCTCCCGGAAACCCCGCTCCGGCGTCCTCGGGCCGACGACCTTGTTGAAGGAGAACGTCTTGCCCGGCTTGATGATCGTGCCGTCGATGTAGTCGGCCATCAGGTGGACGTTCCAGATCCGGTTCGACGACGAGACGCCCATGTCGGTCGTGAAGGTGGAGACCCGGCGCTTGATCCCGAGCGCCCTCGCGTCCGCGGTGCTGAGCTTGGGCTCGAGCGCGGTCAAGCCGATGTCGGCCTCGCGCACGCCGGACTCGGTAGCCGCTCCAAGGACGGCCGCCTGCGCCCCGGCGACGTCCAGCGTCGTCCCGTCCCGCCCCTTGACGACACGAACGCGCTTGCCCACGACCCGGAAGGAGGCGTCGACGGGCTTCCTCGTGAACCTCTCCACGAGAGGCCCAAGCTCGCGCTGGATGCCCTCCGGCGCCAGGGAGAGCTCGAACGCGCCACCCTGAGGCTGGAAGCGCAGGAGGCGCGCGATCGTTTTCGGTCCGAGCGCGCCGACCTCGTGGTGGCGGAAGAGAAGGGCGACCGGCGCGGAGACCGCGGTTCGCGCCGCGGCAGCTGCCTGCTCGGCAGCAGCCGTCGTCATGGCCGGGGCCACCGACGCGACGGGCGCCTCGATGCCGGCCAATCCGCGCAAAGCGGCGTCCCGGACGAGGGCAAGGACCGCCGCCTGGTCGACCTGGGTCCCGGGCCGGCCGGCAACGACGACCGGCTCGGTTCCTTTCATCGAGATCCTCGCCGACACGGCGCGGTCCGTTCGTTTCGTGAGCTCCTGGGCGAAGGCCGCGTGGGCCGTCGGGTTCACGGTCAACACGGGCTCGACGTCCTGGTCAACTGCGAAGGGGACGGCCAGTGCGCCGATCCAATCGAAGAAGGAGGTTCGGGCAGACTCGAAGGCGAGGCGCTCGGTGGCCGTCGCGTCCACCGTGAAGAGGTTGCTCGGATTGACGGTGAAGGCCTTCCCGCTGACCACGACGTCGACGGGCTGACGCAGCCGCTCGCCGATCACCGTCTCGATCCGCCTGCGCGCGTCGGGCCGAGAGAGACCGCCGACGTCCGCCCCCGCGACACGAACGCCCGGAAGGACGGAGTCCTGCAGCGTGTACGCGCGCACGGCCACGGTCGCGCCGGCAGCCGCCACGAGTACCACGAGGCAGATCGCCGTGAGGCTCAAAGGCCCAAGCCGGCGAATCGGCCGAACGAGGCGGGCAGCGATCTCTGTCATGGGAGTTGGAGATTAGTGAGTATGCCGGTCAATATCATTTTCTTTCGATGGGTAGCCGAAACCCGCTCCGCGACCTCCCGTCTGTCGACCGGCTGCTCGCCGACGAGCGCCTGCGGGCGCTCGCTGACGAGCACGGTCACGAGCTCGTCCTCGCGGCGGCCCGCGCCGCCCTCGCGCGCGCACGCGAGGACATAAGGGCCGGCTTCGAACAGGAAGACCTGCCCGCCCGCGCGATCACGGAGCTCGACCGGCTTCTCGCTCCCCGGCTTCGCCGCGTCATCAACGGCACCGGAGTCGTCGTGCACACCAATCTCGGGCGCGCGCCGCTCTCCGAGTACGCCCTCGACCGGGTGCGCGAGGTCGGTCGCGGGTACTCGAACCTGGAGTACGACCTCGACGCGGGTGCGCGCGGCTCGCGCCAGGACCATCTCGCGACGGTCCTTCGCGACCTCACCGGTGCCGAGGCCGCCCTCGTCGTCAACAACAACGCCGCCGCGGTGCTCCTCGCCCTCGCAGCGCTCGCCGAAGGACGAGAGGTGGTCGTCTCCCGCGGTGAGCTGGTCGAGATCGGCGACGGCTTTCGCATTCCCGATGTTCTGACTCGCTCCGGCGCCAGGCTCATCGAGGTCGGGACCACCAATCGCACGCGCCTCGCCGACTACGAGCGCGCGGTGCACGAGGACACCGCGGCGATCCTGCGGGTGCACCAGTCGAACTTCCGCATCGTTGGCTTCGCGGAGCAGCCGGCCGTGAAGGACCTGGCCCGCCTCGCCGAGCGCCGCGGGCTCGTGCTTGTCGACGACCTCGGCTCGGGTGTCCTGGACGAGCTGGGCGACGAGCCGACGGTACGCGGGAGCCTCGAGGCGGGAGCGCACCTCGTCACGTTCTCCGGCGACAAGCTCCTCGGCGGGCCCCAGGCTGGCATCGTCGTTGGGCGCGCGGACCTCGTCGAGCGCCTCCGCCGCCATCCGCTCCAGCGGGCCGTGCGGGCCGACAAGCTCACGCTGGCCGCACTCGAGGGGACGCTGGCTGCTTACCGCCGCGGGGAAGAGAGCCCCGTCATGCGCATGCTGCAAGAGCCCGCCGAAGCCGTGCGAGCGCGCGCCGAGCGGCTCGCGGCGGCCACCGGTGGCCAGGTGGAGGAGACGGTGGCCCGCGCGGGCGGCGGGGCGCTTCCGTTGGCCGAGATTCCGAGCTACGCGTGCGCCCTGGAGGAAGAACTCGCTGCGTCGCTACGCTCGGCCGATCCGCCGGTCGTCGGGATCGTCCGCGACGGCGTTCTCCTTCTCGACTGCCGCACGATCTCCGACGACGAGATCGAGGAGGTCGCAGCCGCCGTGGCCAAATGCCGGTCACAGTAGGCACAGCCGGGCACATCGACCACGGCAAGACGTGGCTCGTCCGGGCACTGACCGGGAAGGACACCGACCGTCTCCCCGAGGAGCGCGATCGAGGCATCTCGATCGACCTGGGCTATGCGCCCCTCGAGCTTGCCGACGGTCGCAGGCTCTCGCTGGTCGACGTGCCCGGCCATGAGCGTTTCGTCCGGAACATGGTCGCGGGGGCGACGGGCATCGACCTCTTCCTTCTGGTCATCGACGCGGGCGAAGGCGCCCGCCCGCAGACGCACGAGCACCTCGCTGTCATCCGGCTCCTCGGCATCGAGCACGGAGTCGTGGCGGTGACGAAGGCTGACGCGGTCGACCCGGAGCTCCTCGACCTCGTGGTCGAGGAGGCGCGCGAGCTGGTTCCCGGTGCTGAGGTCGTCGTCACGAGCGCGAAGACCGGGCAAGGGCTGGACGAACTGCGGGCCGCGCTCGGCGAGGCCGCCGACCGAGTCGAGCAGCGCTCCTCGGAGGGCGCCACGCGACTCTTCGTCGACCGCGTCTTCACCCTTCGCGGCATCGGCACTGTGGTCACCGGCACTCTCTGGTCGGGATCGATCGGCGAGGGCGACGTGCTTCGCGCCGAGCCGCAGGGCCTGGACGTGCGCGTGCGCAGCGTTCAGGTGCACGACACGCCCGTCGAGCGCGCCGAAGCGGGGCAGCGGGTGGCCGTCGCGCTGCCGGGCGTCGAGCGGCAGCAACTCGTCCGCGGCCATGCCCTCGTGGAGCCTGGCGCGTACCCGTCCAGCTACCGCCTCGACGTTGCGCTCGAGGAAGTGGCCGAGATCCCGGACGGGATGCGTCTGCACGTGCACCACGGGACGGCTGAGCACTACGCGAGGTTCGTGCGCGCGGGCCGCTTCGCGCAGCTTCGGCTCGCCTCCCCGGCCGTGGCGGCACGAGGCGACCGGATCGTTCTGCGGGAACGAACCACACTTGGGGGCGGCACCGTGCTCGACCCAAATCCCCCGCGGCATGCGGATCCCGCCCGGTTCGAGCTCCTCGAACGTGGCGAAGCGGCGGCGCTCGTCCATGCACCGGTCCGAGTGGATTCCCTCAAGCACATCTCCCCGGGCGACCTGGATGGGCTGACTCGCGCCGGCGACTGGGTCTTCTCTGAAGGCTGGCTCGAGGAGCAGCGCGCGGATCTGCACGCGCGCCTCGCTGCGGCCGACCCGCTCGACCCCGGCGTAGCACCGCCGTCGGAGCCGTGGGCGCGCGACGTCCTCCCCCTGTTAGGAGTCGAGCGGCGCGGCGCGCGCGTCTACCTTCCTGGAGCCGAGGCCTCGCTGGGGGAGCGCGCCGAGGCGGCGGAGGCCCTCGAGGCCGAGCTCGAGGCATCCGGCTTCACGCCGGTGAAGGTGGCGGACAAGGAGCTGGCGTCGTACCTCGAGCGCGCCGGCAGGCTCGTTCGTCTGAGCGACGGTCTCGCCGTCGGCACGCCGGCCTACGAGGAGGCGAAGCGTCTCGTGGTCGAGGAATGCGAGCGCGAGGGCTCGATCACGCTCGCCCGGCTCCGCGACCTGATCGGCGGCGGCCGCAAGCAGGCGCAACTTCTCCTCGAGCGCTTCGACGCGGACGGCCTCACCCGCCGGGTCGGCGACGCACGCGTGCTCAGGCGCAAGGCCAAGTCCGGCTGAGCTACCTTTGGCGGCGGAGCGGCCCGGGCCCGGTGGCCCAGCCGGTCTTCAAAACTGTCCCGGTAGGTGAACCGCTTCCGCACGTTTCCAGCGATTGATGCCTCTGAGCAGGGATTTCCTCCGTCGCGACATGAACGCTCTCCGCTCGCGTCCGCTCGCTTTCGGCCTCTCGCGGTAGACGAGCGGTAGACGAGGGACGACCCCGCAAGGCTTACTAGCCCGGTGACCGCCAGCTTGTCGAGCTGAATCGAACCCTTACGTCCGTTTCTGCCCGCTTCCGACCGTTTGCGGCCGATCCGTTTATTCATGCGGGTGCGAGGGTCTCCGCTGCACGCTGGCCGGAAGTGAGCCGAAGGGCCCCTGCGACCCTTTCCTTAGCAAGAACATTAGCTGTGAGGACGCGCGCGAACGACCGACGCGGGCGGTCTCCCCGAACGTTCCACTTGGACGCCTCCTCGCCGCCGATCGAGTTCGACGATCCACTCCTCGATTGCGGGGGCGCGCTACAAAGCTCGCGCGGTCGCCCACTCGCGGCTCCTCGTCCCACGGAGCTCGATTCCGGTTGAGCCCGGGGACTGCAAGTCCGTCCCGCAGGCTGCGCCGACGTGCGCCTCGCGGAAACTGCCTGCAAAGAGGGTGTTCTCACGTTGCAACAAGCTACTCCGAAGTACGGTCGTTGGAGGCAGGCTCGTACGCGCACGGTACGCGCGGCATGCGCTTAAGGAGGAACGGACGAGTGCCCATATTGTCGCGAGAGCGAGAAACAGATCCGGGCCACGCCCACCTCCATTCCACAGTTTCGGCGGGTCCCACACTTCAGGTGGACCCGATAGAGGGGGTGCGGGGTGCACAAATGCGATCTCGCTGCAAATCTCCTAGATTGCGGACGCGGACCGAGTTTATGCACCCCACAGCGTGCAGGAATGTTGAAGAATCGAGCGGTACTGCGGCCCCTAGAGAGAGGGAGAGGGATGAACAGATCTTGGATTTGGGCGCTCACCGCGACCCTTGCGGTTTGCACTTGGCGCGACCGCTCTCGACAACGTCGGTCTCGAAGAGCTGCTCGGCGCTCATAGGAGGGTGGCGAGCCGCCGGACGCCCTCGTCCATCGACTCCTCGGCGGCGCTCGAGAACGCGAGCCGCAGGTAGCGCGAGCCGCTGCCGTCTGCGAAGAAGGGCGGGCCGGGGACGACGCCGACGCCGGCCGCGAGCGCCCGCTCGGCGAGGTTGACGGCATCGACGCCGACGTCGAGCCAGGTGAAGAAGCCGCCGCGGGGGCGCGTCCACGAGGCGCGCCCGGCGAGGTGGCGGTCGAGCGCGGCAAGGAGCGCCTCGCAGCGGGAGCGGTAGAGGGCGCGCGAGCGTCCCACCTGTTCGTCGAGGTGGCCGC